>ERZ809472.364-NODE-364-length-11109-cov-12.285598_pt1 | contig 11109 bp, 8 predicted proteins | sample MGYA00521274_ERZ809472 | MGnify/ENA primary metagenome ERZ809472 (study PRJEB31581, sample SAMEA3312791) | metagenome | study: EMG produced TPA metagenomics assembly of the PRJEB8939 data set (Metagenomic analyses of Rumen microbiomes reveals... | reverse complement strand
TTTTGCCCGTCGGGGTCAACGCCGCTTGCCCTCGGGGGTCAAACGCGCGCGGCTTTTCCAATGCCCAAATGAGATACTTACAAAGCCCATTTAGGTTCGCTTCCAACAGGCAAATGATGATACTTTATGATACTAATGATATGGGGTATTGGAATGATTGGATGGAGTGCTATATGCCTCAAAAATACGATAAATGCTTGTAACTAACTGAAAATCAGTACAACTTGAAACTTTAACACTTTTAACATATCGTCTATTAAAGATACTCCAAAAAGTGGGTGTAAAATAACACCCAGATTCACCAAAAGTGGGTGTAAATCTGGGTGTAAGTTTGTAACTTGCTGATTTTCAGCGTTGTTGGCGGAGAGAGAGGGATTCGAACCCCCGGTACCTCTCGGTACGGCGGTTTTCAAGACCGCTGTAATCGACCACTCTACCATCTCTCCAGGTCTTTTTGCCGAAAGCGGGTGCAAAGGTACGAAAATTAGTTCATAGTTCATAACGTAAAGTTCATAAATTCTTACACGTTTAGTTTATTTTAACTAAATTAGCTCTAAACGATGACCTATAGAGGATGAATTGTAAACTAAAATAAGTACCTTTGCACCATGATTTACCCTGACAATTATGAACACAAGATAGGCTTCGACGAAATCCGGTCGCTGCTGAGGGAGCGTTGTCTTAGTTCCCTGGGCCGAGAAAAGGTAGACGAGATTGCTTTTTCCGCTGATGATAAACTGGTGCGTGAACAGCTGAGTCAGGTGAGAGATTTCCGACAACTAACGGAGAAGTCCGACGATTTTCCGCTACAATTCTTCTTCGATGTGCGTGAGTCACTATTGCGTATACGCTTGACTGGAACTCACTTGGAGGAACAGGAAGTATTTGATTTGCGACGCTCGCTGGAGACCATCAATAAGATTGTGGAATACCTGAGGGGGGGAGACAAGCCGGAATTGGCACCTGCTCTTTACCGACTGACAGAAAATGTGTCAACTTTTCCTGCCGTTACGAGGCGCATAGACTCCATCTTGGACAAGTTCGGTAGCATGAAAGACGGTGCATCTATGGTGCTTGCCGGCATACGTCACGAACTACAGACGACAGAAGGAAGTATCTCACGAACATTATATACTATTCTCCATGCGGCTCAGCGTGACGGACTTGTGGACAAGGATGCTGCTCCGACGCTGCGTGACGGACGCCTAATGATACCTGTGGCACCTGGGCTGAAACGGAAAATAAACGGAATAGTACACGATGAGAGTGCAACAGGTAAGACTGTGTTCATAGAGCCGGCAGAAGTGGTAGAGGCTAATAACCGTATACGCCAGTTGGAGGCTGAGGAGCGACGCGAGATGATTCGCATACTAACCGTCTTTACTGATGAAATAAGACCGAACATAAGGGAGATGCTGGACTCCTACCTCTTCTTGGCCACCATAGACCTGATACAGGCCAAGGCCAGTCTGGCTGAGACTATGAAGGCTATAGTGCCTACCATCATCGACAAGCCTCACATAGACTGGATATCGGCTATACACCCATTACTGGCCCTCTCGCTTGACAAACAGGGAAAGCAAGTGGTGCCTCTGGATATTGAACTTAAGGATGGGAGTGGAATTCTAATTATTTCCGGTCCTAATGCGGGAGGTAAGTCTGTTTGTCTCAAGACTGTAGGTTTGTTGCAATACATGCTTCAGTGTGGCCTACACGTGCCAATGGGCGAGCGCTCTACTTGCGGCCTGTTCCATAATATCATGATTGACATAGGCGACGAGCAGAGTATTGAGGACGACCTTTCGACATATTCGAGCCATCTGATGAATATGAAGCAGATGATGCGCCAGTGCGACAAGCACACGCTGCTGCTCATTGACGAGTTTGGTGGCGGCACGGAACCCACCATCGGCGGTGCCATAGCCGAGGCGGTGCTTAAACAGTTCTGGAAGAAGAAAACCTTTGGTGTCATCACTACCCACTATCAGAACTTGAAACACTTCGCCGATGACCACGACGGTGTGGTGAATGGTGCCATGCTCTACGACCGTAATGAGATGCGGGCTCTCTTCCAGCTCTCCATAGGTCAGCCTGGTAGTAGTTTTGCCATCGAGATAGCCCGCAAGACAGGTCTGCCAGATGAGGTCATCCAGGATGCCAGCGACATCGTAGGCCGCGACTACATTCAGAGCGACAAATATTTGCAAGACATCGTTCGCGACAAACGCTACTGGGAGGGCAAGCGCCAAACCATTCACCAGCACGAAAAACGGCTGGCAGCCAGTGGTGAACGGCTGGAGGCCGACATCGAAGAGCTGGAGCGCGAGCGTAAAGCCATCCTGCAAAAGGCCAAGGAGCAGGCCGACGAGCTGCTGCGCGAGACCAACAAAAAGATTGAGAATGCCATTCGCGAGATACGCGAGCAGCAAGCCGAGCGTGAGGCAACACGCCGTATACGAGAGGAGATGGAAGCTTTCCGACAGGAAATAAGCGACATCGACCAAAAGGCTACAGACGAGAAGATTGAGCGCAAGATGCGCCAAATAGAGGAGCGCAAGAAGCGGAAAGCGGAGAAAAGAAAAAACCTCACCCCCGACCCCTCTCCAAAAGGAGAAGGGAGTGGTCAGACTCAAAATATAAATAATTTCCCATCCCTTGGGGAGGGGTTGAGGGTAGGTTCCTCCGTGCGTATAAAGGGCCTTACCAGCATCGGCACCATTGAGAAGATTGAAGGCAAAATGGCCACAGTTATCTTCGGCGACATGCGTACGAAGATGCGACTGGAGAGACTGGAGCCTGCCGAGCCAGAAGTCTCAAACAATAAGTCTCAATCCTCAAGCCTCAGTACACCAACTGCTGCCAATGACCATTCAGACCTGAACACCCATCAGTTCTCTCGCAGCACACGCGAAGCGATTGACGAGCGGAAGTACAGCTTCCGACAAGACCTTGACGTGCGCGGTATGCGTGGCGATGAAGCCGTTAATGCTGTCATGTACTTCATCGACGATGCCATTCTCGTGGGCATGAGTCGTGTGCGCATCCTCCACGGCACAGGCAGCGGCATCCTGCGCCAGCTCATACGCCAATACTTGCGCACCAATCCTGCCGTCATTTCCTGCCGTGATGAACACGTGCAGTTTGGTGGGGCTGGCATCACAGTCGTGGATATTGGGTAAGCGGAACTTCCCTTTTTACTGTTCCAGTTTCAGGATGATACTCGTAGCGCCGATGGTGAAAAGTGTGCCATCGCCGATGATGCGTTTCTCCCTTGGCAAAATCTCCACATTGTCAACAAAGGTTCCCGTGTTGCTATTAGCATCGCGAAGGGTATAGACGAGAGAACCTTTTTTGTTACGACTTACGTTGACAACACAGTGAGTGAGATCAACGCTGGGGTCGACGGTTTCTATGGGAGTATTAATGGGATTACCTTTCTGATAGCGTCCTATCACATTGTCGCCCATTCTAAGGGGCAACACCTGTTTGTAGTGGAAAACATTCTCTATGACTACGAGCGAGCCAAATTCTCCCGCCGAGGGTTGCTCCTCCGAATAGAGAGCCTTGTTCTCCTCCTTCTGGGTGTCGCGAAGGCGTGAAACACCCATGCGAATGCTAAACTGCTTGCCGCAATCAGGACATTGGAACACCAAGGACTGACCAGGCTCATATTTCGTTTCATCAAAAGTGATGAAACTGTCACATTTCGGACAACGTACTCTCTTCACTATCTATAAACTATTTCAGACTTGCACAGAGCCTACACTTACGCTAAGAATTCTTCATCACCCATCCTTCACCAAATAATTTCCGGCTCTGCTGCCGCAATTGGCGCAGATGATCCAAGGCATCATCCTTGGTGGCGTAATGTCCATAGAGCACGCGACGGGACTTAACGTTGGTGATATATGCCTCTTTGAATCCTTGGTCGGCAAGCTGTTCCACAAAACGTTCAGCATTCTTCTGACCCACCTGACTGGCCAATACGATGCAGTATTCCTCTGCAGGCTGCACATTGACAGCCTCTGTGCCGGTCTTTGCTGTTTCTGTCTCATTCGCTGCCACGTCCTCACTTTCTTCTGTGGTGACAATCGTCTCGTCATCAGCCTCATAAACAAGCTTTTCTTCCGGCAACATCGAAGTACTCTGTGGTGAGAGGGGAATGAACGAACTCTGCTGCACGCCAGTCTGCGTTTCGAGCTTGCTGTTCGACACGGGCGAGCTTATCATAAAGAAAGCCAGCACAGCGGCTGCCACCGCCACGGCATTGCGCAGCCACGACATCTTGATTACGATAGTGCGCTCGAGTTCCTCGTCAACGCTCTTTCTGTCGTCAGACTGCTGTTGCTTGTCTGGCTCAACCTTTTTGGTGTCAGCAACCAATGTAGCACTTGTCGTGTCATGCCTTTCAGCTGCTTTCTCCTCAAGCTTCCGCAATGGCTGCATCTCGAAGGTACCCAGTCCGTAGAGTGATGGGGTGAGAATTCCTGCCTCGCAGGGGCGGAACTCAATGTTGCCTTCGTCGTTGAGCGTCAGCATACCAATGTCATTAAGCTCATAATATCCATCGGTCTGCAAGTGCTGGCGCAACTCGCTCACCTCGTCCTCTATGCGGCGTAATGCTTCAGGATAGCTCACGTCGTAACGCTCTATATACGACTGCACTAACAGTGAATCATTCATCGTTAGGTTTTGGTTAAAGCCCAAAGTGCGTAGAGGTGGAACGAAAGTATTATCCTCTTCGTCGAAGCGGGCATCTATATGGTGGGCCATAAATCCTCCCAATCCGGGCACGATAACGCAATCATTGGTCAGAAGGAGTATCTCTATATGTCGTTGTAACTCTATCATGGGTGCAAAGATACGGCTTTTTTCTGATATGACAATGAAAATAGCGAGATTTTTTCGTAGAAAATTTATTCAACATATTCGTCAGGACTAACAATCCCGACGAACCGAATACAGGCATTTATTATGAAATGTCAACATTTTTTCTGCATGAAATGCGTTAATCTTCCAAAATTAATTTGCTACTTCAGCATTATTTCTTAATTTTGCAAACTGAAACTTAATAAATTATCAGGAATGATTTATAACGAAACATTCATCAAAGGTGTTTTTATCATTGAGCCAAAGGTATTTAAGGATTCCAGAGGCTATTTCTTTGAGGCCTGGAAACAGCAAGAATTTGTCGACCATGTGGGCGACGTGGCCTTCATCCAGGACAACGAGTCAAAGTCATCGTTTGGCGTGTTGCGCGGCCTTCACTATCAGAAGGGCGAGTTTTCTCAGGCCAAGCTGGTGCGAGTCATCAAGGGCAAGGTGCTTGATGTGGCAGTAGACATTCGCCGTGATTCTCCGACCTTTGGCAAGCACGTGATGGTGGAACTGAGCGACGAGAACAAGCTCCAGCTGTTTATTCCTCGTGGTTTCGCCCACGGCTTTCTGGTGTTGAGCGATGAGGCAGTCTTTACTTACAAAGTAGATAACGTGTACGCTCCACAGGCTGAAGCGGGCATACGTTGGGACGACCCAGACCTTGCCATAGTGTGGCCCATAGATCCGAAGCTCGTTTCTACCAGCGAGAAAGACCTCGTCCAGCCGATGTTCAAGGACTTATCCCAGGACAGTCTATGACAACCGGCTCTTATCAATTATTGGCATTAATTTTTTAAATTATGAATATAGCAATTGTAGGAACAGGCTACGTAGGACTGGTCTCGGGCACATGCTTTGCCGAGACAGGTGTCAACGTGACGTGCATCGATGTGGATGCACAGAAGATAGAACGCTTACAGAACGGCGACATACCCATCTATGAGCCGGGACTGGAGCAGATGGTACAAAAAAACGTAAAGGCCGGACGACTGAAGTTCAGCACCGACCTCGCCGCTGTGCTCAACGAGCAGGACGTTGTGTTCTCTGCCGTGGGAACACCTCCCGACGAGGATGGCTCTGCCGACCTGAAGTATGTGCTGCAGGTGGCTCGTACCATCGGACAGAACCTTAATAAATATATAGTTGTGGTGACGAAGTCGACCGTGCCCGTAGGCACAGCCCGCAAGGTACACAACGCCATCAGCGAGGAACTGCGTAAGCGTGGCGTCGATATTCCCTTCGATGTAGCCTCCAATCCTGAGTTCCTCAAAGAGGGTAATGCCATCAAGGACTTTATGAGTCCTGATCGCGTGGTCGTCGGTGTGGAGAGCGAGAAGGCCAAGAAAGTGCTCTCCCGCCTCTATAAGCCTTTTATGATGAACAACTTCCGCGTCATCTTCATGGACATTCCCTCAGCCGAGATGACGAAATATGCCGCCAACTCGATGCTGGCCACCCGCATATCGTTTATGAACGACATTGCCAACCTCTGCGAACTGGTCGGTGCCGACGTGAACATGGTGCGTGCAGGCATAGGCTCTGACACGCGCATAGGCCGCAAGTTCCTCTATGCTGGCTGTGGCTATGGCGGCTCGTGTTTCCCCAAGGATGTGAAGGCCCTCATCAAGACTGCTGACCAGAATGGCTACTCCATGGAGGTGCTCAAGGCCGTGGAGCGCGTGAACGAAAAACAGAAGAGCATCCTCTTCGACAAACTCTACAAAGCATTCGACGGACAGCTGGCTGGCAAGACCGTTGCACTATGGGGCCTTTCATTCAAGCCCGAGACCGACGACATGCGCGAGTCTACGGCCTTAGTGATGATCGACAAGCTGCTCGACGCTGGTTGCGCTATCCGTGCCTATGACCCCATCGCGATGGACGAGTGCCGCCGCCGCGTGGGTGACAAGGTGACCTACTGTCGCGACATGTACGACGCCGTGCTCGATGCCGACGCCATGCTGCTGCTCACCGAGTGGAAGGAGTTCCGCCTGCCCACGTGGGGAGTCATCAAGAAGGCCATGCGCACCCCGCTGGTCATTGACGGACGAAACATCTTCGACCCCGACGAACTGGCCGAGAACGACTTCGAGTATCACTGCATTGGTAAATAGTTGGTAGATTGAAGATTGAGAGTTACATAGTATGCATACTGCTGATGCTGGTTTCCTGCCAGCGTCAGCAGTCGGCATCGTCAGTTATCACTGAGACCGTGAAGCTGGAGAATGTCGCAGCCAAGGCTATGCTCCAAGGAGTGTGGCAGGAGGAGCTGACGGAGGAAGTAGCATTCCGTGCCGAGGGCGACACCATCTACTACCCCGACCCCAGCGACATGCCGGCACACTTCCGCATCATCGACGACTCTCTGGAGCTGGGCAGTCACAGCTATCCCATCATCAAGCAGACGGAGCATCTGCTCTGGATTCGAAACCAAAGTGGTGACATCACAAAACTGGTGAAGAGCGATGAGGCCGACGACACGCTTGCCTTCTCACACCAGCCAGCTGAGGTGCTGAGCCTCACGGAGGTGCTGAAAATGGACTCCGTGGTGAACTACGGCGGAAAGCGCTACCACTGGTACATTGCCGTCAACCCCACGCGCTACCGTGTGTCAAAGACCAGCTACAACAGCGAGGGTGTGGCCGTGGACAATGTCTACTACGACAACATCATACACATCAGCCTCTACCAAGGGTCGGAATGCCTTTTCTCCCATGACTTCAAGAAAAGCATGTATGAGGACCAGGTACCTCTTTCTTTCCTTGACCAGGCCATTCTTGGCAACATGCAATATAGCCTCACCGACGACCGCGGCGTGCATTTCGATGCCACGCTCTGCATTCCCGATGAGGCCAGCTGCTATCTTGTTGAGACTATTATCGGCTTCGACGGCCAGTTGTCGTTGAAGCTCCTGGAGTATTAGCGTAGCGGGCTGATCGTTACTCAGCCCCTTCGCCACCTGCCATTATTGTTATTACTGTTGAGATGTCGGCCACGTCCACGTTGCCGTCGCCGTTTACGTCGGCCTTGTCGTAATCAGGCGAACCGGCCATGACTGTGATGATTGCCGAAATGTCGGCCACGTCCACGTTGCCGTCACCGTTCACGTCGCCTTTCTTCGTCTCCTGACCACCTGTTGCTACGATGTTTCCTGTTACGACGACATTGCCCACGGCCATCGACTTTCCGCCGTTCAAGGCATAGATATTGATCACTAACTGGCTCTTGCCGTCGTATGGCTCTGCAACGATTGCTTTCTCATACGTCGTATTGACATCACGTGCGGGAGCAAGTGCCGACTCAATGGTCACGTTCTCTGCCCCATGCCACGTCAAGGCTGCGGTTCCTGAGTCGGTGCCTCGGCGCGCTGCATAGAACATCACCTTTGTGGGCTGGAAGGCGTAGCCCTTCTCGGGAGTGAATGAAAAAGTCAGTGCGTTTGTCTCTGCCGGAGCACTCTCCTTGGCCGTTGCCTTAAACTCGGTTGTAATCTTGCTGGAATTGGAATACACCTTGGTGGGCGTGAGATTGCTGCCCACAGCATATTCCGTGGCTCCGATGTATCTTAGTATTTCACCGCTGGGCTGTCCCTCCGTGGCGGTCAGTGCATCGAGGGGCCAAGTGATGGTTCCAGTGGTGATAATTCCCTCGACGGGTTCCGGCTCCTTGGGCTTGGCCGAATCCTCGTTGACGGCTTTTACAAGCATCTCGTTCTCACTGTGATAGGCTGGGAAATAGTCAAGCACGGCCTGTCCCTCCTGGGCGTCGCTGTTTTCCTTGAGCATGATCTTCTGCACAAGCTGGTTGCAGTAGATTTCAATGTTGGTATAGAACTTATAGGGGTCCAGCGTGTAGGCATTAGCATCGTTCTTCGTAGGGTCGAGTCCGTTGACGCTTTCCCAGTCGTCCGACATACCGTCTTTGTCGCTGTCGAAGTTGGCAGGACGGCTGCCTGTGCCAAAGTTAGCCTCGGTATATCCGTTCACGTCGGAAACTTTGTCGATGCGTCCAGGCTTTTTTGTCACGCTGCCGCTGTAGGTACATGTTCCGTTCTCTGCCTCCGTCATGTAACGCTCGTCCACATCGTCGCGGTTGAGCGATGCTCCGGCGTATGCCAGCACCTGCTGATAGGCAATGTCGGCATCGTGGGTGGTCACCTCGCCCGTAGGAGCCGGCTCGTCGAGCTTCACGCAGATGTAGTCTGTGCCACTTACTGTGAGGTAAGTCTCGTTTTCGCCGTTGTAGTGCGTCGGGTCTTTTGAATACCGCTTTCCGTCGCGCTCAATGGTTCCTTTATCATACTGGAAGGTCTCCCATCCTGCGGGAGCATCATCAATCGTATTGCCCTCCACGAAATAGCGGCTGGTCATCTCCCAGTAAATGGGATAGCCCTCTGCGTTATCGTTGCTGCCTACGGTAACCTTCGTCAACTGTGTGGTGTTTCCTGCAGGACCGCTCTTGTAGTAGTTGCCCACCATGTTCACCTTTCCTCCGCCAGGACCACCGTAGCAGCCATTGGCACAGTTATAGACCACGCAGTTACGGAAGTCTACGTTCTCTGCCTGCACGGCGTTCTCCCACTGATACTTCGTGTAGAGTTTGTTGGCGGTGTAGCCATTCCAGTTATAGCGTGCGCCGTTGAAGCGGGGCGAACGGTTGTTGACGTGCAGGATGAGGTTGTGGTGGAAGGATGCGAGCTTGCCGCCCCAGATGCCGCCATAGCCGTGGGCACCCTTGCCGTGGCCGGCATTGCAGAGGCTCTCGCCGATGGTACACCACTGCATGGTGAAGTTGTTGTTGTCGTAGAACGAAGCCACCTCGTCGATTGACCACGAGAGCGAACAGTGGTCAATCATAATACCCGTGAAGTGACGAGCCGTCGAGGCATCGGCCCCGTCGTTGACGTCTTTCTCCTGCCCGCGGCGGAAGCGCAGGAAGCGGATGATGATGTTGTCGCCATCAGGGTTCACCGTGTAATAGCGCAGGGTGATGCCGGGCTTCGGAGCCGTCTGGCCCATGATGGTGGTGTTGGCGCCGATTTCCACAATGCTCTTGAGGGCGATGACGCCGCCCACATCGAAGACCACGATTTTCTTCGCAGAGCCGCTGACGGCCTGGCGGAACGAGCCTGTGCCCGAATCGTTGAGGTTAGTCACGTGGATAATCTGTCCGCCGCGTCCTCCTGTGACGTAGCGTCCATGCCCCTCGGCACCTGGAAATGCCGGAGGCGTCTGTGCCTGAGCAGCGATGGTTAGGACTGCCAAGGCAAAGAAGGTTAGTAATGTTTTCATAAATGATGGTTAGTTAGTTCTTATTGCTCGTCTATCGTCTATTATATTATATATGTACGTGGTTAGTCATACGTTGCCACGCCAGCTGTTCGTACTTCGTCCCTGGTCGTCCGTAGTTGGCATAGGGATAGATGCTGATGCCACCTCGTGGCAGGAACAGTCCGTAGACCTCGATGTATTTCGGATCCATGAGCTTCACCAGGTCTTTCATAATCGTGTTCACACAGTCCTCATGGAAGTCGCCGTGGTTGCGAAACGAGAAAAGGTACAGCTTCAGGCTCTTGCTCTCCACCATGCGCTCGCCAGGTATGTAGAGGATCTTGATTTCCGCAAAGTCGGGCTGGCCGGTAATAGGACAGAGCGTTGTAAATTCAGGGCAGTTGAACTGCACCCAGTAGTCATTGTCTTGGTGTAAATTCTCGAAGGTCTCCAGCACCGACGGGTCATAGTCAGTGGAGAACTCCACCTTCTGCCCCAGCTTCTGCAGACCTTCTTCTTTCCTTGTACTCATAAATAATTGTTTTGGAGACGCAAAGGTAAGGCTTTTCCCTGTAACGGCAAAAAATGTTTTCCATTTTTATGTTTTTTTCCAACTTTTCGGTTCTGCTATCCAGAAGTGGATAGAGAAAGCCGAGATAAGCCACAGAGTATCTCATGCGCCAAAAACTGTCGGAACGACGGCGGGCGGCGAGGGTGTGGGAGGCACGCGAAATTACCTTCGCCTTTTATTACATCGTAACGAAATCACCCACACACACGACCTGTAAGGAGGTCAGAATTGATTATTTCGGCGCAAGGGTCGCCGGAGTCCACAAGGCACGTTTGTGCCTCGCTACGGGGCGCAGACGTACCTCTTTGTGCGTCTATTTTTATCCTTTAAATAATTAATTCAACTTTCGCAAACTCCAAAACTGTCGGAGACGCCTACCCTTCACTGGTT
>ERZ809472.363-NODE-363-length-11169-cov-4.345870_pt1 | contig 11169 bp, 9 predicted proteins | sample MGYA00521274_ERZ809472 | MGnify/ENA primary metagenome ERZ809472 (study PRJEB31581, sample SAMEA3312791) | metagenome | study: EMG produced TPA metagenomics assembly of the PRJEB8939 data set (Metagenomic analyses of Rumen microbiomes reveals... | reverse complement strand
CAACAGAAACGCTGCCCTGCGTGCCGGTGAAGGAAGCCGCCAGCTCAACGCCGGTGCCGCTGAAGACGGGGGCGTTATCCAGAGCCGCAGAAGCGCCGGTCAGCACCGTCTGGGCGGAACCCTTAGTAGGAAGCGTTCCCTGCGTGAAGCTGATGGTCAGCACTTCGTTCGCAACAGAAGTTGTCAGTTCGGGAAGCGTTCCGACATCGGTAATGGAATTCACGGTATCGGTCGTCGGGGTGACCGTAATGTCAGGCTTGCTGACCGAGCCGGCCGGGGTATAGTTCGCCTCGCCCGCGCCGACATTAACGGCAACGGAACCGACCGGAGTAAAGTTGCCGGTAGAGGTCATTTCATTGCCGGAGAAGCTGGGCTGAGAAACCGAGCCAGCCGGGGTATAGTTCGCGCTGCCGGAGCCGACGGAAATGGCGACACCGCCTGCCGGAGTAAAGTTGCCAGTAGAAGTCATTTCACTTCCACTGAAGGTCGGCTGGGAAACCGTACCCGCCGGAGTATAAGAACCGGAAGCGGAATCCTTCCAACCCAGATCGCCGATGAGGCTGAGGTCGCCCATTTCGATCCACTTGGTGCCGTCAAAGACGAACTCCTTGTTGCCATAAACAGCAAGCATGCCTTTAACGGCGGTTACATTATCGCCGTTCACAACGATAACAGCAGTCGTAGCACCATCGCTCAGTTCCGTTGTAGTCTGGCCGACGAAAGTAATACCGCCGGCGATCGCAGTCTTGATTTCTTCGATGTCCGAACGGGCCGCAGCGTCCTTGATGTCATAAGATGCACCGGAGGGCAAAGTAATTTTGGAAATGTCTGCCATGATAGGTACCTTCCTTTTTTTTGTTTTATTTTTTTTACCATGGGATAAAATAAGCGTTTCCGGAGAATCGTTCGCTTTCCGTCAGAGCGTCAATGACAGTCCGCACATTCCTCTCCTATATGAACAGAAAACCCATCAATTCTGATGGATTCCACGCTTATTGCTGTAAGATAGAACGCTCCGAATAAATGATTAATCAGCCGCAATCTTTACCGTTACTGGGATGTACTGCAGTATCTCCGGAGACGACAACGTGAACGTTCCGCCAGAAACTATAATGTTCCCGGAACCGAGAATGGAATTACCGTTCACATTCTTGATATTGTTACCAGAAACAAGCCGTTCCTGTTTTCCGTTAATAACCTGGTTGACATCCGACGACAGCTTCTCTGCGGTAACACTTTCGTTAGCTATTTTATCTGTTTCAACGCTGAACCTTGCGAGATCCGAAGTTGGAATACCATTTTCAGGTTTCGAATAAGTACCTTTGGTATCTAAAGCGGCTTTAATAACTTTATTCTGGACAGGATTTTCACTTGTATCGGATAAAGCATCGTCCACAGTGATCATTCCGCCACCGCTGACTTCAATATTACCAGAACCGAGTAGACTTTGATTATTAATCGTTTTAATATTATCACCAGAAATAAGACGGTCCTGTTTTTCATCAAGCAATTGACTGATATCGGATGACAGTTCGACGAGTTTATCATGAACGAGCTTTTCGCTTGGATAATGCGCATCGTCAGGCGCATCCTGAAAAGTCGATACCTTATTATCCAGCCGTTCTGCACCGATGTCTTTAACGTCGTAAGTGACACCCGACAGGTGTATATGCTCAATAACTGGATTTGGCATTGCTTTCATCACCTCACAGATAGAGAGTTGTATCTATAACTTCAAGGTCTATCTTATATTTTTTTATTTCTTCAAGAATCTCTGCCGCTGTTTCTGCCGCCTCTTCTGCTTCCATTTTGAATTGTTCGGCGTCTTCTGCAAGATCTCGCGTCTGTTCCACTCCTGAAGATAGAGCGCCGATCAGCTGATCAGCAATCGAACGCTGCTCCGGAGGAAGCGGCTCGTCCCAAGCGTTGGCTTTTCCTATCACTTTAAAAACAAGCTCATAGCGGGTCTCGCCGTCAGTATCACTGTCGTGCAGATAAAACCAGGCGTAAAAGGTTCCGGGTTGATTCAGAAATTCGTTTGGAATCTCAACGCCGTTACGGTTACCGATCACTGGTTTGGAAATGCCGCTGCGATGATATCCGAAGTGTACTTCATAGTATTCCGGAAGCTCCACATCGGTGAGCCTCAGAATTCTGCCATAATCACCCTGATGCAGAATAAGCGGCTTAATTTGCTCCATTCTTGTTGGAGACATGGATGCTGTCAGCACCCGGAAATCTGTTGCCATGGTATGCCTCCTGCGCTGTCATATATGCTGATCAATTCAGCTTGTTGGCTTCTGCCAGAACCAGCTTTATCGATGTGGCCCCGCTTAAACCTGTTCTTACGGTAACCCGGCCGTTGGCGGTAACGACGGTTGTTTCGCCTGTTACGTTTGACGGCGTTCCGAATTCATAATAGATAAGCTCGTGATTTTCCGTAATCGCCGCGTTGTCATACTGTCTTACATTAGAAGACGATTCTGAAAAATTAACGACGAGAACAGGACCGCCCATACTTTCCAAAGCAGCTTTAATGGTCTTATTCTGGACCGGATTGGTGCTTGTGTCGGACAAATCTTTATCCACAAACATGCCGATATCCGATACCGTAAGCCAAACGTCACCGCTCTTTCCGTTCACGCTGGTGACGGCCCCCAACGAAATCTCGTTATAAAAACGCAGGCGTTCGGCGTCTATGTTATAATCCCATGACGTATCCGGTGCAGTAACATCGAGATTTCCAGACCCAAGAATCGTAGCACCGTTAATAGTTTTAATGTTCATTCCGGACTGAAGCTTCGCCTGTTTATTGTTTAATTCATCGGTAATAACCTTATTTTGAACCGGATTGGTACTCGTACTGGATAGACGGTCGTCTACAGTGATCGTTCCACCGCCACCGATTGTAATATTTCCAGGACCGATAAGACTTTCATTGTTAATAGTTTTAATGCTGTTATCTGCCAATTTGTCTGAGGTAACGCATTTTGATGCCAGATCATCCGCGGTAATACCGGTCGAAGGTTTTGTATATTTGGCGTCCAAAGCTTCCTTAATAACCTTATTCTGGACCGGATTTTCACTAAAATCGGACAGATAGTCGTCTACGTCGACCGTTCCGCCGCTGATTTTAATATCTCCGGTACCGAGAAGGTCGTTTCCATTGACTGTCCTCAGATTTAACACACCGCTTACGCCGTTGATACTGAGTACGCCTGCTGTTCCGCTCTGATTCAATTTCTGACGAACAGCATCCGAAAGGTCTCCCTCCGGGATACCGGAATAAGGTTTTTTATACTTGGAGCTCCATTCCGTTCGATTATTAATTACGTCCCTGACAGCATCGTCGACCTGCTGGCCGGTATAACTGGAATTATAGTCAGCCATACGATACCTCCCTTATTCTTCTGTATACCATGTCATGGAGAACCTTGCCTCCTGCTGGCCGTTATAGCAGGAACGTACCGAAAGTGTTCCGTCCGGCCATGCCGTCCAATAAGCTTCATAACCATTCCATTCGGTAAGATTAATCGCCGGCGATATCGCATAGGTCGGGACTGTTGGGCGATAGCCCTCTGGGATCAGTCCTCGCGAGTTATACATCTGGTTTATTCTGACGTTAATGGCATAGTCGTAACTGCTTGGATCCGGCAGAGATTTCTCGTCGTCATTTGTCATAAAAACAATCTTCCCGTATTTTGTAAGCCGCAGGTTCACATGACGCGTTACGCCGTCCATTTCCGAATAAAAAATGATTCTTGCCGTTGACGTTACAAGACTCGCTCCTCCGCCGGCAGCAGGGACTGTTCCGTTTGCCATAAATAGTGCCCTCCTTATGAACTTTCCTCTTCATTCACGGCGTCGGCCTAATCGCTGTACTTAATCAGTACGACACTGGCAGTTGTTGCTTCCGTACAGGTGCCGGTCAATGTTAATACACCGTTTCCAGTCGCCCATGAAAGTGACGAATTGATTCCGTTGCTGTTTGCGAAGACACAGCTGACAAGAATATGATTCGGCGTTATTGCATTGTTCGTATATCTGGCAATCGTACCGGTCCTCGCACTTACGGAAATCTCCGAAAAATACAGAACTATATTGTTTACCGCGCTCTTCACCGTCTGCATATCGGCCGCTGATGCTCTGCTGGTATCTGTCGGATGCACATGATCTTCTCTCGCGTAGGCGTTTGCCGATCCGACAGATCCGTTTCCGCTGTCCATATACGGAACAATAGAACCGGCAGCGCCTGTTCCGTCATTGCCGTTATAAGCAACGGAATAAACCGTAGTTTCGGAGTCATTGCTCCATGTCGTTATCGCTCTGGACCAGAGATACTTTCCCTTTGCGGAAGAAGCCGAAGATGTCCACCCGCTCGTCGGGACCGTCGTGCCGCTATCCGAAACTGCATAGGCATAGCTTGTGGATGACGGCGACGCGGTGGAACCCGCAGGACCGGCGTCACCTTTCGGTATGCCGAAAGCCAGCTTATACGGAATCGAATCGTGCCCACCGGTCACAGTGACGGTTGGGCTCGACCCGGCCGGAAGTGAAGACGCGCTGGCCGTAAGACCTGTAATGTCGTTTTTTGCTTCCAGAACTTCCTTGATGTCCTCTGCCAGAACATTAAAGTAGGGGTTGGATGCCAGATCCAGTTCCTGCACGGTTGCCGGATCCACCTGCACGATAAACGAAAAGGTAGATAGCCTTCCGAGAGTGATCGTGTCATAAAAGGTAATCTCTGTATTGACATTGCCCTCTGTCGTTACAACGTTCCGGTCAAGAATAATGTAAATAACGCTGCGATCTGAAGTTTCAACCGTGACGGCTGTTTCACCGGTCTCGGTTGTGTCATAAAAACCGCCGATCCGGTCCGCTTTCTTGAAGCCGACGACCGCGACATAGTTGGAAGAAGGCGCGTGCCACTTTACGCCGTTGTAAAAGAGATTCGCCTTTACTTTCCTTACCGTGTCGTACTGCTTAGCGTGAACCACCGCGATCCCCGGCTGATTAATATCAAGGTTAATCTCGGTTATTGTCTGTAAGGACAAGTCGGACCACCTCTTTCATTTTGATTAAATTTTACTTAAGGAAACGACGATCGTTCCATCGTAATTTATAGTAACGCCGCGAAACACGGTATATCCTTTATAACTGAAAGGATCACCGTCAAAAGTTCTCGTGATTACTGTACAGTTTTTCGGATCGGTGAAAGTCTGCAGAATTTCGGAAAGCTCGCCTCCGATAACACCGAAGCGCAAACCGCCGTCAAGATTCGCAATTCCGATCCAGGCGATATCATATGTATCACCGTTAGCCGCAATAATCTTCTGCATGCAATTGCTCCTTTATTATCGAGGCATAAAGTTATTGCGAACCCAAGACTGCGACGCGACGATCGAGCCGCGTACATACATCTCATTTGCCTGCATCGTGCCGGCCATCATGTTACTTGCATACATGAAATCGGCCCAAACACGACCGGCAAAGATCTCATTGATAGCCGCGATGTCCGCACGATTAATTCCGACCTGGTCAAGTGTTCCTTTATAATGTGATTTCGCATAGGTAACGGCATCGTTCAAAAGCTTGTCCGTGATGACGGCATCATCTGCGATCTTTTCCGTGATGACCGCGCCGTCGCGGATTCGATTCACTGTGATGGCAAGTTTTTTTATCTGTGGTGTGTCGACCGCTTCTTCCTCGATTTTCTCCGTCGTAACGGCTCCGTCCTTCAGATGATATGACGAAACCGCCGAACCGCCGATGGCTCTTCCTCCGACGGAGCCGCTGCCGTACTTGTCGGAAGACAGAGAATTATCCTTGATTCTCTCCGGCGGCAGCAGTCCTTTCCGCAGACGGGAAGCATCCTCCAGGCTGAAGATGATGGAAGGCTTCGCGTTGCCGACCTCGACCTCCGTCACGCGTTCTCTCAGAACATCATAGGTATAGGACGAGACCTTGGACTTCACATCAATTCCCATTTTGACGAAACGGACCGTCACCGCATCATGCAGCCGCACATCCTGACCAAGAGCCGCGTAGGATAGCGTCAGATTCACTTCCGGTTCGCCAAAGCCCTTTTCAACAGCCATCCATTCCCTGGCTTTCGCTTCCAGTTCGGACGCGGTCGGCGAGGTATGTTCCTTCTGATTCGGATAATAGGTCGTCAGATCCAACGGAAAAATCTTTTGCGTCAGAAAAGTTCCGGAAACATACTGAACGGCACCGTATGTGATCTGTTCCGTGTTTTCATCGTCATCCAGCGTATAGGTATAATACGGAAGAACACCGGTAAACATTTCCGAGATGCTCTCTTCCTGATTCAGATCCATAAGATCCACGCCATATTCGATAAGGGTCCCGCGGTCGGCTCCTCCGAGCTTCAGCAGAGAAACCCTGTAATTATCCAGCACCAGATCGCCGCCGAACATGCCCTTGATGGAATCGTCTCCGTCAAGAAGAACCGCGCGGGCGGAAGACGGCGTTTCCAGTTCATAAAAGCCTTCCGTTCTCTGGGCGGTTCCCGACACGTCGGAGTAGAACGTAAACTGGTTGATGTTCAGACCTGTGACCGGAACGGCATTCTGTTTCATCTTCGTGAGAGCCGTGTCACAACTGTCCGCTTTCTCACATTTGAATTTTCTGATTGGAATATTGGCAAGATCGTAAGAAATGTGCTGACAGTTGACCGTCAGGATCCCGTTAATGGCCTTTTCATAGCCATAGATGCGAAAGATCTGATTGTCCTGCCAGGGGTTCGCTTTTGCGTAGACAAGCCGCCCGATTGTAAGTTCTTTCAGAAGCTCCCCGCTGACTGGATAGGTAAAGCTCAGCTCATATTCCCCTTCGTCATTCTGGCTCGTCTTGCATTCGATACAGTCGACAAGATCGCCGATCCCGTGCGTCATGAAAGACGTTTCATTGTATTCATAGAGAATCGGTATCATATCGTCCACCACCTCGGCACGATATTAACGCCGGTAATGCCGCCGGTCCAGCTAACGGTCGTAAGCTTTCCGAGCTTCAGGTCTTCATAGTAACCGGTAACCTTGTCGTTCATCGGAAGCTCCGTTCCTCCGAGATCTCCGGAAGAGGCATCCGTATTCATAACCATAAAATTCTCCTGCCCTGAACCGACCGCTGATTTTGTAGTATAGGTATAATAGATATACGATCCCTCCACGGTCGGTACTTTGAAATAGGCGTACATATCGTTAGCGTAGGTATAGGTCTTATGAAGCTTTACGTCGATATACACCGGATTCATGGCGTTAGTATATCCGGTAGGAATGAACGAATTGAGCGTAAACGTTTTATTGTTGAAGAGCACCGTACCGGAACCGGAACCGTAGACCATAAGCAGCGGACTTGCATCAAAAACGCTCGGGTTACGCAGGACCTGACCGTTTTCAAGCCGGATCGGATTTTCGCCTTCTTTATAGAATTTCTCTGGAGCGCAGTTAAAACTTAACGTTCCTTCGCCGTATTCATTAAAGATGCTGACAAACTCCGTGCCTCCGGAATAGTAGGCCATTCGATACACGTCCGGAAAATAACTGTCTTCCAGCCGGTGATAGCCTTCGTTGCCCAGCAGCCAGTTCACGATCTTCGGCATGACCTGTTCCAGATGCCCAATATACTTCGCATCCAGAAAGACGCTGTACTGCTGCTCATAATTCTCAAAGGAGCCGTTGGAGAGAACAATATTCCCGTTTCTTCCTGGAACCTGCTGAACCTCCTGGCTCCTTTGCGGTATGATTACTTTCGGATAGTGCTCAACGACCATTCCGACATCCAGATTACTCGTTCCTGCCCAGATAATCAAAGGCCGAGCACCTCCTTTATTCTTTCATTTTGATTGAAAAAGAGCAGCGCCCGGAATTAACCGAACGCCGCACTTCTTCTTACCATACGCGTCTGCATTCTCGCCATAACAGCGTCTGCAAGCGCATTTTCATCCATACCTTCAGCGGCATAGATGTTAATGTTATAAACGTCATTTGAATTAACAACAGAAGCGCGGGAAGCTTCGCTCGCCGCGATCCGTTCCGCCTGGCTCAGTCTGCGGCTGACGGAATTCGTAAGATCCGCCGAGAGACCGACCCTGCTGTTTGCGAAAGCGCCGTTGATGGACCCCGCCGCAGCATCGACGCCTGTCATATCCACAACCGGCGTAATGACCGGCGAGATGTCAAAGTCGTCGCTTGCCAGCAGAGCCACATTTGCCATGGCCCGCAGTACGGCGTTTGTCAGCGTGCTGCCGAGACTCTCCCCTTCCGAGAAAAGCCCGCTCTGTTCCTGCTGCAGACCGTTGATAAAACCGGTAACCGTATAGCCGCCGATCTGCATCATCAGTCTTGACGGAGAACGAACGCCGAGATAATCCCTCGTACCTTCAGCAGCTGCTGCGCCCAGAGCCTGACCGGCGTTATAGGCATAATGCTTATTCGCAACGATCTGGTCGGCAAGGCCAAGTGCCGTGTTGAGACCGACGGCCGGCATGTTTTTGTCGGCGGCATCGTCTGCGCCTTTCGCAGCATTATATCCCAGCGTATCACCGGCCGCATTCGGATAATCGCTGTCCTTGCTCGCCTTGAACATGGACAGTGCGCCATCATTCGCCATCTGCTCAAGAGCCGATTCGTAATCCGAAATATGTTCAAGAACACCGGCGCCGCTCGCCGCGGGGATTCCTCCGGCGCCTTCCTGCACTTTTGCAGTGATGCTGCTAAACAACGATTCCACATCCACGTCGCTGAGCTTAGAAATATCAATTCCGTATTTTCCGAAATCGATCCCGCTGTTTTCCAATGCGCCGCGCATGGCGTTCAGTTCGAGGATCGACTTCTTTTCCGTTTCGACTGCCTCCGTTCTTTCATCGGCAGCCAATGTGAACTGCTCTGTATTCAGACTTGTGGTATTCAGCTCCTGAATAGCAGAAATATCTTCCAGACCGGCGTCCCGCATGGCATTCATCCGCTCGACCGCTTCTTCTGTGGGTTTTGCAGGCACGAATTCAGCATCCGGAGAAATAAAGGTTTCGTTCGCCCAGTCTTTCAGAATTTGGGCATTGGCACTCATATCTGCCGCAAACCCACTTCCTGCGTCGGCAAGATGCTGATTAAGACCCTCAAGAGAATGAATCATTCCATCGACATCGATGCCAAGGAAAGACGCGATATCGACCCAGAAACCGCCGTTCTTCAGGGAATCGATGATCGTATTGGTAAACATCATGATCAAGCCATTTACCATATCGAGAATGACTTTTCCGAGCGCTCCGATAATAAATGCAAGCCCGTCAATAAGAATCTCCATCAACGCTTCAAGCGCGTTTGTGACCGCGTGTAGAATATAACCGGAGTTGCTTCGAATGGCATCGGCAAAAGAATTGATCAGCGTCACGAGCGTCTGAATCAGCAGATCGACGCCCTTCGGTATGATACCGATCAGAAACGCGCCGACCAGAGTCAGAATGCCGCCCACGATCTGCAAGAGCTTTCCACTGTTATCTTTCAGAAATGTGCTGATCGATGAACCAAACGCTTTAGCAGCCGTCAGAGCACTGGTGAGAACGGTCTTTCCGCCTTTGACGATCGCGTTTCCGAGATTTGAAAAGAACTTATCAAGTCCGACCTTTTTCGTAAGCACGGAAATAGCTTTTGCGAGAAGGACCATGATCGCGGCTAAAGCGCCGAGAACCAGAACTCCCTTTATCATCTTTCCGGCATTATCGGAAAGCTGTATCATGGAACCGATAAAGATCGGAAGCGCGTCTTTCAGCCCCATCAGCGCGGGTACGAGAATCAGCACACCGGCTGCAAACAGAAGCACACCCGCTCCGGCCACCAGAAGACCGGCGCCCAGAATAACAACGCCGACCCCAAGCAGACCGATGGCAAGACCCGCGACAGCAAGCTTGCCGATTACTTTCGCAAACGCCTGAACGCGGTCCGTCAGTTTCTCCCATGGTATGCCGGTTACGGCAAGAAGAATCACCGCTGAAAACGCGATAAAGGCCGGAATCAGAAGATCGAGCGCGAACGCGAAAACCGCAAAAGCAGCGGCGATCTTAATTAACGAGCCTGCGTCCATGTCCAGTGCCTTGATAACGGCCGCAATGGAGATCAGCGCACCACCAATCAGAACGATCGTCCCAAGAAGACTGACAAAAGCCTTGCCAAAGGTACCGGGCTGCATGGCGCCAAGCAGAACAATGATCGGGATCAGGGCATTCAAGGCCAAAGCCATCAGCCCCATGGAGGCGACAACCTTCAGCATGTTCCCGCCGTCAATCTGGAATTTATTCATGATCGCAATTGCTCCGGCAAGCGCGATCAATAAACCGGCAACACCGAATGTCGCCTGCAGAAAACGGTCAAGCGGAAGCGCGGCCAGAACCAGCATCAGCGGGATCAGAAGATCCAGCGTGATCGATATGGCAAGAATGGAACCGATAACACCGCCCGCGCTGGCAAACTCCATTTTCGACATGGTGTGTATGACAATGGTAAGCGCAAGGAGCAAACTGATCAAACCGAAAAAGATATCGCGAAGCCGGGTAAACGGCACATTTTTTGCAGATAATACCAGCCCGGCGACGGCTCCGATCACCATGCCAAGACCCATCAGGGTTGCTGCCAGACTTGAGAATAAAGTTACTTTATTGCCGGTAATTGTTCCAATACGGTTGTTATTGTTATTATTTTTAGTCTGGTTACCGCCTATAATAAGGCCAAGCGCTTTGGAAACGATCGCAATGGCACCGGCAATCATGACAAGCGTGCCGGCGAGGTGTCCAAGCCGATCATCCGGGATCTTTGCCAGCAGCAAAAGCGCTCCGGCCAGAATACCAATGGCGATGGCAATTTTCAGATAGGCGCTTGCCCGGAAGCTCTTTCCGATATCGTTGAGCATGTTTCCGGCTTTGGCGATCGTCCCTTTTGTGGCATCCAGAATCGATGTAAAACTGACCGTCGCGGTTTTCAGTTTCTGCAGAATACCGGTAACTTCGGAAAGGAAAATCATAAGTCCGGCCGTTTTCACACCGTTAAAGATATCTCCGAGCGTGATTTTGCCGAACCATTGTTTGACGCCTTTCTATACGTTATCCAGAAACGTAACGACTTTCTCTTTGATATTCGTCGGATCTCCGAAAAGCCC
>ERZ809472.361-NODE-361-length-11283-cov-6.281528_pt1 | contig 11283 bp, 9 predicted proteins | sample MGYA00521274_ERZ809472 | MGnify/ENA primary metagenome ERZ809472 (study PRJEB31581, sample SAMEA3312791) | metagenome | study: EMG produced TPA metagenomics assembly of the PRJEB8939 data set (Metagenomic analyses of Rumen microbiomes reveals... | reverse complement strand
TGGGGCTCCGCCGGAGGTATGTCGATGCCGTATGCCGCGAGATGCAGATCAGGGCTACGGAGACCGCCTGTGCCGACACCATCTATCTCGGCGGGGGGACACCCTCACAGCTCAGCATCCAGCAATTGCGACAGCTGTTCGACGCCCTATATATATATAATAAGGTGGGAAATGACGCCGAAGTGACCATCGAGGTGAATCCCGACGATGTCACCGCAGAGTTTGCCGCCGCATTAGGGCAGCTGCCTGTCAACCGCGTCTCGATGGGTGCACAGACCTTCGCTGACGACAGGCTGAAGTTCCTGCATCGTCGCCATACGGCAGCACAGGTCAGCGAGGCCGTGCAACGGCTGCGGGCTGCGGGCATCGGCAATATCAGCATCGACCTGATGTACGGCTTCCCCGGCGAGACGCTCAGCGACTGGCAGCACGACATCTACAGCGCCATCGCCCTCGACGTGGAGCATCTGTCGGCATACTGTCTGATGATTGAGGAAGGAACACCGTTGTATGAACGTTTAGAGTGCAGACCCAACACGCTAAGCGTCACACTCCCTGACGAGGAACTCGAAAGAACCATGTACGAGACACTCATCGACAGGCTGGAGAAGGCAGGCTTCGAGCATTATGAGATCTCGAACTTCGCCAAGAAGGGGTTCCGCTCGCGCCACAACAGCAGCTACTGGACAGGCATTCCCTATCTGGGACTCGGTGCTGCAGCACACTCGTACGACGGCAAGAGCCGCAGCTGGAATGTGGCCGACATCCATCAGTATATGGAGGGCATAGAGCGCGGAGAACGGCCTTTCGAATCGGAAGAGCTCGATGCCGACACCCGTTACAACGATATGGTGACTGTAGCCTTGCGCACTTGCGAGGGACTGGACCTCTCGCAATTGTCAGAGAAACACAGGGACTACTGTCAGAAGAATGCCCGTCGCTTTGTCGACGACGGACTGGTAAGACACGAAGGTTCTCATCTGGTGCTCACACGCAAAGGACTCTTTGTGAGCGACATGATCATGAGCGAACTCATCTTTATTTAGACGCCATTCTGTCTATATCGACGGAAAGACCGATGCTGAAGGAGGTGCCTTTAGTCAGTGGCGAACTGTAGTAATACACCTTCGGCTTGTAATTGAAGAGGTTGTCGATGGCGGTATTCAGATGGATGCCGCGCCAGAGGTGGTGCTGGAGCATCAGCTTCCAGATGGTATAGCCCTGATCGACGTCGGAGCGACCCGATTGGGGCTTACCCAGCCATCGGCCTGAGAGAACGGCATCGAGGGTGTGGTGGCGCGTGAAGCGATGGTTGTAGCCTGCGCGCCAGGTCATGGAGTGATTGCGTGGCTGGTTGAACTGCGAGAAGAAGACGTTGCCCTTCTCGTGCATCCACGAATAGTTGAGCTTGAGCGAGAGTCCCCAGTCGAGGACATGCCCCAGGCTGACATCGACACCCCACACCGTGATACCGTCTTCGTTGACGTAAAGCGCTCCGGGCATCTGCTCGTGGGTACGCGGTGTCACATAGTCGTAATCCATCGTGGTGATGCGCTTGTCGAAGATGTTGCAATAGCCTACCACTGTAAAACTGTAGACGCCATCGATGATGCCCGACTCGCTGATGCGGTTCTGTCGCTCGATGGCGAGATTGAAGTTGTGACTCTTCTCGGGCTCCAGATTGGGATTGCCGATGAGCATATACCCCATGTTGCCCATGTCGAAGTGCATGTACATCTCCTTGAGCGTAGGTGCGCGGAAACCGCTGGCATAGTTGGCGCGGAAGGTCATCCACGGGAACTTATACACGACGGCCAGTCGCTCGGTGAGGGCTTTTTGCGAAGAGGCCGAGAAGTAGTCGTATCGCACGCTGCCCACGATGTTCAGGCGCGGCGTGATGTTCCAGTCGAACTGGGCAAAGCCGTCGATATTGTCCTGTGCGTGACTGGTGTTGTCGATGAACTGATAGGTGGAGAGGTAGTCGTGCATGTAGTCGGCTCCCAGAATCAGGTCGTTCTTGCCGAAGGCATGGTGATAGAGGGCGTGGGCGACATGTTGACGATTGCTGTAGTCGTGATCGTGAGTACGGGTACCGTCTGGCATGAAGTTGGACTTGTCGTACTGGTCGTAAGCGTACGACAGTTCGAGATTCTGCCCCGTGCTCCACGCGTATTTGCCCTTCAGACCTGCGCTGAAGGCATTGAAATGGTAGTCGTGGGTATCGCGCTCGCTGGTGCGGAAGAAGTAGCTGCCGCGTCCGATAAGCGTCAGACGGTCGGTAGCGCGCCAAGTCAGACGCTGCTTGACGTTATAGGTCTTCTGTCCGTAAAGCCGGCTCAGGTTGGAGTCATCGTTGAGCACGCGCTCATCGTAGGGCAGTCCCTGTGCCTTCTTCAACAGTTCCATAGCAATCTCCTCTGAGGAGTACGGTTTGGGCAGGTCTATCGGGTCGATCTTCGTATGTTGGAAACTGGTCTGCGAGTTCCATCGCTTCGTGTTAAACGAGAAGCTGGCCCCGTTGCGCCATTCATTGCCGAAGGTGCTGTAGCGGGAATTGGCGTTGGCTGTCCAATGTTCGAGATTCTCGCGGCTGATGATGTTCACCACCCCACCCACGGCATTGGAGCCGTAGAGGGCCGACGAAGCACCTTTCACAATCTCGATACGGCCTACGTTGTCGAGGTTCAGACGGTTGTAGTCGACGTTGTCCATCGTTTCACCAGCCATTTTCTCGCCATCGACGAGGAAGAGTACGGCATTGCCTCCGAAGCCACTCATGTTGAGCGATGTCTCCTGACTCATAGCAAAGCCGAACTCGAGTCCTGGCATCTCCTGCGTGAGCATGTCCTGGATGTTGGTGGCATCGACCATCTTGATGTCGCGGAGGGTAATCAGCCGCGTCACCACAGGGGCATCCTTCAGGGCCTTCGGGGTGTAGGAAGCCGTAACCACAATCGGATCCAGCTCCACAGAGTCGCGGAAGGATGTCTTCTGCTTGGTCTGTGCTGAGAGAGTGATAGCAGGCATGGTCAACACCACGCCTGCTAAAAGGGATTGTGAGATTCTGTTTGCCAAATATGCGGTCACCACTTACTTCCTTGTACCTGTAAACTGACCTTCAAAGGCAAAGGGCATGTTGCCATACTTCTGCGTAAATGTCACGACAACAGTCTTGTCGCTGAAGATGACGGTGACATCACTAACGGTATAAGCCTTCTCCGACCCGTCGGCACTTTTCACAGTGCCCTCGTATTTGGCAAGCTTGCCGGTAATCGTGTTGCCGCTCTTGGTCAGGGAAATTCCTTTCACAGGAAGTGCAGGGACCGTCATCATTCCCTCACCGTATTTGGGAAGAGTCACGTCAACAGAGACGTCTGAGGCTTTAGTAAACTCGAATGTCTCAGTACTCTCATCTGCCTCTCCCATCACTGTGAGGACCTCAGTACCTGTATAGGAACCTACTACCTGATTAGCGACAGCCACCTCAGGCGTATCGTCATCCTTACTACACGAACTCATACTCACTACGAAGGCCATAACAACCATCGTCATCGTCAGAAACTTTTTCATACTTTTTACCTTTTAAGTTTTACTTTTTTAATTGATGTGTTGTATAATCATATTCGGAGCCGTAAGCACTGTGAGGTATGCTGAAGATAGCGACCATCAGCAGCACGGCCAAGGCGACCACCCATCGGTTGTACTTCCAATTCAGAGTAGCAAGAGCTGCCAGGAAGAAAAGGAAGGAGATGAGTGTCTTGTTATCCGTCAGGTCTGTTCCATAGGGGAATCCCGTCCACCAAGGTCCGAAGGCCGCATGCTGCACGAGAGGTCCAAAGATGAATCCACCCACGAACAGCGTGACCACCGTGATCTTCAGCCACTTGCGATATTCCCTGCCCATCGTCACCATCATCAAGGCATAGACCGCAAAGAGCATGGCGCCAAACATCAGCAGAATATGCGGTATCAGAATATAGGCAGGCACATCGTTGCGGAAACGGATGACCACGGGTTCGTCCTTCAGATAGTCCTTACCGCCAACGGTGAGATAATACTGCAGTTTTCCACCGACTGGCTGTACTGGTAACTCTGCCTGCCACTCATGATTCTTCCATTTGAAATCTACTGTGGTATAGTAATCCGATGTGGGATAGCGACGGTAATGCAGCTTCGGTGCTTCGACACGCTCAGCATCCATGAGTTGCGGATCCTGAGACTGTCGAAGAACAGCAGGGATGTTATTCAGAGAGATGATCGCATCTTGCTGAACCCCACTTCTGGGCAGCTTCACCCGATAGTCTTCACTATTGAGTTCAATATCAACCTTCTTGGGGTGCGTAGGTCCCGTCATGCGCTGATAGATGCTCAGAAACAAGGTGATGTTAATGGCTATACACCAGTATGCGAATTTTTTCATCTTACTTTTTTACCCTTTAACTTTTTACATTTTTACCTTTCCCATCAGGTGAACTTGGAAGATTAAAGTCTCTTCATTGCGAAGCACCTTCACTGGCACGGTGGTATCGGGCTCCAGTTCTGACAAGCGCTGCATATAGTCGTCCATATTCGTGACGGGCTTACCATCGATCTCCTGAATCACGTCGCCACTGCGGATGCCGGCATTATGGGCCGACTTTCCAGCAACCACGATATCGGCACGAAGACCAGGGATGCGACTGGCACCCATCACGTCGGGCATCAGTCCTAAAGTGACCTTAAACTTGCCGTGCTTCATCTTGTTGGTGCTCGGCACACTGATATAATCAGGTGTCGAAGGCATACTGGCTATCCGTGTGATCAGCTCCTTTGAGAAGTCCAAGGTCTGCTGCAGACCTTCGTAATTCAAGGTAGAAGGTACATCGTCGGGCGTGTGATACTCCATGTGTCCGCCAGTGGTGAGGAAGAGAACGGGGATATCCTGCGCCACGAACGAAGCATGATCACTGGGACCATAGCCGTCGGGGGTACAGGCGACATTGAGGTTGGTCTGTGCTGCCACAGCCTCTACCATCGCCTTGAATTCGGAGCTGGTGCCTGTACCGGAAACACTCATGGCGTTGTCGCGCATACGACCCACCATATCGAGATTCACCATAGCGACAATTCCTTTCTTGTCGACAGGGAGGTTGATGCGTCGGGTATCGTCATTCTTCATCCACTCCAGAAAGTTCTTCGAACCGATAAGTCCCTGTTCCTCTGCCCCAAAGAAGGCAAAGATGATACTACGGGACGAACGGGCCTTCTTAAAATACTTGGCCAATTCGAGCACCACGGCATCACCGCTGGCATTATCGTCGGCACCAGGGTGTACGCCCAACGTGTCGGGACGACGGGAACCGGAATTCTGCCCTCCTAAGCCCAGATGGTCGTAATGGGAACCTACGACGATGTATTCGTTCCTGAGATGCTTGTCCTTGCCTGACAGTACCGCGATGATATTATGCGTGGTGCGCTCCTGTTCCTTTGTCTTACCATAGGTAAAGTCATGAAAGTAACCAGTCTTCTTCTTTCCTTTGACGATGGGCTTAAGCTTCAGGCTACGAAGTTTTTCAACGATGAACTCCGAAGCAAGGGTATCACCTGCAGTGCCAGGGAATCTGCCACCCAGTTCTTGAGAAGCCAGGTACTCCACTGTCTGCTTCATGTCGAGACTTTGGGCATGAGAAGACAGAACAAGTGAAAATGCAAAGGATAATATGAAACATTCTTTTCTCATAAATCTTGCAATTTGCTAATTCGGGTGCAAAGGTACAACATTCCTGCGAATGCTGCAATCCCCATTTATAAGGATTTTTGCAGAGAAAGGCGATAAATGGCGAAAACGTAATAAACTATCAGGAGCGGATAACCTATATAATATAAGGTGGTAACACTGAATATGACATAGACTACTGCACACACTGCAGCCAGACCTGCCAGATAGAGAATAGTCTCGCCTAGACGTAGCAAACGCCGTACATCGTCGACAGTAGCGATGGCAACAATCACCAGTGCCCAAACGGAACAGACGAACAGTCCGAGACTCCACGGCAAGGCATAAGGATTGAGCGAAGGATGATAGTAGAAATGGCGCCACGTCTCAGGGGCAAAGAGCTGGATAGAGCTGTAAATAACTGCCGAGGATGCCACCAGCAGACAAAGCAGCGTCGGATAGAATGAGGGAATATCGTTGAAGTGGACAATCCTCGCGCCCTTGCGCAACAGACGACGCACACCGTAGGCGCCACCCACAACAGCACAGAAGGCTAGGAAGATGAGCAGATGGGCATCGGAGAAGAAATCGATGAACTGACTGATGGGATCGTCGGGGGAGACAGCACTGAGCAGATCGTGCTCCCTCACCCACCCTTGTGTCAGCTGGTCACGTGCCACCTTCACCCATATAGAATCAATCGTGTCGGTAGGTACCGTACGGATATCTGCCACTACCAGCCGTTCATATCGATGCACTACAAGTGTATCGACCATCGAGAGCAGCGTCGTTGTATCGACACCAGTAGTCATCTCAGACTCGACAACATCAGGCACTGCCATGATGCCTGGCTGCTGCTCGAGCAACTCCAACGAGTCGGTAGTGACGATGAAGTTGTAGTTCTGAGTATAGTGGTGGGTGGTGTAGAAGGATATGGAGTCGAGCTGGCGCTCTGTCAGGTCCCAGGCATCAGGAGTGATGGGCCCCTGGTTGTAACAAGATGTAGTGAATAGCGTGTACAGAATGGTGAATAATGACAAGAGCAGCGCCCTCATCATCCGATGTCTTACCTTATTATATAATATACTATTCACTTTTCGCTATTCATTATTCATTAAATACCCGCATTTCGCAGTTCTTGCAGTCAAAGTCAAGACGAAACCTTCGGCCATCGCCCAAGACTAGAAACAGGGGCTCACGCCACTGAGGACGCTTGCCACCATGCTTGACACAATAGCCCAGCGCATAACGGATGCAGTGTCGGCACTGCATGATGGGGCCGTCGCCTCCCTTCAGTTCGAAGGCCGTCAGATCTCTGGCACCGTAGAAGTCGCGGGAGAGACGGTTGGAGATGTTGTAGAGATAGGGATAAGGGTATTGAATCGAGGAAGCAGGAGTTTGACTCTGTTGAACAGTATCATGCAATCTGCCGTCATGATTCATAGCCAGTTTGTTAACCAGCGTACGGCGCATCTCGGAGAGTACGCTGTTGGGGATAAAGTAGTTGAAATCGTCGGGAATATCGACATCTTCGCAGGTATAGATGGTGTCACCCAACTTGGTGAGCTGGCGAACGATATTCTCACGCGGATCCCTATTTGCCTGCTGCTGTTCGGTTGGCATCAGGATGCTAACCCCTTCGGATGATAATTCGAAACCGTCGCCGACTGCTCGGAGAGTAAGGTGGATGGGAATCTTACGGGTAGCACTGGGCTTGGAGAGCAAACGTTCGAATTCCTGGTCGTTGTTGCGATAGAGTCTGGTTCCAGGGCGCAGCCCCTTTGGCATGCGGTAAGGAAAAATGCGGTTGCCAGCTACCCTATTGGCACGAAAACCCTCCAATTGACGATCCTCGTCATAGAAGCACAGCCCGTCGCCATTGGCAAAACTCGCCAAACCTGCTACGTTGAACGAATCGTCGCGCAACTCCTTCACCGTCCCTACAAACTCACCAATGGCTTTCGGAGTGTCGAACGAAGCGATGTCTGGCTGACGTCCATTTAGGAAATAATGTGTATAGCCGCGGTTGAACGTACGACGGAGGTCAGGGGTAAATGTATAAGTGCAATGCCCCTTAGAACTGCGGCAATACAGTTCTGGCTGACGGCGTATGATCTCGTTGAGCCGTTCGCTATAGGCTGCTGTCACATTCTTCACGTAGCTGACATCCTTCAGACGCCCCTCAATCTTGAACGAGGTGGCACCAGTCTCCACCAGCTGCTCGAGTTGTGAGTACTGGTTCATGTCTTTCAAAGAGAGCAGATATCTGTCGCGCTCAACTTCACTACCCTCGACATCCACCAACGAGAACTTCATGCGACAGAACTGCGCACACTCTCCACGGTTGGCGCTGCGCCCAAAGCAGTACTGTGAGGCATAGCACTGGCCTGAATAGCTGACGCACAAAGCACCATGTACAAAGACCTCCAGTTCGACCTCGGGTACCTGACGATGAATCTCTGCAATCTCAGCCGCTGACAATTCACGGGCCAGGACAACACGAGAAAAACCTGCATCGCGAAGCCAGCGCACCTTTTCAGGTGTGCGATTGTCTGTCTGAGTGGATGCATGCAGACGCATGTGGCAGTTTTCTGGAAGCAACGACAATACTGCCATATCCTGAACAAGGATAGCATCGATACCAGCCGTTTCCAGTTCAAGGAGTAACTGACGGGTATCCTCAAGCTCATCATCGTAGAGAATGGTATTAACGGTGACATAGACCTTGGCACCAAAGGGATGGGCATAGTCGCATAGCCGACGGATATCGTCGACGCTATTGCCCACTGCCGCACGTGCTCCGAAGCGTGGAGCGCCTATATATACGGCATCGGCACCATGATCTATTGCCGCTATGCCGCACTCCAGATTCTTGGCAGGGGCCAGCAGTTCAAGTGATGTCATCGATATTGTAGGGCGTCTCCTGATAGACGTAGTAGTTCACCCAATTAGTATAGAAGAGGTTCGCATGCGAACGCCAGGTGACAACAGGTCCCTCAGCAGGATTGTTATGGCGATAGTAATGCTGTGGGGGAGCCACATCTTTTCGGATATCCTTGTCGCGCTTGTACTCATTGTCGAGTGTGTTAGGCGCATACTCGAGATGCCCCGTAATGAAGAACTCTCGTCCACCGCGTGCCATCACAATACTGACGCCACACTCTTCTGACTCGGCAATCAAGGTGAGTTCCGGATTTGCAAGAATATCTTCGCGGTGAATCTCGGTATGACGACTATGAGGCATCATAAACTCATCGTCGAAGCCACGGAAGATGGGCAGACGCGGATCGAGAGGCTTCTGTGGGAAGATGCCGAACATCTTCATCGGCAAGGGGTATTTTTGGATGCCATAGTGATAATAGAGTCCTGCCTGTGCAGCCCAGCAGATATAAAGTGTACTGGTGACATGTGTCTTTGCCCATGAGAAAATATCGGTAATCTCATCCCAATAGCTGACGTCCTCGAATTCCAGTTGTTCTACGGGTGCTCCTGTCACAATCATACCGTCGAACTTCTCGTGGCGCATTTCTTCAAATTCACGGTAGAACATCATCATGTGCTCTATCGGCGTATTCTTCGGCGTATGACTCTTGAGCTTCATGAAACTGATGTCCAGTTGCAAGGGGGTATTGGAGAGCAGACGTATCAAGTCTGTCTCTGTCGTTATCTTCAGCGGCATCAGGTTTAAAATAACGATCTTCAGAGGACGAATATCCTGTGAATGGGCACGGGTATCGTCCATGACAAATATGTTTTCCTGCTTCAGTAAATCAATTGCAGGCAATCTATCTGGTAGTCTTAATGGCATTCTTCTTACTTTTCTTCTTTAAATTCAACATCTATGACACAGGCAGACACATTGTCTAATCCACCTACCTCAATGGCAGCCTCACACAGGACATTGGCATCTGCCTCTTGATTAAGCAGCAATTCTATTTCATGGTCCCTGAGCATGTCTGTCAGACCGTCACTGCAAAGCAGATAGATATCATCGTGGAGGAAATCCCCTGTCATTTCAACTATGTCGAAGAACGAGCTCTTGCACCCGCCACCAATACAATTGGTAACGATGCTGGAGTGCTTCCTCTCACCCGTTTCTTTCTCCAAAGAATGATCTGTAGTCAGCTGACTGAGCTTTCCTTGGCGCAGGCGGTACAGGCGGCTATCACCACAATTCAGGTAATAGAAACGGCCCTCATAGCAGGCGATGGCCACCAATGTGGTACCCATCCCCTTGAGTTTTTCGTTGACACGGCCCTTGGAATCGAAGATCATGTTAATGGAATCCAGCCATTCATTTATCATCTTACGAAAAGACGCGTCATTAAGGCCAGCAGGGATGTCGTTATAGAAAAACTGCAGATTATGCAATGCCTCACTGCTGGCCTCCTCACCACTGTTATGGCCTCCCATCCCATCGGCTATTGCCAGTATCAGGCGGTTGCCATCCCTCAGTTCTACCATGGTACGATAAGCTTCATTGCGGATATAGGTCCTACCCACAAGAATCATATCCTCATTATTGCTTCTCACACAGCCCCGCCAGGAGGCTGCTGTCACATACAATTTGGTCATTGCTTTTACCGAACAATCACTTGGAGATTAATATTTGCCAATGTCAACACGTCGCCATTATGCAACGTCATCTCCACATCTGGCTGCAACGGACGCTGATTCAGCTTCGTGCCGTTCGACGAGTGCTTATCTGCGATGCACCAGCCTGTAGCATTGGAATACTTCAGCTGAGCGTGCGTCCCTGACACATAATGATGCTTCTCGAAGAACTGGACATACGGTCCGTTACGGCGACCTATCACTGCGCCATTGATTCCAACGATACGGATATTCAGGCTGTCGTTGGCTAGTGTAAGCACAGGGACGGCACCAGTAGAAGGACCATTATGAACGGGCTGTACCATTTCCTTCATGGAGATGCCGGTTGTAGCACCATTCATTGCCACCTGCAGACTCTCTGACAAGTTATTTATCGCAGGTTGTGCGTTGTTGGAATCACGTGACACCATCAAACCGCCGCATTGTGTACATCGGCGTCCGATGCCAACGCTACCACATCGATCACAGAACAAAAGGGCCTGTCCACATTGGTCACAGAAATGTGAATCGTTATCTATTTCTTCTTTGCAAGTCGGGCAAATAATCATATCGTCTTATTATAAATCTTCTGGTAAAATCAACTGATAAGTCTCTTTCGTCACCTGGTCTGGCGGCATCTCTGAGACACGGAGCGAGAGCTTCTGGATCGTAGAATCGAGCAGGTTGCGCATCTCACGGGCGTTACCCCATGACTCGTCTTTGCTAAGAACCATTCTGTAAATCGTGTCGAGTGCCTTGAACTCTGACGCAGGAGAAAGAGTATAGGAATCTTTCTGAGCCATCGACTTGAAGATGGCGAGCAACTCATCCTCATTGTAGTCTTCAATGTGTAGCTTATGAGTGAAGCGACTGGCAAGTCCCGGATTCATCATCAGGAACTCTTCCATCTTATCCTTGTAGCCCGCAGCGATTCCCACGAACTTACCCCTGTCGTCTTCCATGCGCTTCATCAGCGTGTCGATGGCTTCCTTGCC
>ERZ809472.359-NODE-359-length-11308-cov-5.424598_pt1 | contig 11308 bp, 4 predicted proteins | sample MGYA00521274_ERZ809472 | MGnify/ENA primary metagenome ERZ809472 (study PRJEB31581, sample SAMEA3312791) | metagenome | study: EMG produced TPA metagenomics assembly of the PRJEB8939 data set (Metagenomic analyses of Rumen microbiomes reveals... | reverse complement strand
CGAGATCTACACTCTTTCCCTACACGACGCTCTTCCGATCTGCTAGTGAGGCTGATACCCTGATTCATCAGGTCGTAGGACGCTGAGTAAGAGATAGAACCATTATCGTAACCACGCAGACCGATGGTCTCCTCAGAATAGCCGTAGCTATAGCCGCTCATACCGTCACCACCCACGTAGAAGGTCTCGAAGGGCGATTTCTTGTCTTTATTGTAGGCACCCAATATACCGAACTCCGCACGCGTCATGAGCACGAAGCACTTGTTTCCACCCGTGAGGGCAGTAAAGGTGCGTGACTTGAACTTCCACTTATGGTATTCAATCCAACGGTACACATCCTGCAGCTCGTCCTCGTAAGTAACCGACCTTGAATTCTTGGCCAGACTGCCATAGTCCTTTTTATCGAAGAGCGACCAAGGCGGTGTGAGCGATACGGAGGCCATGAACTCAGAACCGTGACGCGGGAACAACGGGTTATCGGTAGAGTTACGCGAGAGGGTTATACCTAAGTTGATGTTGTTACAGTTACCATTACGGATATAGAAGTACTGCCAGTCGCGCAGCATATAACGGGTGTAACCCAGTGATGCCGACAGCTGGAAGTAGTCATCAGGCCAGCGCAGACGCTTACCCCATCCGATGCTGGCGCCGAAAACACGCATGTTCTTATCATCGTCGAGCATCGACTCGTAGTTGTATGCATAGTTGTTGTACGAGCCATAGCCGTAGTAACTATACATATAGTAGTTATTATAGAACGCGTTGTTGCGGTAGTAGCTCGAAATATCGCTCTGTTTCGAATAGAATGCGCTGACATTAAATGAGTTCGGACGCTTGCCGCCAAACCAGTTAGTACCGTAGCTGGCGCTCAGCGAGCTATAGTAGGAACCGTTGGTCTGGAAGTTGAAGCCAAGTTGCTCACCGTCGCCATAGGGCAGGATACCACGGTGCAACTTGTTCTTACCAAAGAGGTTGCGGATGGAGAAGTTGTTGAACTTGATACCGACTCGTCCGATGATACCCGTCTGTCCCCAACCCAGCGAGAACTCCAGCTGGTCGTTGGACTTCTGTTCGAGCTTCCAGTCAATATCCACGGTACCATCCTCACCATTCGGTTTAATGTCAGGAACGATTTTCTCTGCATCGAAGAAGCCCATGGAACCGATTTCACGCATAGAACGTGTGATGGCCTCCTTGTTGAACAGGTCACCAGGCTTTGTGCGGAGCTCACGGCGCACTACTTCTTCGTAGAGGCGGTCGTTACCATAGATACGCACGTGATTCAAACGGGCCTGCGGACCTTCGATGACGCGGATCTCCAGGTCGATGGAGTCGCCCACAATGTTCACCTCTACCGGCTCAATCTGTGAGAACACATAACCATTGTTATAATAGTAATCGTGAACACCGTCCTCATCGGTTTGCAGACGCTTTTCGATATGTTTCTGGTTGTAGACATCACCCTTCTTCATACCAAGAACATCGCTCAGGCCTGGTATGTTGCCTATTCTGCTGGTGGGATAGACAGTATTGCCGACCCAAGTAATGTCGCGGACATAGTACTTGCCGCCCTCGTCAATCTTCACATAGACGTTCACATGCTTATCATCGCAGCCCCATACGGAGTCTTCGAGAATGGTGGCATCGCGGAAGCCCAGCTCATTATATTTCTCGATGAGTTTCTGCTTGGCCTCCTTGTAGCGTTCGTCGGTAAACTTCTTGGCCTTGAAGATGTTCTTCAGTTTGCCAGCCTCGTGAATCTTTCCGAAGGCTCCCTTTGTGAAGAGTCCACCCAAGATCTTGGAATCCTTCAGTTTCTCATTGCCCATCAGATAGATATTGCGTACCTTCATCTTGGCTTTCTTGTCGATATCCACATCGAGCACCACCTGATTCTTGTTGTTGGGATCATCTCGCTGTGTGATATTGATCTCTGCGTTCTTATAGCCCTTTTCGTCGAAGTATCTCTTTGCCAGGATCTTGGCACGATCTATCATGTTTGGTGTAATCTGACTGCCCTTGATGATACCCAGCTTAGACTCCATATCCTCGCGTTCGGTTTTCTTCAGACCGATATAGTTGATTGTGCTGACTCGCGGGCGCAAGGCAAGAGTAATACGAAGGTAAATCTTCGACCCGACAATAGAGTCGGCACTAATCTGAGCCTTCGAGAACAGTCCGTGACGCCAATAGCGCTTGACAGCTTCCGTAATCTGATTACCAGGAACTTCTATCTGCTGGCCGACGGTCAGTCCTGACAGACCTGTCAGCACATAGTCTTCATAACCTTCGACACCTTCAACAGCGATGCCTCCAATCGTACAGCTGCGCGGTGTGCCAGCATAGGATATGTCGGGATTGACAATCTTTTCCTGAGCAGTAGCAGTGAATAGAGAACAATGAATGGTGAATAGTGCCATCAACACTTTCAACATCCAGTTCGCATTCACTTTCTTATACCTTATTATATTATATAGCATTGCTAAAAACTTTTCACTATTTACTTTCCTCCTCTTCCACCTGGGCCTCAGTCTTTCCGAAGCGGCGCTGGCGCGTCTGATAGTCAGCTATAGCCTTATGCAGAGCTTCCTCGTCGAAGTCGGGCCAGTAGGTATCACAGAAGTAGAACTCCGAATAAGCGCACTGCCACAGCAGGTAATTGGAGATGCGCAGCTCACCGCCAGTACGGATAAGCAATTCGGGATCGGGCATAAAGTTAGTACACAGGTGCTGGCTGATGGTCTCTTCAGTAATGTCCTCCGGGAAGATACCACCAGTTGTCAGATACTCCTTCCATTTGGCTGTGGGGTGGTCTAATTTCTGACGTACTTCCGAAACAATCTGGCGCACTGCCTCTGTGATCTCCCAGCGACTACTATAGCTCATAGCCACAACCAGCGTCATGCCGTCATTCTTGGCGGTAAGGTCCTCCATATAGTGAATCTTGGCCTGTACACTATCTGGCAGACGCTTGAGATCGCCAATCATCTGGAACTTCACATTATTGTCGGTAAACAGTTCCATCTCGATAAAGCTCAGGACGAGTCCCATCAACGCCTCTATCTCGTAGGCGGGACGATTCCAGTTCTCGGTAGAGAAGGTGTAGAGTGTCAGGTATTTCACTCCCAGTCTGGCGCATTCCGCCGTAATCTTCTTCACTGTGTCCAACCCGGCCTTATGCCCGAAGGTACGATCCAGTCCACGGTCCATAGCCCAGCGCCCGTTGCCATCCATGATGATGGCAATGTGCTGAGGGATGCGACTCATATCCAGTTCTGTATTCATATCTTAATCTCTGTCGTTATTACACGTTTTACATTTAGCCCACACATCGTAGGTCAATGCCAGTTGCAGCACGCTATAGCCGTCGGTATTCTTGAAGATACCACTGCTCTTGATGCCATAGGGGTCTGTGCTGCCATCGAGTTTGTCACTGAGCGTAAAGTGTACGCGCCATTCTGCTGTCAGGTTCAGCCGTTCTCCAATCTTATATTTGATACCTGCACCCAAGGGCAGGTTTACAGTTGCTCCCCCTTCGGGATTGCCGTAAATGGTCGCTCCTAATCCTAAGGCGATGAAGGGTGCGACTCTTTTGGCTCCCCGGTATTCGCGACCTGTGCCGTATGCCCAGAAGTTGTACTCAAAGCGAAGGCCCGCATCAATGACACTCTTGTCGAACTCGTAGCGCTCAGGATACCAGGTACTCAGATTGTCGGAAGAGCCTTTCAGTTTGCTAAAGCCTACTGTCAGACCTGTTGACATCCTGGGATTCATCCGATATTTGGCCACCACCATTCCCCAGGGTTGCATACCCTTCAGGATATTCCCGTTGTAGTCGCCCAAATAGGCCAATGCCCCGGCGCCGGCACCTATCTCCAACCGATACTCCGGTTCATCCTGTGCAGAGACGGGAGATTGCGAACAACAGACAGCGATCAATATCGCCGTCACTCTCACGAGCCATCTACAGTCACGCCACCTCTTCATACCATCGGATTACTCCTGAATCCAACCACGCCAGACGGCACCGCTGGAAGTATTCACAATCCATACATAGCCCTCATCATCCAAGACGGCACGCAGACTGGCCGTTCCTGCATCCTCTGGCAGGTTGTATTTCGTAGTCAAATGCCAGGAGAGTCCCTGGTCACGACTTTCGTATATCAGTCCGTCATCCAGCAAAGCCAACACGGTGCCATCCAGATTCACCAGACTGATATGATCGGATGCAGGCAGACAGCCGGGATAGCTCTCATCTGTAAGCACGTCGTTCAACATCTGCACCCAACAGCCTATACCATCGTTCGTCATCTTGCGCCAGATAGTATTCGTCACACTTTCAGAAGTACGGCGACCTACCAGCAGGTTGTATTCTGTACCCGTTGTCACGTCAAGAGGGAAATTCAGATAAGCCATGGCCACCTCTGGCAACTCATCAACGTTCTCTTCCTCGCCCAACGTTTCTTCACTCCAGATGTTGCCGCCATCGAGTGAGAGGCGGAATGTGCCATCGTTGGCTTTCTCCAGTTTCACTTCCTGATTGATAGCGGCAGGCACGTCTGGACAATTGTTCTCCATGCGCTCCCAGACAAAGTAATCGCCTGTGCCTTTCTTGACATTCAGCGTCACCTCATAGGCACGGTATTTCGAGTTATTGCTGTTAAACACACGGAACTCCCTGGCCTGCGACAGGTCGATGGAATCGCTGCTCTCATAGTAATACAGCGAGTCACTCTTCAGGCTCTTGATCATCACATAGCCACTATAACTGCTCTTGGAGACCGTGAGAAGCACATGCTTCAAGTCGCAATCGGATGGAAGAGAGTCGGTATTATAAATCTTACGCTGGTACTGATCGATGGAAAACGGATAGTTGCTCACAGCTAATGCACTCTTGTAGACAGTATCTTTACCTGCAGAAGTGGTCCTATGGATATATCGGTTTACCACAGTGAGTGATACGCCAGTGATAGCTGTGTCATCATACACAGTCGTATCCGTAGAGTCAGAATCGCGCAAACATGACGAAAGGCCTATCAAGGTCAGGGTCATCAGGCAGAGCGTATAGATATATTTTTTCATTAATCTCATTAAATTTCGAAATTCGGCTGCAAATTTACGCACAATTCCGCAAAAATGTGTCATTTTCACCTTATAATTAAATAAATTATGCCATAATTTGACCGATTTTAAGTTAGTTTAGGGATTCAGAGAGAAAAAAAGAGTGCGGTATGAATCACTCACCCCGCACTCCTCTCAACGGATGTTGACTTCGTTATCTAACGTTGGTATGCATTAGGGTAACAATACTCAATGCCATCGCAACTAAAACGGAGGCCAACATGACCGTCGTTTGAAAATCTAATAACATAATCTTTACCTTAAACTAATGAATAACCTATTGAGTAATCTCACGATTACGTGTGCAAAGGTACGAAGAAAAGGGGATAAGGAAAAGTGAATCGTGAAAAATTTGCTGCCGCTATAAAGCCTTTTTGACTTACATCAAAAAATTGGCTGCCCCTTTCGGCGCAGCCAGTCTGATTATTCGGAGAATGTTTTCTTAACTCTTTATCAAATCAGTTCCAAATCTTTTTCCGCTTGACTCCGTCTTTCGTATGAAGGATATACATACCTTGAGGCAGGCCTTCAAGCGTTGTGGTATTCTTGCGGATTAGGTATCCGTTTGTGTTATAGACATCAACCGGCTTGTCTATGGATACGACCGATATTCCGGAAGCCTCTGTCACCGTCAGCACACCGTTCACATACTCCAAGGTATAGTTCTGTGCTTCGCCGCCGCTTACTACGATAGGATATTCACCGACAGGACTGTCTGTTGTAGCCTCCGTTTTGACTGTAGGCTTCTTGGTCAGTACACGCTCGTCATCCTGGAGTTTCCAACCCTCATAGTTGATGATGAACAGCGGATTCTCCTTGCCCTGTTCGCGCTCGTAGTTGCCAACGGATGCTTTTAGCGGAGCCTTGGTGATGGTGAGCGTTCCGGCAACGTATGTCACATCCTCGTTGGCGACGTCTCCCTGTTTGATAATGATGGGATAATCACCTACGGGCGATGTCGCTGTAGCCTCACAGGTAATCTCTGGCGTTCCTTCAAGGGTGCCACCGGTGACGGTGTATTCAAATGCGGGATTGTCATCACCATAGGTACGGCTGTAACTGGTGACGGTGACCACAGAAGGCTCTGGATCAGGCGTGAACTTGAACTTGGCAGCATTCAGCACCTCACCAGTCTCCTTGTTCAATAACAGGGTCACAACAGTCAGCTTTTCCTTATTCTGTATTCTTGTGATACCAGATATGTCGAGTGTATAAGTATAGTCCATAGGAACCTCGCTGGTGATAGTGGCAGGCAGTGAACCTTCAACGCCAGTCTCGTGCTGCCAGGTAGCCACAGGCACATGGTCGTAGCGGGCGTCCTGAATCTTGGACGGGCTATCAACCAAGACCTTCAAGTTTGGATCATTGTTGTTGCTGCCCGCAAAATAGTTGGACTGAGCCCAATCTGACGTGGTGCCAGTCTGTTTGTCTTCAAGCAACAGATAGCCGATCTGATAGGGTGATGACTGAACATCTTCTACGAAGGTAGTGGTAGTATTCACCTTGATGGCAGTTTGGCTTTCATCTGTCCACTCAGCGCTCACAGCAATCTCGCCGATAGTATATTGGCGCATGGCAGCCTCCACGTCTTTCCTGATGCCGAAGACCTCGTCACTGGAGCCATAGTAGGGATCGAAGAAGTCGCCACGGTTGATCTGACAGCTGGGGAAGCCGCTGGCATTCAGGCTGTAGCCCGGCAATTCCATCGGGTCATTACTATGGACGGCCACGGTGACCACGTCATCGCGGTACTTCCTGTTGAGCATCTTCAAACCGACAGCACCGCGGGGGCACCATCCGCACCAGGAACCCGTAGCTTCCTCCACCAGAGGTATGAACTTAGGCTTGCGCTTTACGGTAACCAGCGTTCCGCTGGCAGTGTTCTCTGTAGCCTCGTTGGTAAGACCGTTCACCTTGGTAATGGTCAGTGACTTGGTTTTCTCGCCAGTGACAGCGTCTGCCTTGAAAGGTATCAGCACCTGGGTTGTCATCATATAGGTGACAGGCTCATCCAAATCAAGATGTCCGTTGAACTTGTCGCCGCCCTCAGTGGTGATGGTATAGTCAATGGCGATGATTGGTTCGATGCTGCCGCCTACAACAGTGACGGGCACTTCAACCTGATTGTCCAAACCGGCATAATACTTGCCAAAGTCTGCATCAACCACGCTGACAGCATGTTGGTTGAGTTCTTCACCAGTAGGCTCCATCTCTACAATATTGGAGATGGAAGCCCATCCAGAGGTTGTGGTGTAGGCATTCTTTGTACCAAATGGAACGTAGAGCACTGCCGATTCGAGCAATTTTTCACCTTCAAAGACAGAAGAGTTGACGGGGAACGGTTTCTTGATGTGACTGATAACAGTAGCCAAATCATGACAGTAGAGGAAGGCACCGGCTCCTATCTCCTTGACGCTGGCGGGAATCTCAACAGAGGTTAAATTCTGCTGATACTGGAAAGCCGACATTGCTATCTTCTCCACTCCTTCAGGTATCTTTGTTGAGCTAAACCCCTGAATCAGCGTGTTGGTTGCCGTCTCAATGATGGCGTTGCAATTGTTGCGCGAGTCATAGACGGGGTTCTCTGGGTCAATAGCAAAGGTCTTGATATTGGAACAGGCCACGAACGGGCCTACGCCCAGCTCCGTGATACTCTTGGAAAGGTAGACAGAGGTTAGCCCTTTGTCGTCCCAAAAAGCGCCGTCACCAATACTTGTCACTCCGTCGGGCAAATCGACACTGGTCAGACCTTGTACACCACTGAAGGCATACGCACCTATCGCAGCCACACTGCTGGGAACAACAGTTGAGCGGCAGCCTATGCGCAGGGTGTTAGTGGCTGTCTCAATAATGGCATTGCAATTCTCACGGGAATCGAAGATTGGATTGCCATCTTCAACGACAATGGACGCCAAGTTTTGGCATTGATAGAATACATCGCTCCCCATTTCGGTGACCGATTTGGGAATAACAATCTTCTTAAGACCCGAATCCCAGAATGTCCACCGTTGCACTTCTTTCAAGGTGTTGGGCAGTTTGACCTCTTCCAGGTTATACGAAGCCCTCAATGCATCCTGGGCAAAGACATCATTCTCCATCCTTGCGTTGGTCATGTCGAGGATATGCACATTGCCACTCGAATAACTACACAAGTTTTCACGAATGAATTTCATGTCGTCGTTGTTAAGCTGGCCTGTCAATACCAATTCCTCAAAGTCGTTCCACTCGCTCTCAGGGATGAGTGACGACAAGGTACCTGCAGTCGCCACATTCACCGTACGCGAAAGCTGGTATTCCGACTCCTCCAGAATGTTTTTGAAACAATTCCATCCCGCAGCCGACTTGTACGTGTCTTTTTGGCCATTGGGAACAATCAGCTTAGTATTCTCAGACACTTCTCCAAAATCATACTCAGAAACCTTGGGCGGCGTCTGACACTTGACCTTACATACCTTCAGATTGCTAAGTTCGAAAAACGCATTACTGCCTATAGAGGTTACGCTGGAGGGAATTTCCAAATAACGCAGGGAGGCACTCTCAAAGGCATAATCACCTATTACCTTCAGCGACTGGGGCAGCGAGATGCTTTGTATTTTGCTATATTGAAACGCCTTGTTGCCGATGGACTCTATTCCTTCTGGAATCTGCGAGCCCAGACAGCCTAAGAGAACCTTATTCGTAGCCGTCTCTATCAGGCAGTTACAGTTGTTTCTGCTGTCGTAGGTGGTGTTTCCCTCATCTACCGTGATGCCTTGTACACCATCGGCATCGAAGGCATTTGCTCCTATCTTCTGAACATTCTTGGGGATGTGCAGGTGTTTCAGTTGTGCGCCAACAAAGGCAGCATCCTCAATCGTCGTCAGGCTTTCCGGCAGGTTGATCGCGTTTAGAGTAACCGCGAGAGCATAGCTCGCTATCGTGGTGACCCCTTCAGGAATAACGCTATTGGGACAACCGGCAATGAGTCTGTGGGTGGAACGCTCGATGATAACATTGCTACCTGGCTCGGAATAGTAGTTGGGATTACCTTCCTCAACCTCCAAGAGAGCCAAGTACCAACATCCTGAGAAGATTCCCGTACCAATGTTTGTGACGTTCTTCGATATGGTGATGGTGCGCAAGTTGCTTCCTTCAAAGGCAGCATTCTCAATGGTGGTAACACTGTTGGGGAGGATGACGGTCTGCAGATTGAAACACCGGAAGAACAAATAAGTACCCACGACCTGATCCTTCGTGGTATAATGCATATAATACGGGTCTCCGCCTTTCACGATGCTCGCCTCACTCATGTCGAGCGTTGCCAGCTGTCCGGCTTCGGAGGAAGCCATTTCGTGAATCAAGGCGAGGTCTGAACCATTGAGATTGCCTGAGATGATGAGCGTTTTGATTTTGTACCTGTCCTCATAAATGAGGCTTGAGAGCGTTCCAGCCTCATCAAGGTGGACAGTCCGTTCCTCACCTTCATTCAGGGAAGAATCGTCATTGTTAGATGCAGGCTGGATGGCGATGATGGCGCTCTGGTTCTCCGTAAAGTGCTGATTTTCGTTAGGACTTAGGTTGGTGATGGCAAAATAACCGTCACACTGTCCGCTCCAACCCCAGTTTACATAAAACATACCGTCCTTATAGCCATGCAGAATGAAAGAGTGGCCTGAATCCCTATCCCCTGGGTCGCCATTGTAGATAACAGGATGGCCCACACTAATCTCATTATACATCAGCTCTTCCCATTCCTCGTCAGTATAGGCGCTACGGTCAACAAGACTGGTTGTCTTGCTGAAATTGAACGTCGATATCAGGGCACCAGCAATATCTACGGAACGAGCTCCCGACTCACTCGGCATGTAATCCATCTGCACAGCCTGGCCACAGTAGCGCATCAGCCACGCTATCTCGTCGTCTGACATATTATACCACCCGATTTTCCTGGTAGGAAGGGCTGGTACATAAGTTTGGCATGTTTTTGTAGAATAGTCGGCAACCGACCTGACCTCGTTGATGGGCCACTGGAAGTAGTTGATGACCTGTGCCATAGCCGTTGCCACACATCCCGTAGGAGGCAACTGGCCATTCACTTCAGGACAATGTGCATTGTAAGGGGCACCCTGATTCCAAGTTGTGGTGACCAGCGGCTGCAATTCTGGTCTGCCAGAAGATGCAGCAAGGGTGCTATTGCTATTTTCAAGTGGAAGGCTGTTGGCAATCTGCGAATAGTAATTTAACAGCCACTTGAGGTTGTCAGGTATATTTTCACAATCGAAGGTTCCTTTTTCGGAATATCCCAGAATACCCTTCATGCGGTCATCTCCAGCTACAACGACAAAACCGCCATTATCTTCTGCATTGAAGATGTAATAGGCATTGCTGTCGGCATTCCTCATGCGCGCACGATGCACGTCATTCTGGATGAACCGCTTGTTCTGCATAAATTGTTGGGCTTTCTTCAGAGCCTCTCCCTGGGTAATGTTTGCTGCCTGTATCGCTAAACAGACGAATGCACAGGCTAACAATAATAGTTTTTTCTTCATTTTGGTTATGGCGGTTTGTTTATAGTGATAAAAAAAAGGAAAAAGCCAGAAGTAAATCACTTCTGGCTTTTATAGGGTATAAATGTCTTAGAGCTTTGGTCCGGCAGCAACGAGAGCCTTGCCAGCCTCGTTGGTCGTGTACTTACCGAAGTTCTTGATGAAGCGAGCAGCCAGATCCTTTGCCTTCTCCTCCCACTCAGCAGCATTTGCATAAGTGTCGCGAGGATCGAGGATAGCAGGATTTACGTTGGGCAGAGCTGTTGGGACCTCGAAGTCGAAGTAAGGAATCTTCTTGGTCTCAGCCTTCAGGATGCTGCCATCGAGGATAGCGTCGATGATACCACGTGTATCGGGGATAGAGATACGCTTGCCGGTACCGTTCCAACCAGTATTTACGAGGTAAGCCTTGGCGCCGCTCTTCTCCATGCGCTTAACCAACTCCTCAGCATACTTGGTGGGGTGCAGCTCGAGGAATGCCTGACCGAAGCAAGCAGAGAAGGTCGGAGTAGGCTCAGTGATGCCACGCTCTGTACCAGCCAGCTTAGCTGTGAAACCAGAGAGGAAGTAGTACTTGGTCTGCTCAGGAGTCAGGATAGATACTGGGGGCAGTACGCCGAATGCGTCAGCAGAGAGGAAGATAACGTTCTTAGCCTCAGGAC
>ERZ809472.357-NODE-357-length-11364-cov-5.850385_pt1 | contig 11364 bp, 16 predicted proteins | sample MGYA00521274_ERZ809472 | MGnify/ENA primary metagenome ERZ809472 (study PRJEB31581, sample SAMEA3312791) | metagenome | study: EMG produced TPA metagenomics assembly of the PRJEB8939 data set (Metagenomic analyses of Rumen microbiomes reveals... | reverse complement strand
CCACGATCGACTTGGCACGGTCGATAAACGGGATGATGATGTTGATACCAGGCTGCAGTGTGGCATAGTAGCGTCCCAGGCGCTCCACGATCTTGGTTTCCGACTGCGGGATAATCACGAGTGCCATTTTGGCGAAGATAACCACCAGAACGATGATGGCAATCAAAAAATAAGTTGCAATGTCCATAGTTTTAATTGTTTAATGATTATTTAATGTTTTAATTTTTTCCACTGTGATGATGGTGCTTTCTCGCCCGACGACACGCACATTGGTGTCAGCGGGGATGTCGGCATCTTCGTTGGTTACAGCCTTCCAGATGTCACCATCAATCTGTACTCGTCCGAACCCGTCGGCCTTAACAGTTTCCACCACTCTGCCCTGACGTCCCATCAGAGCATCGGCATTACTCACACGATTGTCCTCACCCTTGTGCAGATATCGCTGAGCAAATGGGCGCACCCAGAAGAGGCTGATCAGCGTGAAGATGGCAAACATCAACAGCTGCAGATAGACACCTCCGCCAAGTACTGTTGTGACAGCAGCAAAGACGGCACCAATAGAGAAGCAGATGATAAAGAAGTCACCAGCTGTCAGCTCCAGAATCAGGCAGACTACGGCTACTACTGCCCACAGTTGCCATAAGTGTTGTGCTAAATAGTCAATCATAACTCCAAATATTTAATGTTTATGTTAAATGTTCACAGCGTCAGCACGAAATCATCCCAGTCTTTTGATGATCCCTTTTGTCCAAATACCTTTGAGTAGAGCCGGCTGCGGGTTGATGCAACACTCTCCTTGGAGTGGAATGTCAACTGAGCAATGTCTTTCGGTTGTATCCGCACCTTAATGAGCATACTGACATGATACTCCTGGACTGTCATTCGGTAGAGACTGTAGAGTTTCTCGGTGAAGCCTGTATAGATGCTATTGACTAGGATCTCAAGTTCTGCCCAGTCTTGAGCATTCAGGCATTGTCCGTGTTTAAGTTTTTCCTGCAATCGGCGGTAGATATCCGACGAGAAGATGGCGGTCTCGGCATGTTGCCGTTTCTCGTTCTCCAGTCTCGCCACCTTATTATTATAGTCCAGCGTGGCTTTCTTCTCTTCCAGTTCGAGCCTTAATAGCGAGTTCTCGTCTCCAAGCTTCTGAAGCAGTGTTTCCAGTTCACGAATCTTCGCCTCATTGAGCTCAATACTCTGATGGCTCTGCGCCTCCTGCTGCTCCTGCATGGTACGGATCTTTTCCAGGCGGTCTTGTAGGGCGAGCACCTTCCTGCGGCTGTTCTGAACGGTCACCACGAAGAGCACCGCATAGACCACTAAACCTATTATTAATAGGAACCACTCACGTTCGGTGAGCACCAGGCTGGATGTCATTATCTCGTTTAACATGCTGCAAAGTTATGATGTTTTTCTGAATCTTCCAAACATTTCAGTGTGCAATTGTTTGCAAAACATTTTTCAGTTCGCAAAAGTTTGCAAGACACCCAGTATCTTTCATAGACAGAAGCCAAGTCCTTGGATTATTCCCTTTCCTTTTCTCCAACCCTGCGGAGAAACTTCCCATCCAGAGAATAAGCCTTGTTAACAGAATATCGGCCGTCATCGTCGTAGCCATAGGAGGCTGCGATGATCTCTTTTTTCTCCCAATCAAGACTCACCACGCCCTCAGTGGAAGGCAACTGAATGGCAGTGCCCTGAAAAGGATCGATGACGTAAGTCCATGTATTGCGCCCGTCAGGACAGCCCTCCACAATCACCTTGCATACATCGCCAGGCGCAATCATACCCTTATCGGCAGCAGCAATCTGAGTGAGAGGGACACTGACACCATCGGCCGTCTTGCCACTCATCCTGCTCCACTGAGCTTCAGCCATAGGATTAGTGACGCAGACCTTGATGACCGTGCCAGAGCGTTCGTTGGCAAGCCATACTGAACTTACTTCATCCATCTCGCCTTCTCCGCTTGCAGGCTTTTCCATATTGATATACACAGCATACTGGAAGTGGGTATTTTGCTGACGAACAGCGGTCTTCGGCATTTCACTAATGTCAAGCAAATCGACCTCCACACTGTCCTTGCTTCCCGTGAAAGCATGTGTTGAGGTACCGTCGGGACCATCAAGGATAGCCTCCTTGTTCAGCCCGTCCACTGGCTCTTCCACAGGATAATCCGCAGAATCACGCTCCATTCCTGGGCCGTCGAGAATCTGGCCTCTTACATATTTGCATCCTACAAATACTACTGCGACAAGTACAACAACAATTACCGTAATGATTGTCATCCTTTTCATATATTCGGGTTTACTGTCAAATATCATAAAGTTAGTCTTCCGTCAGATCTCTATAGGACATTTGCTCACGGTCTGATTCGACAAGCTTTCCGTCCTTCCACTTGTATTTCACAATTTCCACCTCGTCATCCAGTCGCCAGGTGCTGACAATACATTTATTATTGGTATCAACGTATGGGTCGAAGATACCACTGACATCGTCCAAAGGCATGAACTGATGCTTCTGATCATCCCAGAGCCATACATCGTAAGTATAATTGCCGAAGCCGTTCATCGGTCCTGTACACACCTGAAGGTCAGGAATGCCGTCGAAATTCCAGTCATCATCAGTGATTTCACCTATGCTGCCCTTGTTCCAATTGACAGTATCCAAAGGTAATGCCTGAGAATAGAGATTTGTAGTCTGACCACGCGCATCTGTCAGATAGACAACAATCGTATCCCAACGCACCTCGTCATCCTCAGTGATGGTCCGAACCTCCGAACGGAAGGTATAGCCAGAACGTGTGGGGACAAAACTGTCGTCTGAGACGGTCACTGAATCCGTTGTCAAAGAGTCTGCAGAATCTATAGTCTTGCCGGTTTTACTACCACAGGCTGTAATCGTCAGCAGCCCACCCAATAATAAAAAATGTATCCTTACTTTCATATCTTTTGTGATTTTGTCATCGTCACCTTGTCATTTTCGTCTTAGTCCCAGTTTCGGTTTCTGATGATATTGAAGGCATCTATCAACTCTGAGCTCAGACGATTGGCAAAGGCACAATCCATACTCATTGAACCCTTAATGATATCATACACATCATCACTACAATAGTAATACCGCGTTTCGCCATCGGGGTTCTTCTCAAAGAAGAATTTCAGATTGCCTGCCTTGTCATACAAGAACTCCTGATAGAACTCTCTGGCAGCGACATTGAACTTCCGAGTGATAAAAAACGGTCGATGAAATGACATCTCCGCCTCTTCATCATAAGCCACCCGATGATAGTAGGTAATCACTTCTTTTGTCGGGCCAGTACCCGCTTCGTTGTAGTTACTGCTAAAAACTGTCTTGTTGGGAGGGAACCCCTCACGTTCCATTTTGTCGAGCCCTTCCATTTCCTGTTTGGCCTCGGCATACTGTTTACGGATATCAGTCACTTCTTTCTTCGCCGCAGGCGATGTCTGTGCCTGAGCTGCTATTGCAGACAGGAATAAAATAATAGTAAATAGGATATTTTTCATTGCTATACGTTTTTAATGGAGTTATTTTCCCTGCCACTCTTTCAGTTTCTTCTGCGTGCCGTCTTTTAGCAAGGTAAAGGCGGTGTATTGCTTAGTTTCACCATCGCGGAGCAGATAGTGGCCTTTGACGTACTTATTGGCATTATCCACCTCAGGATTACTGATATCACGGAAACCCTCATGATGATCGAACTTTCCCGTCTCGGGATTATAGAGCCAGGCATCATAATAGGTGATGGTCTGATCGCTGGCGGGCATCTTACCCAGACAGATCATGATGTCAGTATGTCCATCGAAATTGACATCTGCCTGCCAGACATTACCGAATGTCTCCAGCATATCCTTCGGATAATCGACCGTGTTTCCACCTATCAACATGATGTCATTGCCGTTGGCATCGCGGATAATGCCCTCATACATCACCTCATCGTAGATGCGCACACTGATGTCCCACTCCTCAGGGGCAGATGCACTCTTGGCAGGTTCTAGTTCTATGTGTTTGATACCATGCTCAAGGGCAAAATCAACCATCATCTTCAGGATACCACCGGGACCGAATACTTCCGGCTGATCGAAGTTCTTCACGCGCCAAGCGCCATTCTCCAAATCCAGTTCCAAACGCATAAAACCGTTCTCCTCGTCAGCACCCTTGAATCTCACCTGTGCCTGAGCCATATCGCCTGTTAACAAATCGACCTTTATATTTTCTATCTCCAACGGTGTAGACATACCAGCCAGAAAACGATAGCCTTCTTCATCGCCGAAGAACATCCTATCGTCGCCAGTCGCATCCTTTAGGGCTTTGTGGATGGCATTGCGCAGGTTGAGGTAGGAGCCGCTACAAAACTCGTCTTCCAAGGTGTTGATATTAATCACACCATTTTTATCCATATCGTTCAGACGGTCGTACATCTTCCTGATCTGAGCCTCCACAGCCTCTTCTGTCCATAAATCAGCAGTACTTGTGGTCACTGCGCTGTCGACTACTTCCGTCGAATCATTGTCACCACCCTTGGCGGTCTTGCTTCCACACGAAACCATTGTTGCTATTACAGCCACAATGGCAATAGGCAACACTACTTTCTTCATCATATATTTCTTTCATTATCAACATTGCTATTTTGAGAAACCCAAGAACTCTTTCAGGCCTAGGCAATTTTCCATATCCTTTCTACCAACGTAGAAGGGGCCTGGAGAAACCAGTTCGAGTTACTTATCCAAAAACTCCTCCCAAGGCCGTTTGAGGTAAGAAGCTGGAATGAAAAATGTCCGCGACCCACCAGCCGAACGGTTTCCAGCCTGAACATAGGCTGAATAGCCTCCCAACTCATGTTTCTGAATCCGATAAATCTCTAGATACCAGTCGCCGCTGCATGTGTTTGTAGCTGGCACGTCGATGGATTCCTTCACGGGATTCGCACGTTCCAGTTCCCAGTCATGACCATCAGCGAGTCTCTTCAAGAATCCATCACAGTCAGTATCAATGGGATATGCCTCGATCTTTCCCTCACTATTACTCCAATAAGAAACATACTGATAGCCATCGCCCATTTTCTCGATACCGCAATTGGTGTGCTCTGCTATCATGTCCATTGTCGCCCAGGGGAAATCTGCCTTCATCTGCTCGAATGCCTTATCGATATATGCATTCACATCGTAACCATATGGGAATCTGTCGTCCATAACAATTTGGTTTATAGTTTATTATTCACGGGTGCAAAGATACGAATAAACGAGCGAAAATCCAAATAAATTTGGAATTTTCCGTGAGAATCTTCGAGCAAGGGCGACGATAAAGATGTTTCATATCTCAATTTCTTAGAATATCCGAAAAAGGGGAAGTGTTGTCTCACGACAGACTGCCCCGTAAAAAACTTATATAATAATACACGTATTCGCACAACTGCGCTGAGCAAAAGAGGCTGCATGGTACATGCCAGTATTTCCTCATGATTATTCCCACAAACTTAAACTTGCGCCTACCGACACCATACATCGTGGTGCAGCGGCATTTTTACCGACGAAGGCAGGTCTTCAGACTTTCCTCCACTCCCAAGCGCCTTCTCATCCAACTGGACAATGGCGTTTATGCTTAGGAGCCATAACGGAGTTCACTGCTGCGGGACAGTCGGGGATTCACACCCCAGTTCCCAATTAAGCACAGCTAAGTGCACCTTCACGGGCGACTCTTTTCAGAATCACGGTGCAAAGATAACAATAATTTCCCATACTAATCGCATATTTATGAAAAAAATGCATTCTTTGCACCAGAATTGCCACCATTCTTGGAGTAATGGGCTCTATGTCTTCCCTGACAAGACCAAGGCCTACCAGTTCTTGGACGAGCCAAGCGGCATAGCCGAGCGCGACTGCTGTAATATATATAATAAGGTACGTGTATAGGGACTCCAATCTCAATCATAAACAATCCTAATTCTTGGAGCAGTGAGGGCAGAAAGACGCTCGCATCTACTCTGCCGAGTCGCGACAAGATTCAACTATTGTTAAATATCAGGTACAAATTTACGAAATATGACTCAAAATCAGTAACTTTGCACAATTAAAACACTAAGTATGAACATCGAGCAAGTAAGAGAATACACGCTGTCGCTCTTTGGTGTAACTGAAGACCAGCCATTTGGCGATGACATTATCACCTTCCGACTGGAGGGCAAGATATTCGTCTGCCTTTGGTTAGGTGGTGGCAAATATGACATGAAAGACGGTGAGCCAAGACTTGCCCTAAAGTTATCTCCTGAAAGAAATGAGGAACTTCGGGCACAGTTTCCTGCAGTAACTCCAGCCTATCATTGGAACAAGAAACATTGGAGTGATGTGTATTATGAACAGCTGGAAGACTCGCAAGTTAAGGATTGGATTAGAGAGTCCTATCAACTTGTAGCATCCAAACTCTCAAAGGCTATTCGACAAAAGTATATATGAGCAAGGTACGAATAACAGCCATCCGTCAGACGGTCTATCCTTGCTACTTTTTCAGAAATAATTAAGTGTATTTATGCAAAAGGAGAAATTCATGATCTATCGCAGGGACGCGAAGAAGGGCGAGGCCACCTATTCGCCGAAGCCCCACTCTGCCCCGCATTTCGAAGGCCACTACGTAGAGGGTATGGAAGAATGGGCATCGTGGTACTGCTTCAACAAGAAAGAAGACGATGGTGAGGACCAATACAGAATAGTATGAAAAAAATGATATTTTTAATTCTCGCAGTAGCATTAATGCTGAATTGTGGCAACAAGACGGGAAATCCCGTTAGTGACACGGACTCGCTGGCGGTGGATTCTATTGTTGCCGATACAGGAATAGACAAGCATTCTGAAGAGTATATCCGCCAGCGCATCGACACCATTTATAAGGGTGTTGGCAAGTCGACCTACGACAGCGAAGGCCGTGAGATTGATTATATTCACAGCCACTTCAACCGCGACAGCGCCTACTGCTCCGAGCGATACTACGCCCTGATGAAGGAGGCTCTGGAGATATGTAGCGAGACGGGCGACATCCTTTACGACTACGATTACTGGGTGTGCGGACAGGATTTCTCTGACGACTGGAGCTGCAAGGTGGCCAAGGTCTATGAACTCACAGACTCCACGGCCCTCGTGAATCTCGACATCCATAACTTCAGCGATACGCAGACCACCATTGCCCTCCGCTTTGAGCGCGACGACTGGTACATCGATGACTTCACGCCCGATTCAGACGACAAGGAATACCTGCGTGAGGCCATCCGTCAGGGATTGGAAATCCGCGAGCAGGCCAAAGCACTTGTCGGCTATTGGGGATGGGTTGGCGATGATGGCCCGGAGTTGCTGCTACGGCTGGAAATGAACGGCAAGGGGCTGGAGGTCACCGAGTGCAACATCTACCGCCTCTATGGCTTCGACAAGGCCACAGCCACGTTCAATGGTACCTACCTTACTGTCGAAGAAATGGATTACGACGAGGAGGCCGAGAAGGTCAACTATGAGTTCCATTTCAGTGCCCAGCTGGACAAGAACGGCGATCTGACAGGTGACTGCCGCATCAAGCATCCGTTAGCCAGCAGGAATTACGATGGCCCCCTCACTCTCCGTAAGGATTACTTCAAATACTGACACCCAGCATCTTGCCAGCAGGTGCACCCTTCGAATCAGGGTTTACCTATCTTCTTATATTCCATAATTTACTTTTGAATCATTTCAGAGTTGCTTTTACATCAGTCACCATATTCTTATGTTTCTTCAGAGTAAAAAAGAAATGAAAAATAGGAAAACATGGATCTGGGTGCTTGTCGCCATCTTCTGCATAAGCTCCGTTTGCATAACTACTTGCTGCACCAGCAGTGACGATAACCCTGTTGTCGAAACGCAGCAGCCCACCATACAACGCATCACTGAGCGAGGCAAGTTGATGGTGGGAACCACGGGAGACTATCGCCCTCTTTCGTACCGTGAGGCCGACGGTAACTATTGGGGTTTCGGCATTGAGATGGCAGAGATAATTGCCGAGCGTATCGGTGTAGGCATTGAGTTCGTACAAACCTCTTGGCCAACGTTGACTGCTGATGTGCTGACAGAACCTCAGACTTTTGACCTTGCCATCGGTGGCATCACAATTACCGATACGAGAAAGGAGACGATGATGATGAGTGAAGGCTATTTAGCCAATGGCAAGACCATCCTTTGCCGATCATCAGAAGCTGACCGCTACAAATCACTGGCAGATCTAGACAAGCTAGAAGTGCGTGTGATGGTGAATCCCGGCGGGCTGAACGAGAAATTCGCCAACGAGAATCTTACCCATGCCACCATCATCGTCTATCAGAAGAACGAGGAAATCCCCAATCAGGTGGCCGAGGGCAATGCCGACGTGATGATTACCGAAATCACTGAGGCTCCGTGGTACATTCAAAATGACCCGCGTCTCGCTGCACCGCTCCTTAATACGCCTTTCACCCACGGAGAAATCGGCGTGCTGATGCGCAAGGGTCAGGAAGATCTGCTACAAATAGTCAATAACACCATCCGCCAAATGAAATCGGACGGGACGCTTCGTCGTTTACATGAGAAGTACGGATTGATATACGCGTATTAAAAGACTCACTCCCCTATAATCGTTACTACCAACCTTCGTGCCCCAACGTAATTCCTATATTCACAGAAGTAGATTCCCTGCCAGGTGCCCATGTTCAAACGACCATCCGTAATGGGGATTGTCAGACTTACGCCACTCAACGATGACTTGGCATGAGCAGGCATATCATCAGCACCTTCTAGTGTATGCTCATATTCTGGACGATTCTCTGGAACAAGCCGATTGAATATGGTTTCCATATCCACCCGAACATCAGGGTCTGCATTCTCGTTGATGCTTAGTCCACAACTCGTATGCTTACAGAATATATTGACGATGCCCGTCTTTGGCAACTTGGGCAGCTGACTTATAATCTCACTGGTCACCAAATGGAATCCGCGAAACTTGGGATTTAGGGTTATTTCTATTTGCTGAATCATGTTATTCGCTATAATTATGGTCTATCACGATACTGGCATTATACTCTGATTTTTCTTGCACCAGGCTGTCGATCTTGAAGGTATCGCCATCCTTAACCAATGTAAGAAGCACGTCATACTCATAGTTGACATACTTGTTTTCAACAAGGACGTGGTTACCGTCACGAGCCGTTATCTGGCGTGACTTCAACTCACCGACATCGCCGCCGCCCTCATAGAAGAATTTCCATGTAGCCAAGCACTCACCCTCACATTCGTAGTCATACGCATCGGCCAGATACTTCAGGAGACTAGGGGTAATATATTGTTTTACATAGCCATAGTCAAGCAGATCCTTCTTATCCCATTCTTTGTAGAACTCTTCCACGAAAGCACTGACGGCAACCATCTCCTGTTCCTGAGAATCGACACAAAAGAAGGGTTCTTTACGGGTTCTGATAAGTTCAAGCTTGTTGCCATCAGTCCACTTGTAGGTGTCGTACGTCCTTTCGTTGGCATCGCTGCGATAGTTGGCTGTGACAGTTTTGTCTTCTGGGAGGATTTCGGGGTTGAACAAGTCCTTCCACACTTCCACCTCCTGAAACTTCTGCTGGGGAGTCCAGACATAACCGGCATACAATTCTGCAACCTGTCCTCTGGTATAGCACCCAAGGTAAACCTGCAGGTCGGGGATGCCGTCGAAGTTGATGTCCACAGTATCGTTTATCCATGTCATACCCACTGCATTCTCAGCACGCACATAGTCTATCAACTGATGGCGACATTCGAAAACAACCTCATTGTCTTTATATCCTTTTACGACGATACTGTCATATTCTTCGTTATCAGCTTTGATGAACTGATGTTCGAAACGGTACTGCTGGCGCTCGCTCGTTATGCTGACAGAGTCGGCGTTATCGCTTTCACCCTGAGCCTTCTTGCCTCCGCAGGCCATCATGAGCAGCGTACAGAGTGTCATCAGAGATATATGCAAAATAATTTTCTTCATATATGCATCAATGTTATTGTTATTCCTGACAGAAAGTGATGCGGCCCGTCTTGTCCATAAAGCCGCGCTTCTTCTCGTATTTTCCTTTGCCATAGACCACGGCTAGACCTTCAGAGTATCTGATGTCGTCGCCTGTGTAGGTGATTTCATTATTCACCTTGAAGAGCCGCTTGCCAGTCTTGTCGATGATATAGCAGGAGTCAACCTTCTGAGTCTGGGCCACACCGTCCGTGAACTTTCGTCCCCACCAGCCATCAGGCAGTTCGATAACCATCTTGCCAGAACGGTCGATGTAACCACTTCGAGCATCTTCACCTGTCGTGTTGACGGCTGCCAACCCTTCGCTGAAATCACCGCCATAACTGAAAACACCCTCAAAAGCCAGCTTGCCTGTCTTATCGACATAGCTGAACCACTCATGAGCGTCATCCACAAGCACGGCACAAAAACCCTCATGGAAATCGTTGCCATCACTCTCTGCCATCGTTCCGTACTGATAAGGAATGGCCAGCTCACCCTTGGTGTTGATATAGCCCACCTCTCCTCTCTCGTTCACGACAATGGCCATGCCGTCGCTGAAGTCATGGGCAAAATGGAACTGATGGGGAATGACTACATTTCCCTTACCGTCTTTGAAGCCATACTTCCCATCCTCATAGTCACATCTCAGTTCGTCTGGATTTTCCTCCACCTTTGGTTCCTCCACAATGTTACCTTGCAGGTCAATATAATAGTTCTGACCATCCTTCTTAACCCTTGCAACGCCATGACTGAAATTCTCCAAATATTCACAGCCTTCAATAGCTTTGGCAATGGCTTCAAAGTCATAGGGTTTCTCTACTACAACGGCGACTGAATCCACCACCGTCGAGTCGACGATGACAGCGTCGGTACTAACCGTTTGCGCCTTCTTGCCTCCGCAGGCCATCAGCATAATCAAGGCGGAAATCATCAAAATACTTCTTCTCATAACAATTTGGCTTATAGTTTATTATTCACGGGTGCGAAATTACAAATTTTCCCCGAAACCACCAACGATTCCGGGGGAAAAATTAGCAGATAGTCAGCCAGACAGGCTCATTGCTGTCCACTAAAAATCGCTAAGCGTTCTTTGAAATAATTGAAATATAGTTAGTTACAGAGATTTTTCGGGTGCGACGATTTGATTTTGTATCTTTGCAGTCAAAATGGATGACTGCATATGAACAAACCAAAATATGTTTTTGTCCAGCTGGTTGCATTCTTGGATGACAACAAGTTCCGTCACATCGTTGACAAGTATGGTGGAAACCGTTAACTAGCAGATCGGAAGAGCGTCGTGTAGGGAAAGAGTGTAGATCT
>ERZ809472.356-NODE-356-length-11393-cov-13.152937_pt1 | contig 11393 bp, 6 predicted proteins | sample MGYA00521274_ERZ809472 | MGnify/ENA primary metagenome ERZ809472 (study PRJEB31581, sample SAMEA3312791) | metagenome | study: EMG produced TPA metagenomics assembly of the PRJEB8939 data set (Metagenomic analyses of Rumen microbiomes reveals... | reverse complement strand
AGGAACAGCTGGTACTGCTCCTGATAATGCAGATGATGCGGATAGGCCAGTCCGAAAAAGAGGACTACCGCCACAGCGAAAAGGAGGGGACATATAATATGAAGATACTTCATTGGGACATATAGCAGGAAGAAAGATATCAGTCAAATACACGGCTGAACTCGTCGACGCTGATGGTGACTGGCTCAACCATGAACTCAGGACGGTTGTAGCTCTTCAAAAGGAAGATATGCTGTTCTGGGTCTTCCTGGGGCAAAAGGAAGGCCTTTTCTACTTTCCCATTGTTGAAATAGGAGAAATAGACGCGGCTGTAGTTATCATCGTCACGACGGCTGGCACACATGATCCAGTGTCCGTTGCTCGACCATGAGGGATAGCTGTCTGAGTAGCCGTCGCTGTTGAGGAGAGAGAGGTCGAGGGATGATGAGGGGGCCAGGCTGTCAGCCTGTGCAATGGAAGAAAGAGGCAGACAGACGATGTCGGCGTCATGGTGCCTGCTGTGGAAACAGCCATACTGGCCCTGGGCAAACAGCAGATAGCGGCCATCAGGACTGATGCGTGGCAGGGTGGCACTCTTGTCTTGCGAGGCGGCATCGTAGACCAGCTCCTCCTCGCCGAAGCCATGCGTGGACAGGTCGAAGGAACGGCGATAGAGGTCGTACTGTATTTTCGCGTAAGTGGAACGGATGTCCTTGTCGCGCAGCTCCTCAGGAAGGGGGACAGACTTGCAGTAATAGAGGTATTTGCCATCGGGCGACCAGGTGGGATAGACCTCCAAGAGTTCGGGGTCCTCGCTGACGACGGTCACCGAGTCGGTCTCTACATCGTAGAGAATCATGTCGCTGGCCAGGTCATAGACCTCGATTTTATTGGGATTTTCAGTATGGAATGCCTGTCGTGTCTTGTTGGTCGAAAAGGCAACCAGCTTGGCAGTAGGATGCCAGGAGGGATAGACGCCACCAGAGATGGTATAGTCACGCTTCAGATTGACTTTCGAGACCTTGCCGTCGTTCACGATAACGGTGCCGGCATTGGAGAGGCGCACATGGAATAGCATGTTGTCGGTCTTGTAGTTCTGATAGCTGTGGCAGTTGATGCACTGGCCTATCTTATTATCATTCATGGTAATCTCGTTGTTGAAGATCTGCGTCTCTTCAAACGTGGTGAGGTTGCGCTGGGCAATCTCCATGAAGGTCCACGCGACATACGACGGCTCAATGAGGCGATAGGACAGGTATTCGTCGATAGGCTCTTCAGCCACATGTATCTCAAACGGGCTGAACGACAGCCATTCGCCCTCTTTCTGCCCCCAGACCTCTACCTTGATGCTCTTGCCCTTCGAGGCATCGAGCATCGTGTGCCATTCCGACTCAGGAATCTGCACCTTCACGCCATTGCCGTAGGTCTGCTGCTGGCCGTCGGGCGTGGTGAGACGTGCCACACAGGCTTCGTACTCATCAGCCGAAAGCATGAAGTTGAGCGGCGCAATATTGCAAGGCACAGTGACATCGCAATAGTCAGGGAAGATAGCAGGCAGCCCAGAGGACGCAGAGGCCCCAGAGGGTACAGAGGGATGATGCCCACACGATGACAGGAGCAGCAGGGCTGCGATTAAGCAAGAGGGGATAAATCTTTTCATTGTTTTCTTACGATTGAACTTCGTGTCCGATATTGCCATGCGAATAAATAGGCTTTCTTCCGAAGAGGTTGTACCACCAGTAAGTGTCTCCAAATTCTCCACGCATTTCTTCGCCGGCCTTTTCAAGTGTCATGCCAGGTTTTGCCTTGCCTTCAAGAACCTCCCAGAAACGTTTGTAACGGTCGAAAACGGACTGCTCTACAGGGAGCATCATGCGTTTTTCTTCAGGAGCCTTGTCCATAAACAGGATATAAGCCTCCATTGCATGCAAAGGAAACTCCTCGTCAAGGTGCAACCGCACATAGTTACGCAACGCTGCCCAGAAGCGGCGGGAGTCGCAACGCAGCATGGCATAGAGCAATGCCTGTTCTGAGACCACTTTGCTGTCGGATTCGTACCAGAGGCTGATGCTATTGACCAGATAGCTGTCGCTGTTCTCAACGCCCGTGAGCTCATCGGGATAGCATTTCTGCAGTTCTTTGATCTTTTCCGTGACAGGTGCCGGCTGCCAATCGCCGTAAAATGGAAGATGATGCAGCAGGGTGGTATAGCGTTCCACCAGTTTCTCGTCGCCAACAGCCAAGGCACAGCGGGAAAGCATCTTCAGGTAGAAAGGCGAGAATCCTCCTTGTATGGCCATTTCAAAATTCAGGCGGATGGCTTCATTCATCATGCCGTAGTTGTAATAGACCAGAGGTGATGCGATGTCCAAAAGGGTGACATGGAGCGAATCGGGGTTGTTGATACTTGTGGCATTGTTGCCCAGTTTGAACGAACGGTCGAACAGACCACCTTCGTTCATCAGGGCAATATTCTTGAGAAAAACCATCGTGCTGGTTGGCTTCTTGTTCTCTTCTGCCATCTTTAGCACCTCCTGCCAGTTGTCATCGCAAGCATAGCGCACCATGCGCATCTCGTCGATGTAGTTACGGTCGTAATACATGAGTGATGAGGTAAAGACGATACTCGCAACGGCACATAACACAGGAACGAACCACTTAGCCAGATAATGGCCACACAACGATATGAGCACAGAGACAGCACCAAGCACCCAGAACGGATTGGAAAGATGCTCGCTACTGTCGCTCGGCGTTATGAAGCGAGGCAAGCCAGCCAGCATGACATCGTCTGATTTCAGATTCGAATAGAGTTGCGTATGCCAGATGCCAGCGGTAAAGATAAGAAGGAATAAACCTAAAAACTCACGCCAGGTGGGTTTCTCAGTAACCACCAGACACAGAACGAAAAGCAAGACAAACCACCCCAGTACGGGATAGGCGCAAACACCAAACACATACCAGGCAAGATGCCATTTGCGTGGGGTGCAACGGGCTGCCCACAAGAGCAGCAGCATGACAAGATAACCCACCGACTGCGAGAACCAATAACCTCTGATGGTGGAGATATAAATCCAATAGCCCAAATCAACAACTGAGGTGAGCAGACAGGCAATAGGCAAGAGCATCAGCGCAGAGGCACTTGCCTTTAGCCTGAATGCCTTGACACCCACGAAGAATATAAGCACCCAGAGAGCCACCAACACTGCCGTGCCTATGGCCGGGCGACAGAACAGCTGCGTGAGCCACGCCCCCACATACTGCATCAGGCCGAAGGGTTTCGATAGGAGGGTATGGAAGAACGGTGCTCCGTAAACGAACTCGGAACGGTCGTGCGCCGTATAGAACATCTCCTGGTTGATGTATAATATATATACGGCAAACGAAATGAAAGCCAAAAGGCTTACATAGAGGATGGTACCAGATGCTTTGCTTTTCTTATTCATTCTATAATCCAGTCATCGATAGTACGGGAGTCAATATTAAAGCGAATGCCAGCCTTTACCACACGACGTCCATCAGCGGCATATGGCGAGGCGTAGCCTTTTGTGTTGATTTGATCGAGCGCCTCTTTTGCCGTGCCATTAACCTTTAGTTCCAGCACGTAGATGGCATCGGGCATCCATACCACCATATCCGTCCTGCCTCCGGCACACTTGACTTGCGTGCGGACATATACGTTGAGCATGTTGAAGATGAGCCAGAGCGTGTACTCATAGAACCCCTCTGCCGTGGCAGCCTCCTCCAGTTTCTTCTTGAAACCCTCCACGTATGGAACGCCAGCGAGGAAGGCCTTCATCTCCTGCAAAGCCAGGTCAAGGTCGTTCTTCTTCAGGGCACGCCAGAACTTTAAGGCGAAGCCTTTTTGCGTATAGCCAATCTCTATTCCTGTAAAAGTAGGCAACAAGCCCTTAGTGTAGCCTATGCGCACCTCCTGATTGGGGATAGAGAGCGTGTACATATCCGTCTCACGATCATAGCCCTTGATGGTCAGATAGCCGCTCTGGTAAAGTAAAGGCAGAGCTGTGGTCATGGCCTCCGTGGGAATGTCGAAAGCATCTGCCGGTTCTTCCATGTTCTCCAAGTTGGCAATGTCCGTATGGAAATGCTTCATCTGCTGGATAAGATAGGAGGGCGTTGCCGAGGCGAACCAGCCGCTACTCAGCTCGCCGTCATCGAAAGCGTTGAGCAGACTAAAGGGGTTATAGATGTCGGGCGACTCCTTTGCGAAGTGATAGCCGTCATACCTATTCTTTATCTTAAGAAACATCTCTTCGGGTGTACATTCATATTTTTCTGCCATCATATTGATGTCCTCGGCAAAGACCGTCTTCACTTCCTCTTCCGTAATGCCGCAGATGGCAGAGAAGTCGGGGCGCATGGAAAGGTTTTTCAGGTTGTTGATTGTTGAGAAGATACTCAGTTGGGAGAATTTCGTGATGCCTGTAATGAAGCAGAATTTGATGTAGGGGTCACAGGCCTTGAGCGGCACATAGAACTCCTGCATCACCTTGCGGAAAGCGGGCAGATTTTCCTCCTCATGGAGTACTTCGAGCAACGGAGCATCGTATTCGTCAATAATGACTGCTACCTGACGTTGGGTCTGCTCGTATGCACGGCGAATCATGCCTGTCAATCGCTCGCCGGGCGTCTTTTCGGAATCATTTCCATCGAAGAACTTATCACGTGACAGCAATAGCATCAACGTCCGACGCAGTTCATCGGTCGACTCCTTGCCTTTTGCCAAGCTTATATCCAGATGAATGACTGGATACTCTGTCCATTCCTGTTCCAGCTGCATCACCTTCAGCTCCTCGAACAGCTCTTTCTGTCCGGCAAAGAACGAATGGAGGGTTGACGACAATAGCGACTTGCCAAAACGACGGGGGCGACTCAGAAACACATACTTGCTCACCTTCGTCATCTTCCATACTAAGTCCGTCTTGTCTACATACACATAGCCTCCTTTTATAATCTCCGAAAAGGTCTGTATTCCTATTGGATACTTGCGTTTATTCGTCATCATTTTTTCTGCTATTTGTTTCTGGGCGACAAAGTTAAGCATTTTTTGCCAACCGACCAAATAATACTAAAAAGAAATACGCATCGGGAAATCGGATGCCCCATTATTTCTTAATATAATAGGCTGACTCAATCGAATGAGCCAGCCTATTACTAAATTTATACCGATAAGGAATGATTATTCCTCATAGTAAACAGCGTTGATTTGACAGCTACCAGAAGTGATCATGATGTCAAGATCCTTACCATCGCCGCCGTTACCGCGAGCGCAGTCTTTAGCAATAGCCTCGGTGAGAGGAAGTTCCCACAAACCATTTTTGAACTGGACATCCTTATCATCATCATAACGGGCACTCCACCAACCATTCATGATGCGGCCAGCGCAGTCATCAGTTGCCTCAGTGATGTCGAAGATAAGGGTCTTGAAGCCCCAATACACTTCATCAGAAAGATAGGGCAAAAAGCCTTCTTTTCCATTAATATCAACGAATTTACCTTCATTGTCGCTGAAGCGCATGCAGGCAGCGTTCCAAGCAACAGGTTTGAAGGGTGGCTGAACAGCAGGATCCTCACCATAGATATAGTACTTTGTCAACGGGTCAGTGATTGTCTGACAAGTTACATCGAAGTTAGCTTTAACAACAGTACCATCGGCACAAAGACCGGTCATAGTGATGGTATACTGGGTGTCTTTATAATTACCAGCATCATCCTTATCAACCTTCATCTTCTTCCAAGCGTAGTTACCGAGCAATTCTTTACCACCAATACTCCACATGGCATTTACAGGAGCAGAAGTAGTACAGGTAACGACATTACCATTCTTTCCATTAGCATCCTTGTCAACAGTAACTGAAGACATAGCCTTAAGCTCATCAGCAGAAATGTGCCCGCCATTGCTGATATCCTCATGAGTAGGATCACAGGCTAAAATGACACATACTGTGGCAAAAAACAAAAATATCTTTTTCATATTAGAAATCTTATTATTTGATTAATTATATAGATCGACATACTGTGTCTCAGCGTTAGCGGCATCCCAGCCTTTGTTCTGCTTAAGACTACCATTCATCAGAGTAATCTGTGACTGTGGCTTAGACAAGAAGCCATCAGTGTCGGCATAGCGCTTAGCCCATGAGCATGTCATGTGCTTCATAGCAACCTTACTTCCAACGTTACCCTTGACAACGACCTGCTTGCCAGCCTGTGCCTGAAGAGCCTTAGCAGCGTAGCAAGACTCACCGCCATCCTTACCAGACCAACGACGCATGTCATTGAAACGAATACCCTCAAATGCGAACTCCCAACGACGCTCGTCCTGAACGGCCTTCAGAGAGTAAGGAGTCTGAGGAACACCAGCACGAGCCTGAACCTGGTTCATATAAGAAGCTTCACCAGTAAGCTCGGTCAGCATCAGCAGCACGTCAGCATAACGCATCAGGTAGAAGTCCTCGAAGTGCTCACCCTGCATGGGATTATCAAGAGTGCCCTTGAAATCTTCATTTACAGCATGCCACCAAGGCGTGTCACCTGTCAAAGCATCAAGCGTTACACCGCACCACTTCTTGACAGCATAGCCTGACTCCTCGCAGTCGTCCTTTACGTAAGAATATTTACCACCGAACTCGGTATCGCAGTCAATCAATGAACCAAGCTTACGGATATCCTTGTAAGGATTGTTCTGATTATTCTCGGCAGCTGTCCAGTCATCCCAGATATTACAAGAAGGAGTACCCTGGCCCCAGCCCTGCATAAACGGATAGGTGAAATCACGGTTACCGTTGTTACCGTTTACACGGAGACCCCACCAGCAGGAAAGATAGTTACAATACATACGTGGCGTGGAATAAGTACCACCATTGTAACTCTGTCCATCCCACGAACCAATACCCCAGCGAGAAGCATTCATGAACTGGATCTGGAAGAGTTCCTCATCGTTACCATTACCCATACCAGGCTTGTCGAAGCAGTTCTCCTCTTTCATGTCTTTGATGAAAGCGTATGCGTGTTTTTCTTCATCCTGTGCTTCTTTCCAAAGCAACGAGTTAGAGTACTGCCACAGTGAACGGTAGTCCTCGAGAAGCTTGTAAGCGCCAGAACCGACAACATCCTTAAGGGCGTTGACAACATCAGCCTTTGAGAGAGAACCTGCGGAACAACCCTCCTGTTCAATAAGCTCGATAGAAGCATCACCACTGGCAAGCTCGCTTACCTTCTTATAGAAGCCAGCCCAGAACATGTATGCACGGGCCAAAAATGCCTCAGCAACATATTTGTTAGCATGACCTGAATTCTTCGCTGTACTCATGAGCGTCTTAGCTGATACCAAGTCAGAAAGAATCTGAGGATAGATTTGCGTCTCGGCATCTGCCTCTGCCTTCATATCATCTGTAATAGTGGTAGAAGTAATCAAAGGAACATCACCATACAACTGTGTGAGCCAGAGCGTATAGAGACCACGCATGAAGTAGCCCTCACCAAGAAGTTGGTTACGCTTGGCCTCATTACCTTTCCAGTTAACGTTGTCGATGGTCTCAATCTGGTTGTTGGCACGGTTAATACCACCGTACAGAAGGATAAATGTCTGCTCGTACTGGTTAACATTCATCTCAACGAGATGATGCATAGCCTTAACTTTGTTGTCCTGCAAGCCACCTGAACCATAGCAGTTGTCCGACATGACTTCCCACCAGTAGAAAGGATTCTGTGTGTCGGCATCTCCACCACCCATTGTATTCATGATACTATAGGTTGCGGTATTCAATGCCTCTACATCTCCAATCTTACCGGGGAATGTGGCTTGAGTAGCATCGGTAACACGTGGGTCGGTGTCCAGCGCGTCATCGCAGGATATAAATATTGTTGCTGAACAAACAACAAATGCTGATAAAATATATTTCTTCATAACTTATAATGTCGAATTAGAATTTAATACTTGCGCCAAACAAGAAAGTACGTGAGGGCGGGTAGAGACCCAGGTCAATACCAGAAGCCCAGCTGTCACCACCAGCTGCATTACCAACCTCAGGATCGAGACCGGTATAACCAGTGAAAGTGAGGAGGTTCTGAGCCTGAACATAGAAGCGGAGCTGCTGCAGCGGGCAAGCCTTCCAGAGCTGCTTGAAGTCGTAGCCGAGCGTCACGGTCTTAATCTTAAAGTAGTCAGCATTCTCCATATAGCGTGTAGATACATAGTTGGTATTAGCGTGACCAGTACCGGAAATACGTGGCTGCTCGTTTGAGGTACCCTCACCATGCCAACGTTCCAGGATTGTGGTATCGTAATTATGCCACCATGAATCACTGAATGAACGGTAGGAACGCATAATCTGCTGACCGAATGCACCAGCACCATTGATAGCGAAGTCAAGACCCCTCCAAGACAGGCCAAGGTTGACACCAAGGGTGACATCGGGGTTAGGATTACCAATCTCATGACGGTCGCAAATATCATTACCGTCTGCGTCTTTAGCTTCTGCGTATGTAATCACGCCATCACCATTCCAGTCGTCCCAAATGCAGTCACCAGGCTGTGCGTTATCAAGAACTGCCTTGCCAGCTTTACGGGCATCATCAATCTGCTGTTGATTCTGCCAAATGCCGCTGTATGACATGCCGTAGAAGTAACCGATAGGCTTGCCGACCTCAGCACGGTAAATATACTCTGTACCCTGTGAGAGGACGCTGCCACCACCATTGATGTGGCCGGTCTCGTTAGCGATACGGGTAACTTTGTTCTTGTTGGTAGCCAGGTTCACGCCGATGTTATAGTTGAAGTCCTTGCCAATCCTGTCGTTCCAAGTGAGCGCAATCTCAATACCGGTATTCCTTACGTCACCACCATTAATATAAGCAGGGTTTGTACCCTCGATGGCAATACGTGGAGCTACGATAAGCCAATCCTTAGTGGTCTTCTTATACCAGTCGAAGGTCAGACCTAAACGGCTGTCGAGGAAACGGGCATCAAAACCAAGGTCAAGCTGCTCAGAAGTTTCCCATGTGACGTCGGGGTTGGGAACGATATCAGCGTAGGCTCCTACATTTGGAGTACCATTCAAGGTGACATCCATGTTGTCACTGAACTTATAGCCGCTATCACCTAACTTACCCGACTGAGCGATGGTAGCCAGATACTGGTACTTGGAAATACGGTTGTTACCGTTCTGACCCCAAGATGCACGGATCTTCAAGAAGTCCATCCAGCTCTTGGTACCCTGCAAAAACTTCTCATTGGAAATCACCCAACCTGCAGATACAGAGGGGAAGGTACCCCAACGCTGACCCTTGTTGAAAATACTTGAACCATCACGACGTACGGTGACAGTGGCCATGTACTTCTCGTTCCAGTCCCAAGTCAGACGGCCGAACCACGAAGCGAGATACTCTTCATCATTTGGCTTACCCTCAAGAGTAGCATTGCTGAGGTCTGTGCTGAAATTCTTCAACCATGCAGAATTCCAATCCTTGAGCGTAGCATACTGCGAGCCTTCGTTAACAGAGTTGGAACCATTGAGGTTTGCACTCCAGGCGGTGCTCTGGAAGCTCTGACCTACCATGGCGCTAATCTTATGGCCGGCGATAATCGGAAGATCGTAAGTCAGGGTGTTTTCAACCGACCAGTTAGTGCTCAGCGAAGCACTCTGGTTGACACTATAAGATTCCACAGTACCTGAACCGGCAGAAGGCGAACGTGGCAGTCCAAAGTTGCGGTATGCACCCGAATTCCAGTTATAGTTGAACTGAGAACGGAATCTCAGGCCCTTGATGGGCTGGATGGTAAGAAATGCAGTAGCCGCGGTGTTGATGTTGCGGCTCTCTGCCATAGAGTTGAAGCCACCCTTTGAGAGACCTTCGTATGGGTTGTTGAACCAATAGTCATTCCATTTGGTGCCAGGAATAGGATTACCGTCTTCATCATACTTATTTCCATCCTTAGCGTAAGTATAAAGTTCACCATTTTCGTCATACATAGGTACGAGAGGGTTCGTCTGGAGCAAGCTGTGAATATAACTCCAGTACATACCGTCCTCAGCCAGGTCGTGACTTCTGTTATAGCTCAGAGAAATGTTCTCGCCAATAGTGATAGCATCAAAATCCTTAGCCTTCAGGAGCACGTGGTCGCTGTTGATGCGGATGGTGTGACGCTTGTAGTAGGAAGCCTGGCTTGCACCCATGATACCTTCGTTACCGGTATAGGTGTAAGACATGGCGAACTTACTGCGGTCTGAACCACCAGTCAAGGTTACAGAATGATTCTGCTGCAAGGCATTCTTGTTTTCGAATTCGCCCCACCAGTCAGTACCTTCCCAGCCATTAGCAACCTTGTCGAGAACGGCCTGAGGAACATAATCAACGAAATTAACTTTCTGACCGGAAGTATTGAAGCTATACTCATCCATGATTGTCATGAACTGCTGGGCATTGAGCATTTGGGGACGCTTGTAGGCGTTAGACCAACCGAAAGCACCATTGTAGCTAATTTCCATCTTACCAGCCTTACCCTGCTTGGTAGTAACCAGGATAACGCCGTTAGCAGCACGTGAACCATAAATGGCAGCCGATGCAGCATCCTTCAGCACGTCGATGCTCTCAATGTCGTTAGGGTTAATACCATCGAGGTTACCGCCGGCAACACCGTCAATCACATACAGAGGCTGAGCATCGCCGATGGTACCGATACCACGGATGTAAACCTTGTATCCCTTACCGGGCTGTGTAGAAGAACTGGTAATCTGCACACCAGGAGTGCTTGACTGCATGGCTTCAAGAGCATTGGTGGTGTTCAGCTTGGCGATGTCCTCACCTTTCACCTGAACAGTAGCACCCGTGACCAGCTTTTTCTTCTGGACACCATAACCGATGACAACCACGTCGTTCAACGTCGTGTTGTCCTCTTTCAAAGTGATTGTAATGTTGCTTCTGCCACCTACCTGTACCGACAGGGTTTCATAACCCACGTAGGAGATGCTCAGCGTAGCATTAGAAGCAGCCTTAACGCTGAAATTACCGTTGAAATCGGTAATCGCACCTTCTTTGCTCCCTTGCACCTTGATAGAGGCACCTATGATTGGCTCGCCAGCTTCGTCGTTTACGACACCTGACACTGTCTGAGCCTTAGCACAGATGGCAAAAAAGCAAAGAATGGAAAGGACGAGGAATGACCTCCCCCAAATTCCCAACTTTTCAAGTTTTCGCATTTTTAATAAGTTTAAGTTAATAATTAATGTTAAAGAGTTGTTGATTGTTTTCGCACACAATAAAATATGTTTTTCTTTTTATTAGACGCTGCAAATTTAGTTTATTTTACCCTCATACGGTTTTCAAATTCGTCTCTATTATTTACAGATATGTTTCAAGCCTGGAAAACTTCGGGTATTGTGAAAAAATGCTCAGAG
>ERZ809472.354-NODE-354-length-11492-cov-5.535455_pt1 | contig 11492 bp, 8 predicted proteins | sample MGYA00521274_ERZ809472 | MGnify/ENA primary metagenome ERZ809472 (study PRJEB31581, sample SAMEA3312791) | metagenome | study: EMG produced TPA metagenomics assembly of the PRJEB8939 data set (Metagenomic analyses of Rumen microbiomes reveals... | reverse complement strand
AGATCTACACTCTTTCCCTACACGACGCTCTTCCGATCTGCTAGTATATAAATTGATAGATTATGAAGATTAAAGCAGATTATGCAAATGCTCCGCAATGGAAGGAACTGGTTGTCAAGTCAAGCCTTCCTGAGCAGTTGAAATGTTTGGACGAGGTCGCCCATAATATGTGGTGGGTATGGAACTACGAGGCTCGTGACCTGTTCCGCGATCTTGATCCGCAGCTCTACCACGATGTGAAACACAACCCCGTGATGCTCCTGGAGAATCTGAGCTTCGCCCGTAAGGAGGAGATTGTGAAGGATAAGGCGCTGATGAAGCGCATCAAGAATGTTTATGACTCATTCCGCAAGTATATGGATGTGAAGCCCGACAGCAAGCGTCCGTCTGTGGCTTACTTCTGTATGGAATATGGTATCCACTCTGCCCTGAAGATTTATTCTGGCGGTCTGGGAATGCTGGCTGGCGACTATGTGAAAGAGGCTTCCGACTCGAATGTCGATATGTGTGCTGTTGGTTTCCTCTATCGTTTTGGCTATTTCACACAGAGCCTGTCGATGGACGGTCAGCAGATTGCCAACTACGAGGCACAGAACTTCGGTTCGCTGCCCATTGAGCGTCAATTGGACAAGGACGGCAATCCTCTGGTGATCGACGTTCCTTATACCAACTATCAGGTACATGCCTATGTATGGCGTGTGAATGTAGGCCGTGTGAAGCTCTATCTGCTCGATACTGACAACGAGATGAACTCCGACTTCGACAAGCCTATCACCCACAGCCTCTATGGTGGCGACTGGGAGAACCGTCTGAAGCAGGAGATCCTGCTCGGCATCGGTGGTATGCTGCTGCTGAAGAAACTGGGTATCAAGAAGGATGTATACCATTGTAACGAGGGTCATGCTGCTCTCTGCAACCTGCAACGTCTATGTGACTATATCGACGAGGGTCTGACATTCAACCAGGCTATGGAACTGGTGCGCGCCTCAAGTCTCTATACCGTACATACCCCTGTACCCGCAGGTCACGACTACTTCGAGGAAGGACTCTTCGGCAAGTACATGGGTGGCTATCCCCAGAAGCTTGGTATTACCTGGGATGAGTTCATCGGCATGGGCCGTACCAATCCCGACGACCACAGCGAGAAGTTCTGTATGTCGACCTTCGCCTGCAACACCTGTCAGGAGGTCAACGGTGTGTCGATGCTTCATGGCTGGGTAAGCCAGAAGATGTTCGCTCCCATCTGGAACGGTTACTATCCTGAGGAGAACCATGTGGGCTATGTCACCAACGGTGTACACTTCCCCACCTGGTGTGCTGCCGAGTGGCGTCAGGTCTATGGCAAGTACTTCGACGAGAAGCACATGAGCGACCAGTCGAACGAGGAGATCTGGCATGGTATCTACAACTGTCCCGATGAAGAGGTCTGGGCTATCCGTATGGCTCTGAAGCAGAAGCTCTTCGACTATATCAAGGAGCAGTTCCGTGAGACCTGGCTGAAGAACCAGGGCGATCCCTCGCGTGTGGTATCCTTGCTGGAGAAGATGAACCCCAATGCGCTGGTGATTGGCTTCTGTCGTCGTTTCGCTACCTATAAGCGTGCTCACCTGCTGTTTACCAATCTGGAGCGTCTCTCTAAGATCGTCAACGATCCTGAGCATCCCGTCATCTTCCTCTTCGCAGGTAAGGCTCACCCCGCCGACGGCGCTGGTCAGGGACTCATCAAGCAGATCTTCGAGATCTCGCAGCGTCCGGAGTTCCTGGGTAAGGTTATCTTCCTCGAGGACTACGACTTCCTGCTGGCTCGTCGTCTTGTCTCGGGTGTGGATATCTGGATGAATACGCCGACACGTCCGCTGGAGGCTTCTGGTACATCAGGCGAGAAGGCCGAGATGAATGGTGTTGTCAACCTCTCCGTGAAGGATGGCTGGTGGCTGGAGGGCTATCGTGAGGGTGCCGGATGGGCACTCACCGAGAAGCGTACCTACCAGAATCAGGGCTATCAGGACCAGCTCGACGCAGCTACGATCTATGGCTTGCTGGAGAACGAGATCATACCTCTTTATTATAATAAGGATAAGAAGGGTATCTCGAAGGGCTGGATCAAGGTTGTCAAGAACTCCATCGCCCAGATTGCTCCTCACTATACGATGAAGCGTCAGTTGGACGACTACTATGAGAAGTTCTACAACAAGGAGACCAAGCGCTTCAAGGAAATCTCTAAGGACGACAACCGTCTGGCCAAGGAGATTGCCCAATGGAAGGAAACCGTCGCTGAGCGTTGGGATGCCATCAATGTGGTATCTGCCGAATACGACTTCCCTGCTAGTGGTGGCGAGACAGGTACGAACTATACACTCCGTTATGTCATCAACGAGCAGGGTCTCGACGATGCCATTGGTCTGGAAAAGGTGAACGTTCTGCAAACCAAGGAAGGTGAGGAACGTATCTTCTCTATCGAGCCGTTGAAGATGGTCAAGAAGGAAGGCAACAACTACACCTTCGAGGCTGTCATTGGCCCGCAGCAGGCTGGAACCTACAAGAGTGCAGTCCGCATGTATCCTAAGAACAAGCACCTGCCTCACCGTCAGGACTTCTGCTACGTGAAGTGGTTGGAACTGCCCATCAGCAACAACTAAATAAAGTAAATCCCCGAGCCTAATGGTTCGGGGATTTTCTTATTTCCTCCTTCATCTTGTCGACACCAGGGAATCCGATGTTCTTGAAGGTCAGTTGCCCCTGGGCATCGTAGATGGCGTAGGTGGGGATGCCGTCCGACTCGTACTTGCTGAGGATGTAGTTGTACTGCTCTTTCGTCAGGTAGTAGTGGTCGCCGTCGATGTCCTTGATCATCTCCTGCCAGGTTTTCAGGGGCGATGTGGGCGAGGTGATATAGACAAACTGGACGTTCTTGCTCTTCATCTCCTGCTTGGCCTCCGGCCGAGCCTGCTCACGCTCGGCAGAGCCCAAGCCAGCTTGGCTCTGCTCTCGCTTAAGCTCAGCCTTCATCGGCGCCATCAGCTTGTGGCCCTGACGGCAGGGACCGCACCACGTGGCCCAGATGTCGATGAGCACCACCTTGCCCTTGTAGCGGTCGAGGATGGTCTGCAGGATGTTCTCTGGTGCTACGTCGTCGAACTTCTGGAAGAAGATGCCTCCTTGGCTGGCCAGCTCGTCGGCGATGCGCTTCTGCTCAGCCTGATACTCATAGATGACGTTCTTGCAGTCCTCATACTTCATAACTTCGAGAAGCGTATTCGTAAGACCCTCATTACCCTCCCTCAGAACAGAATGTACACACAGCAGCTCATTGTTATAGGGATTCTTCTCTAAGGCTTTCTTGTCGTACATGTTCAGTGGTGCATCCCAGAACTCCTGGCTGCATGGTGATGTAGGCTCATTCAGGTACTTCCAGGAGTAGGCCTGTTCCTCCTCTGAAAGCGGAAGCAGGTCCTTGTTTTTCTTCATGTTCTCAAAAAGATTCTCCTGAGACCAGACCACCTTTCCGTCCTCGTCCACATAATAATTGCTATATTTGTATTCAAACTGGCGCGACCAGCTCATGTAGTTCGACTCAGCCATCATGCACAGCAGGTCCTGTGCGGCAGTGGTGTATTTCGAATTCCTGATAGTGGCCACGCGCTGGTCGAAGATGTCCTGTAGGCATTGCAGGCGTTCCTCCTTTGTCTTGCACTCCTTGACCTTCAAGAATACCTTATCGTCATTACCGACGAGATCGTAGGCCTCGTTGGCTTTCTTCGCATTCACCAGGTCCATGTTGGTCTTGGCCATATAGCCCTTGAAGGCTACGAACGGCTTATTGTCGCTGCACACCTTCATCAGAATCTCCGTCTCCTGACCTGGAGCGATGACGATGTTGCCGAAAGCCAATCCTTGCACGCCGATCGTCACCTCGCGCGTCAGCAGCAGGGGGACCTCTGCCTTCACGGTGCCATCATCGGCAAAGCGGAAAGTCTTGTCGAAACGTTCCTTCGAGCCTAACGGTATAAAGGTGCCCACAAAGAAATCCAGATTCATGCCTGGCTTGTAGCCCAGCATCTTCACTTTGATGGTAGCCACGCCTTTATCGATCTTGGCGACGGGCAGCGTCTCGTCCTTCGCATATTTCACGCTTTTCCAGTCGTCAGGCAGCTCCAGTTTCTTCTTCGTCTTGCTGTCGCAGATGTTCCAGAACTTGAAGTCGCCGTCGTTGTAGCTCTCCAGGAAGTCCAGTTCCTTGGTGTCCAGTGGCACGGGCTTGAAGTGGAGCGCCAGATTGGCCGTTCCGCTTTCAGGCATCCAGAAGAGCGAGTCGAGCTGCAGGTCAGCCTCCTTCTCATTGGTCCTCGCGCCACCCGTGATGCCGTATTTCGTGCCATCAGGCGTCTTCACGAACGACTCCTTGGCAAAGCGAATCCAATAGCCAGGCCTGTAGTTGGCTACGATGTGCAGCACGGTCTCCGTCTCCGTCAGTTCCACCTTGGTGATTTTAAACTCAGAGTTGTATTCTCCCATAAAGGCCGATGGATTCTCCCATACGACCTGTTTTTGACCTTTGTTCTGCGCCAGCGCCGTCATGCCGACCAGCACCAGCATCATGGTTGATATCAGTTTCTTCATATATAATGTAATGGTTTTTTATATGCGATGCAAAATTACTGCATTTTCTTCAATCCGCCAAACACTTGTCCCTCTTTTTCCTTCCGACGTCGGAATATTGGTATTTTTGAAATCTTTCTAGCAATTTTTTCATTTTCGTCCGTCATCCATCACTATGTTTTCATAATCTGTCTGATAATCAGTATATTATGGTGGATTTCTATTCCTTTCATCCGTCATTTATCCGTCACTTTTCCGTCATTTTCCGTCATATATCCGTCATCTAACCTTTTCAAGGCACTAAACTCATTGAATACTAGGCTCTTAATAAATCTTTGCAGCCTGCAAACCTCTCAATTCTCGAGAGAATTTTCGGGTTTCCAGGCTCTAAAATCCAGGCTTCCAGCCTTGCGTCGTTGGGTTTAGACCCTCTAAAACAATCATCCATTACCTCCAGTCAGCACGCAATTTCCCATTTTTTTGCCCTAAAATGATGGAAAAGTGACGGATAAATGACGGATTGAGATTCTGAAAAATCCCAATAAACATCTGAATATCAATAAAATAAGGACAAATCTGTGACGGATGACGGACGTTTTCTAAATTTTCTCATATTTTTTATTTTCTTGGAGTATAACCAAAGTTTGTAGTGTTCTTCGAGTTACATAAAGAAAATCCCCGAACTGCCAAAAGTTCGGGGATTATGAATGTCAGCGGACAAGATCTAGAAATTCTTTCTGACGCCCTGCCAGTCGGGGAACTTCATCTTCAGGTATTCATCGTCGAGGAAGAGGGCTGATTGTCCCACCTGGCCCTTCAGTTGCCAATCGAACCACTTCACCACAGCCTTGGCGTAGTTGCCGCCATGCTTCTCATAATAGGTGCCGCTGTGGCCATCCTTTGAGTTCAGCATCACCACGGGGATGTTGTCGGCGATGCGCTCGTAGTCCTTCTGTGCATTGCCGTAGGCAATGTCGCCAGGGCCGCCTATCATATAGAACATCGGCTGGTGAAGGTTCTTCAGATTATCTTTCGTCGTTCCCATCATCTCCATATCGCCGATACCCGAATTGAGCATCACACAGGTCTTGATGCGGGGATCGTGGGCTACGCCCAGCACCTGGGCACCACCGCACGACTGGCCCATTGCGGCCACATGGTCGAGGGCGAGGCAATGGTAGTATTCTGAGCCAGCGGCTGCATTCTGGTCCGTCAGCCAGCTGAGCACCTCCAGCAGCATCTTAGGATAGGTTCTGAAAGGCTGGGCTTCGGGCTGCTTCTTCGACTTCTTGGCTTTCTTGGCAGCCTCCTCTCGTTGTTTGGCCTGCTGCTCATCTCGAGCCTTCCGCTCTTCAGGAGTCAGTGGCAGTATCTTCTCGCCATTGGCCATGATAACATCGCCCTTAGTCTCTGGATAGGCAGATAGCAGGACACCCTTCCATTGAGCCATCACGTCCTCTTCGTCATAGGGGCCGATGGCTGCAATCACATAGCCGTAAGAGGTCACTTCGCTCAACAGCAGGCGCATCTCAATATTGTGGTTGAAACAGGCGCCGTTGGCATAGACAATCACAGGCAGCGCACCCTGCTTGGCCACCACCTCTTTCAGGTTCTGAGGACGATACACCGTGAAACCAGGGCAAGAGGCATCGCCCACCACTTCCGACTTGAACGGCCCTGTGCCGCCTTCTTCTACAATTTGCCTTTGAGCAGTCTGGGCATTCATCAGCCCCACGCTTGCAGCGAACATCATCGCTGTCATCAATAATTTCTTCATAAGCATACTGGTTTTAATCTCTATACTCAATTAAATTAGTGCACAAAGATAGCAATAATTGTTGGATTATCTTACGGATTAATCGAATTTTTTTTTGGATATTTCATTTTTTTCCTTTATCTTTGTCTCGGAAAATCGATTTACTCATTAAAAACTATAGCATAATGAAGAAAACAATTTTGACACTTTTCGCAGCCGTGGCACTGTTGATGTCGAGCTGCATGACGACGGGAATGGGAACTACATCAACCGCCAATTCATCCAATGATGTGCTGACCAACGTGCTTGGCGCTGTATTGACCAATGTGCTGTTCGGTAATCAGGCGGGCATTCTTGGCACCTAGAACTATAGTGCTCCAAGTACAGCCTTTACGACTCAAAAAACTCTGACAAACGCCGGAGGTAATGCTGCCGTTGCCAACATGAATTCATCGCTGGCAAGTAACTACAACAACATCGGAATCAATCGTAGCAACACTTCTTTCTCGTTCCTTGCTGACAACAAGTTCTCGGCCAAGGTGAACGGCATCCCATTCAGCGGGACCTATGTCTATAACTCCCAGAACGGCGAAATCTCCCTCAAGACATCTACAGAGACCATCAAGGGCAACGTCATAAGGACTGCGAAGGGAATGGGGCTGATGTTTGACTCCACGCAGATGGTCAACATCCTTCAGAAAGAAGGCAAGGTCAGCAACACCGCTGCCGTTCAGGCAGTCAGCAAGCTCGCTAAGAGTGCCGATGGTGCCCGTGTGGGCTTTGAGCTTACAAAATAATCTTTTGGGCGGAAGTCCTATCAATAAAAAACCGCGAGGCATTTGGTTGTCTCGCGGTTAATTATTAGCGGATGGTGATCCAGACGGCCTCGCCTTTGTCTTTGGCCTCGACGATCTTCTGTTTCAGGCGGTGGAGCCAGATGCGCGAGTCGAGCACTTTGCTGACTTCGCGGTTCTTGCCCACGAGGATGTAATAGCCATGGGGACAGAAATAGCCATGGGGACAGGCACCTGAGTCACAGCAGCTGTCACACCTAAGTACCTGCACACCTAAGTACCTGTCTCCGCGACTACCAAGAATCACGGAATAAAAATGTGAAGAATAATTTGGATATGTTGTCTATAATTTGTATCTTTGCACCATCATTAGGTGTTTGTTAAACAAATAATATGAACGCAAGAAGAATATTGCGCTACCTAAAGCAGGTGATGGCCAACAATAACCGTCAGTGGTTTCAGGAGCATAAGGACGAGTACGATGCAGTAAGGGCTGACTTCGAGCATGGAGTGGGGCAGGCGTTGGAACGCATTGTCGGCTTCGATTCGGAGATAGCTCACCTGAAGGTGAAGGACTGTACGTACCGTTTCTATCGCGATACGCGGTTCTCACCCGACAAATCGCCGTACAAGAATCATTTGGGGGCATATATTGATGCGAAGGGCAAAAAGGCTTTGCGTGGTGGCTATTATCTGCATCTGGAGCCAGAACATTGTCTGGTGGCCTGTGGTAATTATTGGCTTCCGACGAATATCCTGACCGCTTGCCGTAATGAAATCATGGCTAATACGGAGCAATGGCTGAAATGCGTGGAGAACGATGAATTCCAGAGATATTTCGGAAGTCCTGTGGACAGTAGCACGAAAGAGCCGACAAACATTTCCAGTTGGGATACTCCGCAGGGCTTTGGGCTGGAGAAGCTGAAGACCTGTCCTTCCGGTTTTCCGCGCGACTGGGAGTATGTGCGCTATCTGCGGCTGAAAGACTACTGCTGTTGGCACGCTGTATCAGATAGCTTCTTTGATGGCGACGGATGGCTCGACGAGATGGAGAAGATGTTCCGTGCCGCCAAACCGATGATGGACTTTATGAATGCAGTAATAGATGATTACGAATAAAACAACCAATAACAACATGAGAAAAGTATTATTAGCAATGATTTGTCTGGCATCGGCATCAGCCTTTGCCGCTGACAAGACACCAGTATGGGGAGATCCCGCAGTAAATCAAGTAAACCGTGAGGCTCGCCATGCTCACTTCTTTGCCTTTGAAAATGAGGAAAAGGCAAAGGGCGACAAGACGCAGTCGGAGCGATTCCTCTCGATGGAGGGTATGTGGAAATTCAACTTCGTGAAGAATCATCAGGATGCGCCGAAGGATTTCTTCGGACTGAAGTATGATGACTCGAAGTGGGTGGATTTCCCTGTGCCAGGCCTGTTTGAGTTGAATGGCTACGGCGACAAGATTTACAAGAATGCCGGCTATGCCTGGTGTACGACGTTTAAGAACGACCCTCCCAAAATCGGTGAGACCAACAACTACACAGGCTCCTATCGTCGGACATTCGTCCTGCCAGCCAACTGGAAAGGCCAGGAGGTGTATTTCCATGTGGGTAGCGCCACGAGTAACCTTTCTGTCTGGGTCAATGGTAAGTATGTCGGCTACTCAGAAGATTCGAAGGTGGCTGCTGAGTTCAACATCACGAAGTATCTGAAGCCTGGCCAGAACCTGATTGCCATGCAGATTATGCGCTGGTGCGACGGTTCCTATCTGGAGGATCAGGACTTCTGGCGCTTTACGGGTATCGCCCGCGAAGTCTATCTCTATGCCCGTCCGAAGGTGCATATCGAGGATATTACCGTCACAACAGACTTCGTCGGTGAGGCGGGTAAGATTAATATTGTGCTGTCAGCTCCCCAAGCAAAGGGAAAGAAGTTTACAGTCAGTTTGTATACCCCTGACGGCAAGGAAGCCCAGCAGGTTACGCCCCTCGTCATCAATAAGGATGGTAAGGGAGAAGCAGAAGCGATGATTCCCAATCCCCAGAAGTGGACGGCTGAGACCCCCAACCTATATACGGCCATTATCTCACTATATAATGGTGACCAGCTTGTGGAGTCCATTCGCCAGCGTATAGGTATCCGCAAGGTGGAGATTAAGAATGGTCAGCTCCTGGTTAACGGCCAGCCTATATTAATAAAAGGTGCTGACCGTCATGAACTGGATCCCGATGGCGGCTATATCGTCTCGGTAGAGCGTATGATTCAAGACATCAAGATCATGAAGCAGCTGAACATCAATGCCGTTCGTACCTGCCACTATCCTGACGATCCGCGTTGGTATGACCTCTGCGACGAATATGGTCTGTACGTGACAGCTGAGGCTAATCTGGAAAGTCACGGTATGGGCTATGGTGAACATACGCTGGCCAAGCGCGCTGATTTCGAAAAGATGCATATGGAACGTAATGAGGCCAATGTGAAGACCTTTAAGAATCATCCGTCTATCATCGTCTGGTCGTTGGGTAACGAAGCAGGCTTCGGTCCTAATTTCGAGAAATGCTATACATGGATTAAGCAGTATGATAAGACTCGTCCCGTACAATATGAGCGCGCGCCTTTCGATGGTGGCTATACAGACATCACTTGTCCGATGTATGCCGACTATAACTGGTGCGAGAACTATAGCAAGGGCGGCAATCCACGTCCGCTGATTCAATGTGAGTATGCCCATGCAATGGGTAACTCGATGGGTGGTTTCAAGGAGTACTGGGACCTGATTCGCAAGGAACCGAAGTACCAGGGTGGCTATATCTGGGACTTTGTTGACCAAGGCATGCGCGACAAGAGTCAGATAACTGGCAAGGAGATTTTTACCTTTGGTGGTGACTATGGACGCTATCCTGCTTCGGACTATAACTTCAACTGCAATGGTATCATCGCCCCAGACCGCAGGCTGAATCCCCATGCCTATGAGGTGCGCTATTATTACCAGAGTATCTGGGTGACGGAGAAGAACTTCAAGGAAGGACAGTTTGAGATCTATAACGAGAACTTCTTCAAGACGCTCGATGACCTGGAACTGGAGTGGTTCGTCGGAGGTGCAAGTGGTGGTCATCATCATGATGGTAACCGTCCTGAGGGTATGACCTTTGGACATGGTGGCACCATCAACATCAGCGGTATTGCTCCCCAGCAGCGTAAGGTCATTACTGATGAACAGTTGAAGAGTACTATTGCCCGCGTTTTGGGACACCATGGCGACCAGGAGGTCTTCGTCATCTTCAACTTCAAGTCGAAGGAGGCTCAGCCGTTGATCGAGAAAGGTCAGGTGATGGCTCGTCAGCAGTTCGCTCTCTCCAACTATCAGTTCCCGGAAATTAAGGCCGAGGAAGCTAATGTCGCCAAGGAAGAAACAGAGAGTTACGTGATGCTGACAGCTGGCGGTACGGCTCTGACCATTGGCAAGTGGAGCGGATGGATCGACTATCTGGATGTTGACGGCGAGCCGATGCTCATCGACCGTGAGTCTATCACGCCAGAGTTCTGGCGCGCACCTACCGATAATGACTATGGTGCTGGTCTGCAGCGTCGCTTTGGTGTTTGGAAGAATCCACAGATGAAACTGAAGGATCTCGACGTGGATGATAACCAGGTGAAGGCTAAGTTCGAGATGCCTGATGTGAAGGCTACGCTGACTATGACCTACACGCTGACGGCAGATGGAGAGGTGATTGTCCGTCAGCAGCTGGCAGCAGACAAAGAGGCCAAGATTTCCAACTTGTTCCGTTACGGCATGCAGCTCCAGATGCCCCGTCAGTATGATGAGGTGGAATATTACGGCCGAGGCCCTGTGGAGAACTATATCGACCGTAACTCTTCGGAGTTCATAGGCCTATATAATAATAAGGTAAAGGACGAATACTTCTCCTATGTCCGTCCTCAGGAGTCGGGTAACCATACCGATGTGCGCTGGTTCCGCGTGAAGAACGCATCTGGCAAGGGCCTTGAGTTCTACTCCAACGCTCCGATGGAAGCCAGTGCCCTCGATTATCTGCTTGCAGATCTTGACGATGGACCTAATAAGGACAAGAAAATCGGGCATCATTCTGGCGACCTGATTGAACGTCCACTGACACAGGTGCATATCCAGCAGCGGCAGATGGGACTGGGCTGTGTGAACTCTTGGGGAGCTTGGCCGAGACAGGAGTATCTACTGCCTTACAAGGACTATGACTTCACATTTGTAATCAAACCTCTGAAATAATAAAATGGTATAAGAAATCAACCGCTTTGTGACTAGCAGATCGGAAGAGCGTCGTGTAGGGAAAGAGTGTAGATCT
>ERZ809472.353-NODE-353-length-11524-cov-8.761531_pt1 | contig 11524 bp, 8 predicted proteins | sample MGYA00521274_ERZ809472 | MGnify/ENA primary metagenome ERZ809472 (study PRJEB31581, sample SAMEA3312791) | metagenome | study: EMG produced TPA metagenomics assembly of the PRJEB8939 data set (Metagenomic analyses of Rumen microbiomes reveals... | reverse complement strand
AGGGCCTCCGTTTCAGCTGTAGAGTAATAAGTGGAGTTGCGGAAATAGTCGTTGTGGGTACCATCGTGACAGATAAAACGAACCACGCGCGGGTTAGTGCTCGCATCGATGGCTCCACCCGTCCATGGATCGTTGGCTGAATAGCAGAAAATCATGTTATATTTGTTCTGTGTCTTCACCCACTGGCGGAAGCTCTTCATCAGTGCACCACCGTCCCACTGGCTGGCATAGCGACCATAGAGCGTCGATACCTCGAACTGGTGAGCGACATCGGCTGCGAGAAACCCGAAATCGTCGGTATAGCCAGGGAAGCTCATTCCTTCGAGTGAAGAGAAGTCCATGCGTACGTTACCCAATTCACGAACAGCCTGCACAAAGTAGGGCATCGTAAGGTCGTTGGATCTCATGGACAACAGCTCGTTGTCAGAATACGTATAGGGCGACATGCCTGACGTTTCCTCATCGACATCACCATTCGTATTGCGGGCTCTATCGTTGGCCTTGTTCACAATACCTATAAGTTCGTCACGAGTAAGTAACATGAACTGGGCAACATCATAGGCAGCCTGCCTTTTGTTGGCAATCTCCTCTTCGGTAGTTGCCGTAGCGAGTGCGGCATCGACATCAGGCACGAGACTGGACCACCGTTTGAAAGGAATATAACTGAACTTCTGAAACAGGTGGTTGAAATAGGTACCCAACATTCCTGCAGATGCTTTCTCGGCATCGCGTCCGTAGTCATAAATTACATTCAAATAGCTACCTGTATTCTTCAGATTGTAGAGAATCAGACAGGCTTCACACACATCCTCGTCGTTAATGACAGCCTGAGGCATCTTACGTAAGCGCTGATAGGCGATGTATTCCTGAGAACCTGCAGGATAGTCCTTACCACATTCGTCGTAAAGGTACTGTCCCACCTTGGGGTCATCACAACTTGCTGGAGTTGCTTCGAGGAAGGGCGCACAGAATGGCATGTAGAGGTCGATGTCATCCCAGCCATACTTGTCGCTATAGTAGGCATAGAGCCCGGTGGTGATACCATCCTTGCTGACACCCGTGCTACACCACTTGCCACTGTTCTTGAAGAAAGTCTGCTTCAAGTGGTTGATAATGGCGTGAAGATCTTGCGCTTCCTGGTCGGCATTGAAATAGTTAAAATCGAGATTATCGAAGGGCTCGGGCAATGACTTGTCAAAGTAGCGATGTTCCACATACACCGTATTAGCGTTCAGAAGGTTCGTCAGTTCAGGTATAATCGTGCGAACAAGCTCTCTGGGCATATTATAGCCGTGAGTATAGAGCACCACAGGAGCCGTCAGGTCTTTCGCAGCGTTTAGACGGATGCGCACCTGCTGCTTGAAGGTTCCCTTCGAAGCATCATTATGGTCAACAAGTTGATCGAAGAAGAAGGTGTAGTAGCGGCAGGTCTCACCCGTTGCTTGAGACATAAAGTCCTCTACCTTTACATCGGTGAAACCGATCGTGGTAAGATTCTGCGAATACTCGTCGCTGAGGGGTTCCTCTGGTTCTGGCTCAGTTTCCTCTTCCTGTTGTGGCTGTTCTCTGACTGGCGTGATGTCGGTCATCTCGTCGCTCTCCGCACAACCTATAGTAAACATGCTGAGGCCCACGGCCACTAATAGTATGAATATCTTGCTATATTTTTTCATGATCCTATTGCCTTTTAAAATGATGACGATATATCGATATTACGATAGTTTTTTAATTGCCAGTTCTGACGTACTGCAGGGCGCGGTCGAGCTGGGTGTCGCGGCCAATGCCCGTGGGGGTATTGAACGCATTCTCGTCGAGAGCCACCTCGATACCAGGCGAGATACCTACACCTTCAAGTTGCTCCTTGTCCATCGTAAACGAAGCGAGCGAAGGCACATAGCCATATACGGGAGTTACATCTCGTATGCCGATGTGTCCGGCATAGTTCGTGGAATTATATTCGTTGTCGATAAGTCCACAAAGTCCGCCGTGCGAACGCTTACCGATGAGCTTACCGTTAGGCATCAGTCTCACCACCTGTGCCGTCATTTCCGCCATACTTACCGAGCCGCTGTTGATGAGCAATACTACGGGCTTGTCATCGACAATCTCATGTTCGTCCTCCATGGTTACAGCAATGGCTGGCATAAGTGGTGAATAGTCGTAACGACCCGTTCCACGCTTGAAACGATGGTAGCCATACTGGAAGCCGCCCGAAGGTAGCAGCGCACCAGCCACAAACTGGGCATCGCTCATCATGCCGCCACCATTGCCGCGCACATCGATGATAACACCTCCCAGCGTTCCTTCCTTATGGAGTTGTTGAATGGTTTCGAACCATGAATACCACACACTCCAGATGCCATAGACATGATTGAAGGTGGCATAATTGTTCAGATTAAAAGTGGACTGGGCATATTCTTCATTGATATAAGGTGTCAGCCTAAAACCGCTAAAATAGAAGTAGGCGATATTGCCCTTCAACAATGCAAACTTCACACTAATCGCCATCTGGCTAAAGGCGTTATCGATAGCATCGAAGCCTGGCACATTAAGGTAAGAATACCTTTCGACAAGTGAGTTGAAGGCAGGTATGCCCTGTTCTGCATTTGGTTGGGATAATACCTCCAACAGCTGAGTACTCAAATCGGACAAAGACTGACGTTGGAATATCTCCATTTCCGTCGGGAGGGGCTGATTTATCAACTGCAACAGTCTGTCTTCAATCCACATCATACCCTGTCCTGGCGTGTTGCGGAATCGATCAACCATATCAGTCCACAAAGTACTATACTCCAAGCAGACAGGTTCTCCGTCGGAAATCTCGATTTCGCCATTGGCGGGGTTGGTATAGTAAGAAATATTGGGCTTATATTTTTTAGCAATTTCGGCATCATCGCGCGAAGCATTGCGTATTAAAGAAGGAACGCAGGTCACATTATTGCCCGTAACATGATTTTTCCAGAGCATAGCGAAATGACCATCGTGCAGAGGCGAGAGCACCTTGCTAAGCAATTCCTTCACCTCATCGTCTGTGACAGGAATCGAGTCATCACGCTCATCGAGAGCCTCGAACTGAGGCAGGTATTCGTCGTAAACAGCATCCCAGTCGAGTCCCTGTTCCTTTTCATAGTCCCAAAGGGCATAATACTGGTTCAGACCGTTCCACGTAACCTTGAACTTACCTGCAAAACTATACTCGGCCGCTCCGAACGCAAGCACATCATTGTGGTCATAGGGCAGCAGAACATCATTCGTCTCACGGCACGAACTAACCAACAACATCAGGAGCGCAGCTCCAATCATATATATCTTTTTCATGATTCTTCTATTTTCGTTATGAAGATATATCGTTATCACGACACATTATTAAAAAATATAATACGCTCCCAATTGTATGGCAGAAGTATTATTGTAGCGATAGTCCTTCACACGCATGTACTGCTTGCGCGTACTGGTGGTGCTGTAGTAGTAGCGGGCTTCTGCCTGTAGTGCCCAGTGCTTGCAGAGACGATACTCTACACCTACGCCACCCACGAAACCAGAGTCCCAACGCTGGTCGCGCTCGCTATCGAACTCCAGTTTCTCGCTGAAATCATAGTTATGTTCAGAGAACACGTTCGTATCGCCACCACTACGACTGCTGTTCAGCCAGTAGCCGGCATAGGCACCCAGATTGCAGAATCCGCGTAGTTTCTCACCGCCGAAGCTGAACGAAGCCATCACGGGCAGTTGCAGATAATTGTTACGGTACTTGTAATGGACCTCAGATAAGTTTGTACGATACTGGCGGTAGTTCTTCTGCATCCAGTTCAAGTCGGCGCGAACGCCCAACCAGTTGGTGAAATCATACTGTCCCGTCACACCGACAGTAGCGCCCCAACGACCTTGCATACGGAAGTCGTCCATGTACTGTAGATCCATAGAGTGAACGTTGTAATCGGCACCTGCCGTTACACCCACTCTCCACTGTGCATTGGCAGTCAGAGCCGTCATAAGCGCTAATGCCAACATAAGCTTTTTTCGTTTCATCATGGTTTTTGGGTTTTGAAAATCCACGCTGCAAATATACAAATAATAACAGGAATCTCCAAATAAAAATGGAAAAATCTCCTGCCTAACAGAGGGACGGTTCTTTTGTTAGGCCGGACGACCTAACAAAAGAACCGTCCCTCTGTTAGGTAGGCCTTTGCCTTGCACCGTTATCGTTGCCTTGCCCTTCTTTCCTGTGCTTCTCACAACGAGTAGGGCACGACCTTTCCAAGCCTTGTGAGTGCTGTCAGTGTAGCGGTCGCAGTCCTTGATGTCAGCATTGCCGAAGCCGATGAGCGTGACAGGGCCGCTGACGGTAACTGTCAACTCGTTGTTGGCGGTGGGGTTCACAATGCCGTTGCCATCTATCAGCTCAACCGTGATGAAAGCAAGATCCTGACCGTCGGCCTTAAGCGTTGTGCGGTCGGCTGTCAGGCGGATGGCCTTGACTTCATCAGCAGTCCGTAGAGAGACCGTTTCCTCTCCTCCCTCTGCACGAAGCGTACCAGGCTGATAGGGCAGCGTGAACGTAGCCATACCTTGTGTCACTTCTTTCTCGCCGACGAACTGATCGTTCAGGTATAGGCGTACTTTGGAATCATGTGAATACACCTCCACGTCGATGTTCTTGCCCTCATGTCCAGGCCATGTCCAACTCTCGAAGGTGGGCCATGTGCCCCAGAGTGTCGTCTTCACCTGACCATGATAACCATCAGGTTCGCGCACGGCCATATAGAGTTGCTCGCCATCCTGATTCCATAGCATCGAGCGGTAGTGGCTGATGGGCTTTCGCAAACCTGTCAGATCGATGTCGCCGCAGTAAGCTGCATGCCAGGGATAGAGCGGACGCTCCCAATGTTCGCCTGGCACATCACCGTCGTAGTACCAGCGACCAATACCTGATTCGCCCAGATAGTCAATGGCTGTCCAAACGAAGTCACCGATGATATATGGTTCATCCATCACCTTACGGTAACTCTGCCAGGCATCGCGCGGATAACTTTCCGTCTGCACCATTACACGGTTGGGAACTCGTTCATGGTCACCCTGCGATTTATGAATCATGTAGTTGTAGCCCACGATATCGTGTTCTGCTGCCAGCGGGTCGTAAATGTCCCAGTCATTATCCCAAGAACAGAGAGCCGATGTGATGGGACGGCGCTGCTCGTCTAATTGACGACAGAGCGAGGCCAACTGATGAGCAGTCTTCACAACCTCTATTTTCTTACGCTCGATGACCTCGTTGCCCGTTGACCAACAGAACACGCTGGGGTGGTTGCGGTCGCGCAAAACCATTGCCTTGAGATCCTCTTGCCACCACTGGTCGATGAGCGTCGAGTAGTCATAATCGTTCTTTTTCTCGCGCCAACCGTCAAAAGCTTCATCAATGACCAACAGGCCTATTTCGTCGCAAGCCCGCAGGAATGCTTCTGACGGTGGGTTGTGAGAAGTACGAATAGCGTTGAAACCCGCCTCTTTTAGCAATTGTACACGACGATATTCAGCAGCATCAAAGGCAGATGCGCCCAGGATGCCATTGTCGTGGTGGACGCAACCACCGTTGAGCACGATAGATTTACCGTTCAGCAACAGTCCCTTTTCCGCGGAGTACTCGATGGTGCGTATGCCGTAGGTCACTGGCAGTTGGTCTCCGTCTGCTTCCAGAGTCGTGTGGTATAGGTATGGGTCTTCGGGCGACCACAGGTGGGGATTCTCCACATGAATGGTCTTCTCGATGGGTTTGCGTGTGCCGTCTTCCATCACCACCTCGGCCTTGATGTTCACCGTATGGATGTCGGGAGTCGTAACGCTCACACTCCATTCATCTATGTATCGTTTTCCTGTGGTCAGCATCCAAACATGGCGGTAGATACCCGAACCGCTGTACCACCGACAGTTCTTCTGCTGCGAATTATCAACTCGCACCTCTACTTCATTCTGACCAATCTTCACGTAGGGTGTGATATCTACGAAGAACGATGCATAGCCGTAGGGGTGACCACCAGCCTTCTGTCCGTTGACATAGACCTCGGCATTCATATACACACCCTCGAAATAGAGGCGCATCGTCTTATCTCTCCGCTCGGCTTTGCCGCTTCGCTCTGCGAAGAGTTCTAAACTCTCCACTCTAAACTGTTTTCTATACCAGCCCTTGCCTATCGGCAAATAGGCTCCATCATTGCCTGCAGGTGCGTCTTTATCGAACGCCCCCTCTATGCTCCAGTCGTGTGGTAGATTGACCGTACTCCACACTATACTATCTTGGGAAAAACACCAGTCGGCATCAAATAATTGTTTACGAGCAAGACCATGATTGGCACCAAAGGTTGTATTAGCCATCAGTAAAGCGGCAAAAAGTCCAATAATTGTTTTCTTCATTATCTATTTGTTTTATTCTTTAATGAACAGATTTCGCTCTGTACTCGCTGATCTCTAATTTCATTACTTTCACTGGACGGTCTGAGCCGACTTCCAGATTGGGGCAGAGTGTCTCCTTGCCTGTATCAACGAATCCGCATTTCTCCATCACGCGACCAGACGCTGGGTTTGAAGGAAAGTAGTCACCCCAAAGCACTGTGAAGCCCTTTTCGTTGAAACAATAGTCGATGACGATTTGAAGTGCTTCCGTACAGATACCTTTGCCCCAAAACGGGCGGGCTATCCAATAACCTACCTCCGCTTGATCTTCGGCAATCTTCAGGTTCGATGCGGATGCCGGGAGGTAGCCCACACAACCAATGGCCTCGCCAGACTCTTTCCATATTACCGCCCACATCCCTTCTGTGTTGAAGACAGTTCGAATAATCTCCAAACTCTCCTCAACCGACTTATGTGGTGGCCATCCAGCACGAGGCCCAACTTCCGGGTCGCTGGCGTATTTATACAGCGTCTCAGCATCACTCTCCAGCCAAGGGCGCAATATTACTCGGTTGTCCATTAGTCGCTGACGGTGTTGCTGTCTCTTGACTTCGTTCATATTATACTATACAAGTTCTTGCGTCCCTTCGGTAGCAAGCGTCTAACCGATTACTTTACCAAATGGCGACAGGGCCAGTTTTGCCAGTCGGAAGTGCATCTTTCCGAATGGGATGCCAATGATGGTGATACAGAAAATGAGACCATAGAAGACATGGGTGAGCCAGATCCAGATGCCACCCACGAAGAACCACAGTACATTCATGAATATGCTCAGGCAGCCGGGCTGAGACGGCTTCCACTTCACTTGCGTGCCGAACGGCCAGATGGCCAGCATACCTAATTTCATGCTCTGCAAACCGAAGGGGATACCGATGATCGTAATCATCAGCACCAGTCCAGCGATGAAATATTCCAGGGCAATGTGCAGCCCACCAAAGATAATCCAAATAATGTTTCCTAATGTCTTCATTCTAATCTCTTTCTAAAAGTTTCTGACTTTTAGACGTAATCCAATGATAAAAAGTTGCAGGACTATTGTGATTTCTCTTTCACCTTCCTTGAAAATCAAATAGCGACTCTGGTAGATGACAGTAGCCCTTATCGTTAAATCATACAGTTATCGTCGTGCCACAGCTGAATGCATGAAGCTGTTGGCCCATCACGGACTTTAGTATAGCAAAGACCTTTTCACCTGTGCAATGGCTGGTGTAGAACTGCGTATTGGGATAGGCTTTTGTCAGTCTCTTTGCAAGCTCGGATAGTTCTTCTGTAGTCTCATGGTCATCAAGCAGATGGAATCCTCCCACGACGGTATTCACAGGAAAAGGACATGCTGCAAGGATGTTATCCAAACCACTATGAGCGCAACCAGTAAAAAGTAGCCCATCTGTATATAGCGCCAACTCGTGGCGGAAATCATCATTCACATAGTCATCCTCATTTTCTACAAACAAATGCTGGTTGCCTTGGGGCATCGGATGTGTCTGACGAATATGGGCTATGACATGAAGACCTTTGGCTATCTCACTGGTCTTATCAATCATCAGAAACCGCTCTTCATTTCCTTCTGGCCACTCTGGCGTAATGCTATGGAAATAACGACGTTTAGAAAAGTACCTGCCACTAACGGCATCGGGCGATACGATGACTTGTACCTTATCATTTATCTTCATCAGATGCTTTAATCCTCCCGCATGGTCGCTATGTCCATGCGAGATAAACACATAGTCCACCGTACTGAGGTCGATTCCCAAGTGTGTTGCATTACGGATAAACACATCACTGGCTCCTGTGTCCAGCAAAATACGGTGTCTGTCCGTTTTTAAAAGAATCGACAGGCCGTGCTCTGTCTCTAACGAATCATCACAGCATCGATTGTCTGATAGTACAGTCCACTTCATATCTACGTCCATAAACTCCATAAATACTTATAAAATATTGGGCAAAGGTACGTATAATTTGGTAAATTTCGCTATCTTTGCGTCCGTAATTAACAAATTCTCTGTGCTACCAGAAGGATGGAAGGTAATAGACAACATATCAAGCCCCAGCTTGCATCTGCAGGTCGGGGCCTTGATCGGTTGCATGCACTTACATCTTCTCTACGCGATATTCGTAAGGCTTGAGGGTGATGGTGCCGCCAAGTTTCTTCCAAGCGGTTGGGATGCATACCGACTTCTCCTCGTTGCGCACGTTAACCAGTATCAGGAATCGCTCGGCATCGTCGCTCTTCTCGAACACAAACACATCGTTGTCGGGATATGTGGTCAACTTGCCCTTGCGAAGAGCGGAATGATCGTTGTAGAGACCTATCAGATACTGATACTCCTTGTAGAGCTCAGGGTTGGCCGTCCAATCTACGGGAACATACTTGAAGAAGTTGATAGGTTCAGGATAGCCCACCTCCTGTGAACCATAGATAAGTGCACCGCCGTGGGGGAAGATGGAGGCGACGTAAGCAGCCATCGCACCGCGATCGTTGGTGAACTCCACGCAGGGAGCAGCCTCGGTGGCATGGTCATGGTTGGTGGTGAAGCGCAGTTTTACCTTGCTTACTGGCAATTGGGCGTATTCAGCGCTGTCGGCCTTAATCAGGTCGGAGGCAGGTGCACCCTTCCACACCTTTACTATTTCGTCCTTATAGTCCCAACCGTAGTTCATGTCGAAGTCGCCAATGGTGAAGTTGTCCACGTTCTTACCCTCTGCCAGCATCAATATCTTCCGATCGCCGGCGGCAGTGCGCAGTTGGTCGATAGCATCCTTCCAGAAATCGGCAGGCACACCGTCGGCCACGTCGCAGCGGAAACCGTCGATACCCACTTCGACAATCCAGAACTTCATGGCATCAACCATAGCTTCGCGCATATCCTTGTTGTCATAATTGAGGTCAGCCACATCCTCCCAATTCCAGGGCTGCGGACAAATAATCGTGTCAGCCTTCTCGTCACGGGTGTACCATTCGGGGTGCTCCTTCACCCATGGGTGATCCCACGCCGTATGGTTAGCTACCCAGTCAAGAATAATACCCATACCATGCTCGTGACATATCTTGGTGAGGTTCTTGAAATCATCAATAGTTCCGAATTCAGGTGCGATGGCTTTGTAGTCGCTGATGCAGTAGGGTGAGTTCTTACCCTTTTCGAGACCAATGGGGTAAATGGGCATCACCCACATCATGTTGACACCCAACTCGCGGATAGAGTCGATGCGTGCGGCAACGGCATTCAGCGACTTTTCAGGGGCGAAGACGCGAGGATTCACCTGATACATGGCAATATCCTCGACGGCAGGCAGATTAAACACTTCGTTCTTCACTTCTTTACCTGGATTGCAGGCTGCCAGCAGAAGAACCAGACTGATGAAAGACAGGATTTTTCTCATAATTGTTTTGGGGTTGTTTGTTATCAGTGTAAAGTGTGGAACACTACTTCATCTCTATCATCACAACCGACTTGGCAGGCATCTTGAACGTAAGCGCACCCTTCTTGAGCGTAGCCTTGTCGAAGGTAGAGAGATGCACATTGTTAGGGCTCTCGAAGGTATTGTGGTCGGCGATGTTCTTCGCAGTCAGAAGCTGTGACTGCGAGATGATCTTATAATCAGAACTTATGGGACAACTGACCTGACACTCTTTGTCGGGCGAGAGATTTGCGATAGTCAGGTGCATGCGTCCGTTAGCATCAACCGAGGCCGAGGCATTCACCTGTGGTAGTGTCCACTCTCCATCGGTGATGGTGGCGGTCTCAACGGTAGTGGGTATGAGGTGTGCGTCCTGATGCACTTTGTACATATCGAACACATGGTAGGTCGGTGTAAGCACTATCTGACTACCATTGGTCAGGATGACAGACTGCAGTACATTGACCACCTGTGCCAGATTAGCCATGCGCACGCGGTCGGCATGGTTGTTGAAGATGTTCAGTGTGAGGGCGGCTACCAGAGCATCGCGAGTAAACTCGGTGGCAGAACCTTTGTGTTCCCATGGACCTGGGATAGTATAATAATGTAAGGAAAGACCCCACATCATATCGGCAGGAATGCGGCTCATGATGATCTCCGTCCAGTGGTAGTCCTCTGGTACTGATGGACCACTGGCTATCTTTTTCAGATAGCCTCCGTTGTAGTTACGGCAGAAGGTCTGATAGCGGCGATAGGCTGTGGCATAGTCCTCGGCGGTGAAGTTGCCACCACAACCATAGCTCTCATTACCCACTGCGAAGAATGTCACCTTCCACGGCTCTTCACGTCCGTTCTGCTTTCGCAGTTCAGTCATCGGACTCTCATTGGGCGAGTTCATATACTCCACCCACTTCGACATCTCCTCTACCGTACCGCTACCCACATTACCGCAGACGTAAGGTTCAGTGCCCAACAGCTCGCACATATTCAGGAACTCGTGGGTGCCAAAGGAGTTGTCCTCAGTGGCATAGCCCCAGTTTGTGTTCACCATCTTGGCACGCTTCTGGCCGATGCCGTCCATCCAGTGATACTCGTCGGCGAAGCAACCTCCAGGCCATCTGAGGTTGGGGATGCGGATCTGCTTGAGGGCGTCGAACACGTCTTTTCGCACACCATCGATGTTGGGGATTTCAGAATCTTTACCCACCCAAAGGCCATCGTAGATACAATGTCCGAGATGTTCTGAGAAATGTCCATAGATGTGGCGCGAGATGGTAGTCTCTGCCCTTGATTCCTGTAGCGTGATAGTTGCCGTTCTGGCATCATCCGTGCTCTTTGTCTTTGCCTGAATGTCTGTAATGCCCAAAATGGCGCACAGAGCGATAGTGTAAATCTTTCTCATTATTTCACAAAATTGTAGAGGTGCAGCCCGTTCTCGTAATAATATTTGCAAAGATACTCATTATTCCCCGTTTTTTCGTATATTTGCAGCCATATTTAACAAAAGTTGAATAATGTCAGTGATGAACAGCAAATTGAGTATTTTACTCAATTAAGATAACTTTCTCATGCTCAAGAATGCAAATTTATTTGTATTCTCTTCGTTAATTCGAAATTTTACACTATCTTTGCATCGTGATTCTGAAAAGAGTCACCCGTAAAGGTGTGCTTAACTGCA
>ERZ809472.352-NODE-352-length-11528-cov-15.747668_pt1 | contig 11528 bp, 11 predicted proteins | sample MGYA00521274_ERZ809472 | MGnify/ENA primary metagenome ERZ809472 (study PRJEB31581, sample SAMEA3312791) | metagenome | study: EMG produced TPA metagenomics assembly of the PRJEB8939 data set (Metagenomic analyses of Rumen microbiomes reveals... | reverse complement strand
CCACACTCTGGCGGAAAGCCTCAACCACCTGCAGACGCTTCAGTGCCTCGTTCTTGCGCTGCTGCGAACCGTCGGTGTTGGCACGGTCGCGCAACTCATAACTGAGCGAGTCGAGGTCGAGCGTTGCAAGCAGCTCGTAGATAGCCTCAGCACCCATCTTGGCAACGAATTTGTTGGGGTCGTGGTCATCGAGCATCCAGTTGTCCTCAGACAGCTGGTTGTCGTAGATGTCGTTGTATTCCTCCTCGGAGAGCAGGTCGTACTTCTGCGAGCCGAGCAGAGGCTCACCATCGGCAGTCTTACGGTCGGCCAATGGTCCTGGATTGATGACGATGTAACGCTCGTAGTATATCACTGCATCGAGCTTCTTCGTGGGGATGCCGAGCAGGTAGCCAATCTTGTTGGGCAACGAACGGAAATACCAGATGTGTGCAACAGGTACCACCAGCTCGATATGTCCGCTGCGCTCGCGGCGCACCTTCTTCTCGGTGACCTCCACACCACAACGGTCACAAACGATGCCCTTGTAACGTATGCGCTTGTACTTTCCGCAAGCACACTCATAGTCCTTCGTCGGTCCGAAGATACGCTCACAGAAGAGACCGTCGCGCTCGGGTTTGTACGTGCGGTAGTTGATGGTCTCCGGCTTGGTGACCTCGCCAAACGAGTTCTCCAGTATCTGTTCGGGTGAAGCAAGTCCGATGGTTATCTTGGTGAAGTTGTTCTTCTGCTTCGATTCTTTCTTGAAAGCCATAAACAATTTTACGATTTACGATTTACAGATTTACAATTTTCGCTTAGTCGAGCGTTACACTGAGGCCGAGTCCGCGCAGTTCGTGGAGCAGCACGTTGAGCGACTCAGGAATACCCGGAGTGGGCATCGGCTCGCCCTTGACGATGGCCTCGTAAGCTTTTGAACGTCCGACGGTATCATCAGACTTGATAGTAAGAATCTCTTGCAGCACGTGGCTGGCACCGAAGGCCTCCAGTGCCCATACCTCCATCTCTCCGAAACGCTGTCCGCCGAACTGGGCCTTACCGCCGAGGGGCTGCTGCGTGATGAGACTGTACGGACCAATGGAACGGGCGTGCATCTTGTCCTCGACCATGTGGCCCAGCTTGAGGAAGTAGGTGATGCCCACCGTAGCCGGCTGGTCGAAGCGCTCGCCAGTCTCACCGTCGTAGAGGTGGGTAGAGCAGAGGCGCGGCAGTCCGGCCTTGTCGGTCCACTCGGCCAGGTCGTCGAGCTTGGCACCGTCGAAAATCGGGGTGGCAAACTTCACGCCCATCTTCTTTCCTGCTGCACCAAGGATGGCCTCGAAAATCTGTCCGAGGTTCATACGCGAAGGCACACCCAGAGGATTGAGCACCAGATCCACGGGACGGCCATCCTCGAGGAACGGCATGTCCTCCTGACGCACTACCTTCGACACGATACCCTTATTGCCATGACGACCGGCAAGCTTGTCGCCCACGCCAATCTTACGTTTCTTGGCAACATAGACCTTGGCCATCTGCAGAATGCCTGAGGGCAGCTCGTCACCAATGGTGATGGCAAACTTACGGCGCTTCATTTCTGCGTCGAGCAGTTTGTATTTCTTCATATAGTTGATAATCAACTGGGCAATGAGCGAGTTCTTGTGCTCGTCGCTGGTCCAGTTGTTGGTCTGCACGTCGCCGTACTCCAGGTTTCGAAGACCTGTGACAGTGAACTTCGCACCCTTGGAGATGATTTCAGCACCCGTGTAGTCCTTCACGCCCATGGAGGTCTTGCCTTTCGTCAGCTCATGGAGCTTGTCGATGAGGATGTCCTTCAGGTCGTTCACCTTTGCCTCGTACTCGTCGTCGATCTTTGCCAGCACCTGCTTGTCCTGCAGCTTGTTCTGACGTGTCTTAATGGCACGGGCAAACATTTTCTTGTCGATGATAACGCCCGACAACGACGGGTTGGCCTTCAGTGACGAGTCCTTCACGTCGCCGGCCTTGTCGCCGAAGATGGCGCGCAGCAGTTTCTCCTCGGGCGAGGGATCACTCTCTCCCTTAGGTGAAATCTTACCAATGAGGATATCGCCGGGCTCCACACGAGCACCAACACGGATGACACCGTTCTCGTCAAGGTCCTTCGTGGCCTCCTCGGAGACGTTGGGAATGTCGCTGGTAAATTCTTCCACACCGCGCTTCGTCTCACGAACGTCAAGGGAATATTCATCCACGTGCACGGAAGTAAGAATGTCCTCACGAACAATACGCTCGTTGAGCACGATGGCATCCTCATAGTTGTAACCCTTCCACGGCATGTAGGCCACGAGCAGGTTACGTCCCAAGGCCAGCTCACCATTCTCAGTGGCATAGCCCTCGGTAAGGATGTCACCCTTCTTTACCCGCTGACCCTTATCGCAGATGGGTCGCAGGTCGATGGTCATGTTCTGGTTCGTGCGGCGGAACTTCGATATGCGGTATTCCTTCAAGGCCGGCTCAAAGCTGACGAACTCCTCGTCCTCAGTACGGTCATAGAGGATGCGAATGGTCGTGGCGTCGACATATTCGATGACACCGTCACCCTCGGCAGTAATCATGGTGCGAGAGTCCTCGCAAACCTGCTTCTCTATACCGGTGCCCACGATGGGAGCCTCGTTGTGGAGCAGGGGAACAGCCTGACGCATCATGTTCGATCCCATGAGTGCGCGGTGAGCATCGTCGTGCTCCAGGAAAGGAATCAGCGAAGCGGCAATAGAGGCAATCTGCTGCGGCGACACGTCCATCAGGTCCACCTCTGTGGGCGGCACAACAGGGAAGTCGGCATCCTGACGACATTTCACCACCTTGCGGATGAATGTTCCGTCGTCGTTCAGCGGAGCATTGCCCTGACCGATGACGTGCTCGGACTCCTCCTCGGCGGTGAGATAGACAATCTCGTCGTTGTTGAGGTTGGCCACACCGTTCTCCACCTTGCGGTAGGGGGTCTGGATGAATCCCAGCTCGTTAATCTTCGCATAGACGCAGAGCGAGGAAATAAGTCCGATGTTCGGGCCTTCAGGACTCTCAATCGGGCAGAGACGACCGTAGTGCGTATAGTGTACGTCACGCACCTCGAAGCCGGCACGTTCACGGCTCAGACCACCAGGACCCAAAGCCGACAGACGACGCTTGTGCGTAACCTCGGCCAGCGGGTTCGTCTGATCCATAAACTGCGACAGCGGGTTCGTTCCGAAGAACGAGTTGATGACGCTCGAAATGGTCTTGGCATTGATAAGGTCTGTAGGCGTGAACACCTCATTATCGCGCACGTTCATACGCTCGCGGATCGTGCGGCTCATACGTGCCAGACCAATGGAGAACTGGTTGGAGAGCTGCTCACCCACGGTGCGGACACGGCGGTTCGACAGGTGGTCAATATCGTCGACGGCAGCCTTCGAGTTGATCAACTGGATGAGATACTTGATAATCTCAATGATATCTTCCTTGGTCAACACGCGCACGTTCATGTCGGTTTCGAGACCCAGCTTCTTGTTGATGCGGTAGCGGCCCACGTCGCCCAGGTCGTAGCGCTTGTCGGAGAAGAAGAGGTTCTGAATGACCTCTCGTGCCGAAGCGTCGTCGGCAGGGTCGGCATTGCGCAGCTGGCGATAGATGTAGAGCACGGCCTCTTTCTCGGAGTTCGACGGGTCCTTGGCCAGGGTATTGAAGATGATGCTGTAGTCCTGTGCCGTGGCCTCGCTCTTGTGTACGAGGATGTTCTGAGCACCGCTCTCAAGGATGTCAAGCATGTTCTCCTCGGTGATGATGGTCTCACGCTCCATGATGACCTCATTGCGCTCGATGGAGACAACCTCACCAGTATCCTCATCGACGAAGTCCTCGTTCCAGCTCTTCAGCACACGGGCAGCGAGTTTCGAACCGACCACCTCCTTCAGAGACTTTTTGTTGACCTTCACCTCTTCAGCGAGATCAAATATCTGGAGAATGTCCTTGTCGTTCTCGAAACCAATGGCTCTCAAAAGGGTGGTGACGGGCAGCTTCTTCTTACGGTCGATGTAAGCATACATCACGTTGTTGATGTCCGTGGCAAACTCAATCCACGAACCCTTGAACGGGATGATACGTGCAGAGTAGAGCAGCGTGCCGTTGGCATGTACGTTCTGTCCGAAGAACACACCAGGCGAACGGTGCAACTGTGAGACAACAACACGCTCAGCACCGTTGATGACGAAGGTTCCATTGGCCGTCATATAAGGGATGGGACCGAGGAACACGTCCTGTATCACCGTGCCGAAATCCTCGTGGTCGGGGTCTGTGCAGTACAGTTTCAGCTTGGCCTTAAGGGGTACGCTATAGGTCAGCCCGCGTTCAAGACACTCTTCAATGGTGTAGCGCGGCGGGTCGATATAGTAATCCAGGAACTCAAGAACGAAATTGTTACGTGTGTCGGTGATAGGGAAGTTCTCTGAGAACACCTTATACAGTCCGTCATTCTTGCGTTCCTCAGGCGGAGTGTCGAGCTGCAAAAAGTCCTGGAATGACTTTAGTTGCACGTCGAGGAAATCCGGTAGCGGCATCGGGTTCTTTACGCTGCCAAAGTTTACTCTGTTGTCAATTACTTTTGAAGCCATTTCTATTTGATATGGAGTTAAGGGGAGTTATAAAGAGTTTGTTACTCCTTTAGATAATTGAGACGAAAAAGGTGGGAACCCTCTACTGGAGAGTTCCCATCTCGATTGGTTATGAATATGTCTGAGATTACTTCAGCTCAACCTCTGCACCAGCAGCCTCGATGAGCTTCTTCAGGTTCTCAGCCTCTTCCTTGGACAGGCCTTCCTTCACGGTAGCGGGAGCACCGTCAACGAGGTCTTTAGCCTCCTTCAGACCCAGACCACAAGCCTCCTTAACGGCCTTCACGACCTGAAGCTTAGCAGCGCCGGCCGACTTCAGCACAACGTCGAATGAGGATTTCTCCTCGGCTGCCTCAGCGGCACCACCAGCGGCGGGGCCAGCGGCTACTGCAACGGCTGCAGCAGCAGGCTCAATTCCATACTCGTCCTTCAGGACTGTTGCCAACTCGTTTACTTCCTTCACAGTCAGGTTAACCAACTGCTCGGCAATAGCTTTGATATCTGCCATTTTTATTTAAATTTTAAATTGTTTTTAATGTTAATTGATAATCGTTTGTCGCTTATTATTTGTTACGCTCAGCGATAGCGTCAAGCAGGCCGTGAATCTTTCCACCGGCATTGAGTCCGGACATAACATTCTTAATGGGCGACTGCAGCAGAGCCACAACGTCGGCAATAAGTTCATTCTTGCTCTTGATGGCCACGAGCTCGGCGAGCTTGTCGGCACCCACGAAGAAGCTCTCCTCAGCGAAGGCTCCCTTCAGAGCAGGAATCTCTTGTTTCTTGTCCTTATATTCCTTCAGCAGCTTTGCAGGGACGTTTGCCGTCTGGCAGAACATCATTGCGGTATTGCCCTTGAGACAGTCATAGAGCGGAGAGAAATCCATCTCAGCAGCCTCGAAAGCCTTGTGCAGCAACTTGTTCTTGACTACCAGCAGCTTGATGTCGCTCTTAAAGCACTTGCGGCGCAGGTCGCTTGTCTGCTCGGCGTTCAGGCCAGTCAGGTCGACCAGGTAGAAATGAGCATACTCCTTGAGTTTCTCACCAAGTTCTACGATGATAGTATCTTTTACTTCCTTTTTCATTTGTCTAATCTTTTAACGAGTTATTCAACTGATTTAGGATCTACCTTGATACCCATACTCATAGTGCTTGAGAGGAAGATACTCTTGATGTATGTACCCTTAGCAGCAGCAGGCTTCAGCTTGATAATGGTCTGGATGAACTCCTTTGCATTCTCATAGATCTTGTCAGCGGAGAAGGTCACCTTGCCAATCGACGTGTGTACAATACCCGTCTTGTCAACCTTGAAGTCAATCTTACCCTGCTTCACTTCCTTGACAGCCTTGGCCACGTCCATGGTCACAGTGCCGCTCTTGGGGTTAGGCATCAGTCCGCGAGGACCGAGTATACGACCGAGAGGGCCAAGCTTACCCATGCATGAGGGCATGGTGATGATGACGTCAACGTCAGTCCAGCCACCCTTAATCTTCTCGATATACTCATCGAGACCGACATAGTCGGCACCAGCTTCCTTTGCGGCAGCTTCCTGATCAGCAGTACAGAGGGCGAGCACGCGAGTAACCTTACCAGTTCCGTTAGGCAGTGAAACAACGCCACGGACCATCTGGTTTGCCTTGCGAGGGTCTACGCCCAGACGCATATCAATATCTACGGATGCCTCGAACTTGGTGGTGGTGATAGCCTTCACGAGTTCGGCGGCCTCCTTAAGAGAGTATGCTTTCCCTGCTTCAATCTTCTCGGCTGCCAACTTTTGATTTTTTGTCAGTTTACTCATTGTCTTAAAGAATTGAAGTTATTGTTATTTACCAGGGAACTCCCCTTGAACAGTGATACCCATGCTACGAGCCGTACCTGCAATCAGCTTCATGGCCGACTCCACGGTAAAGCAGTTCAGGTCTGCCATCTTGTCCTCGGCGATGGCGCGCACCTGATCCCAGGTCACGCTGGCCACCTTCTTACGGTTAGGCTCAGCAGAGCCTCCCTTCACCTTGGCAGCCTCCATGAGCTGAACAGCTGCGGGAGGAGTCTTGACGACGAAAGTGAACGACTTATCGGCATAGTAAGTGATAACGACAGGAAGGATCTTACCTGCCTTATCCTGGGTTCTGGCGTTGAATTCCTTGCAGAATCCCATGATGTTGATTCCCTTGGAACCCAGAGCGGGACCTACGGGAGGCGAGGGATTGGCAGCGCCACCTTTAATCTGCAGTTTGATTATTCCAGCAACTTCTTTAGCCATTGTTGTTAATACTAATTTTATTTATTGTCATATAAGCCAGGGATTGGAAGCCTCCCGTGACCGTATACTAGAACAGGCACACCGTAACAATTGTGCCCTATTCTTTCTCTACTTGATTGAACGAAAGTTCCAGCGGGGTCTTGCGACCGAAAATCTTCACCATGACCTTCAGCTTGTGTTTCTCGGCGTTCACCTCTTCGATGACTCCGTTGAATCCGCTGAACGGGCCGTCGGTGACCTTCACGGTCTCGTCTACCATGTAAGGTATGCTGGCCTCTTCTGTCGTGCGTATGGCCGTGTCTTCCACGGTTCCGAGGATGCGGTTGATATCAGACTGTCTCACGGGGCTTGGGTTGTCCATGCCGCCGAGGAAGCCCAATACATTGGGAATGTAGCGCAAGGTAGAGGTGGTCTCCTTGTCAAGGTTTGCCTCGACGATGACATAGCCCGGGAGAAAGAGTTTCTCCTTGATAACTCGCTTGCCATTGCGCATCTGGGCATATTTCTCTGTAGGCAACAAAATCTCACCCACACGAGCAGCAAGCTCTGGGCGATTCTTCATCAATGCCTCCAAATACTCCTTGACCTTAGCTTCCTTGCCGCTTACAGCCTTCAGGACATACCATTTCTTACCGTTTGTCTCAGCCATTACCTTTACCTATAGCAAAATATAGCTGCGGATATACCGCAGCCCACTTAACAATTAGCCTGGATAAATCTCACCCATTAATTTCTCGAATGCGAAATCCATCAGAAAGACCACTACAGCGATAATGAGTGAAGCTGTAAGCACCAGCATAGCACTGCCCGTCAACTCCTTTCGCGTGGGCCACGTCACTTTGTGTGCCAGTTCATCATAGCACACACGACAGTAATTAAAGAATAACTTGATCTTGTTCATCTCTATATCTTCTTATTTGCACGGGAAGGAGGACTCGAACCCACGACCCTCGGTTTTGGAGACCGATGCTCTACCAACTGAGCTATTCCCGTGTATTAAAGCCCCCGCCCGCATGAGCGGGGGCCTTGTATTCTGTTCTGTAGTACTGCGGCAGTGCCGCAGTTTACCAAACGATTAGTCCTCGAACACCTCGGTGATCTGGCCAGAGCCTACCGTGCGGCCACCCTCGCGGATAGCGAAGCGCAGACCCTTGTTCAGAGCGACGGCGTAGATGAGCTCAACAGTAATCTCCACGTTGTCACCAGGCATCACCATCTCAACTCCCTCGGGCAGAGAAATCTCACCCGTGCAGTCCATGGTGCGGAGGTAGAACTGAGGACGATACTTGTTTCCGAACGGAGTGTGACGACCACCCTCTTCCTTCTTCAGGACGTAGATAGAAGCCTTGAACTTCTTGAAGGGCTTGATCTGTCCGGGATGGCAGAGCACCATACCACGCTTGATCTCGTTCTTATCGATACCGCGGAGCAGCAGACCTACGTTATCACCAGCCTGACCCTCATCGAGCAGCTTGCGGAACATCTCAACACCGGTAACAACCGAGTTCTTGTCCTCACCAAGACCGAGCAGCTCAACAGCGTCGCCAACGTGGATCACACCAGTCTCGATACGGCCGGTAGCCACAGTACCACGACCTGTGATTGAGAACACGTCCTCAACAGGCATCAGGAAGGGCTTGTCGGTAGCACGCGGGGGCTCCTGAATCCACTCGTCGCAGGTGTTCATCAGCTCCATCACCTTGTCTTCCCACTTCTCAACGCCGTTCAGGGCACCGAGAGCAGAACCACGGATGATTGGGGTGTCATCCTCGAACTCATACTGAGCGAGAATCTCCTGGACTTCCATCTCAACGAGCTCCAGCATCTCCTCATCGTCAACCATGTCGCACTTGTTCAGGAACACAACCAGACGGGGAACGTTTACCTGACGAGCGAGCAGGACGTGCTCACGGGTCTGAGGCATAGGACCGTCAGTAGCAGCAACCACGAGGATAGCACCGTCCATCTGGGCAGCACCAGTAACCATGTTCTTCACATAGTCAGCGTGTCCCGGGCAGTCAACGTGAGCGTAGTGACGCTTCTCGGTCTCATACTCAACGTGAGCGGTGTTAATGGTGATACCACGCTCCTTCTCCTCAGGGGCGTTGTCGATAGCGTCAAAGCTCTTCACCTTGTCAGCGTTACCGGCCACACGCTTCGAAAGAACCAGCGTGATAGCAGCGGTCAAAGTGGTCTTACCGTGGTCAACGTGACCGATAGTACCAATGTTCACGTGCGGTTTAGTGCGCACAAAAGTCTCTTTTGCCATTGTTTTAATTTATTAGTTTTATTGATTATACAAATGTTTTTGCTCCTCCTGTCATTTTCTCAAGAGCTGTAACTGAGAGTTGAACTCAGGACCTCTTCCTTACCAAGGAAGTGCTCTACCACTGAGCTATTACAGCATATTCGTCTATAGAGCGGAAAACGGGGCTCAAACCCGCGACCCCCAGCTTGGAAGGCTAGTGCTCTATCAACTGAGCTATTTCCGCAAAAACAAACCTGAGAGTGGGAGGTGATGGATTCGAACCACCGAAGTCGAAAGACAACAGATTTACAGTCTGCCCCATTTGGCCGCTCTGGAAACCTCCCAGTATCTTGTTCTCGCTATCAGAATCTCATTTCTGATATTCTCCTTTTGAGCCTCTTGTCGGATTCGAACCAACGACCCCGAGATTACAAATCACGTGCTCTGGCCAACTGAGCTAAAGAGGCTTTTTAAGCAGCCGTTCTCTCGTCAGATTTACGACCTGTTGGAAAACGGCTGCAAAGGTACGACATTTTTTTGAACTACCAAAATTTTTCTCGACTTTTTTTAGTAATTCCTCAATTTTTCTTTATTTTTCGTCAGTTGAACCTTCAAAGCATCGACACAAAGGTCTATTCCTTCTTCAAACGTGTCGTTGGTCTTTTCTACGTGGAATGTTGTTCCAGGCACCGTAACGGTGATGCTCGTTTCCTTATTTTGAGCCGTAGCAGGTTTGACAACCTTTAATTGCACCTCTACTTTCTGAATATCTTCGTAAGATTTTTCTAACTTGGCGACTTTTTTCTCTATGAACGCCTCTAATTTCTCGGTAGCGTCGAAATGTATCGACTGAATCTTAATTTCCATAGTTTTCTGTTTTTAAGTTAAACTATAAAGTATCACCCCTTGGATGGGCTTCTTTGTAAACTCGCTTCAGCTGCTCGAAAGTGGTATGTGTGTATATCTGCGTCGTCTCCAGGCTTTCGTGTCCCAGCAGACGTCTGACGCTTTCGAGTCCTGCCTCATGGTTGAGCATGGCCGTCGCAAAGCTGTGCCGCAGCACGTGGGGTGAGCGCTTCTTGATGGTGGTCACCCTTGAGAGGTTTTCCTTCACGTCTAAATAGACATGGTTCACGGTCACTCTCCTTCCGCGGCTGCTCAGGAAGAAAGCCTCCGGCTCCTGCCTTACCACACTTTGGTCTCTCACCTCGATGTAGTGTTTCAGTTCCTTGGCCAGCTCCTCCCCGAAGGGTATCAGCCTTTGCTTGTTCCGTTTCCCGGTGACCTTTAGCTGTTGTGCTTCAAAGTCGATGTCCTGCTCGTTGAGTCCTGCCAGTTCGGCCCGCCTCATGCCTGTCTCGTATAATAATATAATAATGGTACGCGCGCGTACATCTTTATATTCTTCTGTCCATACTTCCTCGTCAATGAGCTTGTTCATGTCGCTCTCCCTGACGAACACAGGCAGCGGTTTATCCTTCTTCGGACCCTTGACCAAGTGTGCCGGGTCTTTGTCAACCATTTTCCTTGTCAACGCGAACCTGTAGAATGTCTTGACAGATGCAAGATCGGCATTCACCGTCGTGGCTTTCTTGCCGATGTCCATCCGCTGTTCCATCCACCCACGTATGATGTCTGCATCAATGGTGGTCCAGTCCAGATCCTCGTTCACTGTCTTGAAATAATCCTCGAAGTCTCGCAGGCTAATCTCATACCGCTGTACGGTCAGCAGGCTGCGTTTTTTTTCGTATCTCAGATAGTCCAGGAACTGGTCAATCACGTTTTCGCAAGCGAATTTACGGAAATTATTTGAATCTACCAAATTTTCCGCTAAAGATTTTAGCTTTTTTAGTTTTCTTCAGCGGTTCTGAGCTGCTGCACATAGATTGCGTGCTCCATCTTGAGGCGCTTCAGTACAGACGGCTTGTCGAACTGCTGACGACGGCGCAGCTCCTTCACCACACCGGTCTTCTCGAACTTTCTCTTGAACTTTTTAAGAGCCCTCTCAATGTTTTCGCCTTCTTTTACAGGTACAATAATCATAGTGTTTTTTTGTTTAAGTGTTTGATAATTAGACATTAATGCACAACCATAGCCTATCGGCATACGATTTGCGGCTGCAAAGGTACTCACTTTTTATGAAACAGACAAGTTTTTTAGCTATTTTTTATATATGAGCGTGTGCAACACCCATAGTGCAACGCCTAAAGAGGCAACTCCAATAAGGACAATACCTATCGTGCAACACCTATACGCCCCCCGTGCCGACCCCTCCTCTGGGTCGTTGGCAGACCCCGTAAACACCCCGTAAACAAGAGGCCGTACCCCCCTCACCTGTTGACTATAGTCGATAGACCTGTTGACTATAGTCGATAGACCTGTTGACTATAGTCGATAGACCTGTTGA
>ERZ809472.351-NODE-351-length-11536-cov-5.478791_pt1 | contig 11536 bp, 6 predicted proteins | sample MGYA00521274_ERZ809472 | MGnify/ENA primary metagenome ERZ809472 (study PRJEB31581, sample SAMEA3312791) | metagenome | study: EMG produced TPA metagenomics assembly of the PRJEB8939 data set (Metagenomic analyses of Rumen microbiomes reveals... | reverse complement strand
AACACATGTATATAATTACATTGATTATCAATAACAAATCCGACAGCAAACGACAACAAACGATTACAGTCGACTACAAACGTTTAATCAACGGCTTAGTATTGACAGAGTTTTCATCTTTGCAGGGTAAAACAATTTAAAACCCACAAATATGGAAACAAAGGAAAACAAGATTATTGAAGTCCCTATGGGGGACACTAAAGAAGACATCAAAGCAAGGGAAACCATCATATCCGATGTTTATAGAAGTTGGTATGAAGCCAACCCTTCGAAAGCCGCGTACAACTCTAACTTGAAAGACTATATCAATGTGCGTTTTTTGTCGATAAACGAGACCGTTCACCATGCATCCATGTCTTATCTGTCGACATTGGCCGTCCTCCAACTTGACCTGATTTTGAGAAACGCCATACAGGTTGGTAAACCTCAGAAGCCGAAACCCGACAACAAAAACCAAAGCGAGTTTTCACAAATGCTCATTATGGAATGCCAGTTGGTTGGCATAGGAACAGCAAAACTAACTGTTGGCGTAAAAAAGAAAACAGGTATGAAGATTCAATACTGCATTACAGCGATTAGTACATAAAAAAAACCGTCGGAGTTACAAGGGGCTTGGCAGTCGCCATTTCCCGTCCGACGGTTAAATCTGTGAATCGTATCCAGCGATTACCCAAACTTATTGGGAACACATACGATTGACTTTCTGCCTGCAAAATTACAACAAAATTCAAAACACCGCCATAAACTCAGGAAATAATTTCTCACCGATGCGTTTTTTCTCACAGCACCTTCGGCCAGCTCAGGACAAGTTTCACAGATTCCACAGATTTTTTGCCTTTGGCCGACTCCGCTTGAGTCCTCTAAGGTGCTGTCGTCACCTCAAGCCCTCATCGCGGGCTTGACCCGCAATCTCTTAAACGGGAAATGACAACTCCATCAGGAAAAGAGCAAAAAACTGCCGACCAAAATCAGGCAAAGACAAATTTTTTTGCAGTTGTTGCAGTGCTGCAGTTAGTTTTTGCGCCAACCGCAAAAGCGATTCTTGGTTTTTATTTGCGCAATTCCAAAAACATTCCTACCTTTGTCCCCGATAAACAAAACGAAAAGTCTAACCAAACGAAATAGCGAATGGCCCCAAGGGCGTAAGGCTCAAGAAATAAAAAGGCATATTAAAAACAATAGCGTTAGCTTAACAGCTTGTGTCACTAATACTACCACTATTAATCACAATTCAAGCAAGTAAAGCCGATGCTCACGTGTTTTCCACGTGGGCTTTACTTATTGAGTTGAATTGTGAAGGCTGTGGTAGGCCTTAGTGACCAACTTGAAGTGAAGGTCCACGTTTTTTATTGCTAAATTGGAAAAAGAATAAAAGTCTAAAACACGAATACAAACAATTCAAATAATCAAAACCGACGAGCCTGATGGGAATAACTGGGCAAAAATAAACAATGAAAAAGTCATTATTAAAAGCATCATTATTCTGTTTGGGAGCCATACTGCTGTGTGGATTGTATTCTTTTAAATCTCTACAGATAGAATCGTTTCAACAGAATTATCAAACAGAAGCAATTTTTAATGATACTTTAATAACTCCCGAAGGAGAGGAACCACAACTAATAAAGGAGAGTATTGTTGAAGATGACCAAAGACAATGTAGTTGTTATTTATTTGTTTCGGAAAACACAACCACTGAAAGTTGGCGCCTAGGTATTAAAAGTAGTTGTTCCTGTACGCTTATTGCAACATACGTGTACACCGTTTATTACATAGATGAATATAGTGGTGAGTTTAAAGAACGTACAGAAGGCCCTGAAGAAATAGAAATAGGGAATGTGGAAATCCCTCAACTAGATCACGGTACTATAGGTAAATCTGTATGCTTTCCAGTAAGTATAGATGCCCGTTTCAAAGAGGACCCCGATGGGAATAATTAAACAAAAAAATGAAAAACACTAAAGAAACACAACAAATACAAACGAATATGCAAACAAAATCTTTATCTATGAAAAGGGCTTTGAGTGCCGCCCTGTTCATCCTGCTGCTGAGCGTGGCGGGAATGAAGAATGCACTCGCACAAAACCAAGTGGCCACGCTGCAACATAATGACACTATTACAGGGGTGTTTTATGGACAGAATGCCTTTGTTTCGGCGCATAATGCTGCTGTTAACGGGGACATTATTACCCTATCGAGCGGAACTTTCAACAATTGTGATATTACCAAATCGGTTACAATTCGTGGTGCTGGGTGCGTTTATGACTCAATAACACATGTTGCTCCGACAATTATTCCAGGTACTTTCTGTCTAAAGAAAGACAATATTAGTTTTGAAGGTATATGGTTTACTGGTTTCGTATACAGTTTTCAGCATGCATGGGGTTGGGTCGTTGCTGAAACCAGTAATAATGCCAGTTTTATAAAATGCAACATTAACAAAACTGGTTATTCTAATGTGGATAGCGAGTGTTATGGATTCGTTAGGAATTGGCAATTTGTTAATTGTATTATTAAGGATTTTGTTTCTTATAGAGCAATAAACAATTCACCCTGTTTTACGGGCTTGTCTGTCATTAATAGTGTGGTGAGATTTACAGTATACGATCAAACAGATATTTACAATCCTACCACTACCAATAATTCAATTGTGCTAATTGAAAACTTACAAATTGCCAAAAACATAATAGCCCACAATAGTATTTTTGTAACGGATACTCTTAACATGGTTTCTAATTGCACTTTTCTAAATTGTATTGGAATAAAGACAGGTGAAACTTCCTTGTTTGAAGGGCAAACCACCCAAAATGTTATGGAAGTGAACAGCTATTCGGAAGTGTTTGAGACTTTTGATGGAACCATTTCATACGAGAACATCTATCAATTGAAAAACGACATAGCCACAAGTTTCTTGGGCCACGATGGTACGGAAGTGGGCATTTACGGGGGCATTATACCTTATAAAACGCGACCTCCCTATATGATACTGAAGAATTGCAATGTGGCGGGGCAAACGGATGAGAACAAGAAATTGAATGTGGAGATGGAGCTAATTGGGCCGGAAGATTAATGCCTTAAATTTTGGACCGATGAAACGACGACTTTTTATAATCATCTGCCTGTTGCAGTGTTTGATAGTGAAGTCGCAGTCGCTATATCAATGCCAGTATTGGTTTGATCAAGAACCACCGCAGACTGTGACGGTGAATTTCAACAGCAACACTGCGCAAATGGAACTTGATGCCGCTTCGCTCTCAGACGGCATTCATGTATTGTTCTTACAAGTTAAGGACACAACGGGAATGTGGTGCGCGGCGCGAAACTATTTGTTCTACAAGATCCCCGAGCAAATCAATCCAGCAAATCCCGAAAACGTGACCTATCATTGCTGGTTTGACGAGGATTTTGAGCACGAGCAGACTGGACCATTCGGAACTGGACAGTTCCTGATGGATGCCGATGGTCTTGAAAGCGGTATTCATATCTTGTATGTGGCATTGGAGGGCGATGGATTGAGTTCCACGCGAAGTTATATGTTCTACAAGATGCCAGAGCAAATCAATCCGGTGAATCCCGAAAACGTGACCTATCATTGCTGGTTTGACGAGGATTTTGAGCACGAGCAGACTGGACCATTCGGAACTGGACAGTTCCTGATGGATGCCGATGGTCTTGAAAGCGGTATTCATATCTTGTATGTGGCATTGGAGGGCGATGGATTGAGTTCCACGCGAAGTTATATGTTCTACAAGATGCCAGAGCAAATCAACCCGGTGAATCCCGAAAACGTGACCTATCACTGTTGGTTCGACGAGGACTTTGAACACGAACAGACTGGACCGTTCGGAACAGGAATGATTCAGCTGAATACCCTTTTGCTTGGAGAAGGCGAACACACTGTGTATATTTTGCTTGAGAGTGGAGCAATTACAACCACCCAAAGCTATACTTTTGAAAAACATTTGGTTGATGGACACATCATTATCACGATGGCCAATCCAGCGGGAGCAGGTACATTGAGCGGACAGGGATGGTATGAATTAGGCGATACTTGTATGCTGATAGCCACGGCCAACCAAGGCTATGTCTTTGAGAATTGGTCGAACATAGGGAACATTGTTTCCGATAGCACAACTTATAGTTTTACCGTGACAGAAGACTCTACTTTTGTGGCCAATTTCGTGGAGATTATCATCCTTGATACTACTATCTATGCTGAAATCTGTTACGGAGAAGATTATCTTGAAAACGGCTTTGAGATCATACAACCCGAAATGGGGTTAGGTAATTATTCCATGGTGTTTCACCCTGCTTTCAACTACGACAGCATCGTCAATCTCGCTCTCACGGTTTATCCCACCTATTATTTCGTTGAAGACACCACGCTTTGTGAAACGACCCCTTTCTATTGGCACGGAAACACTTACACGGAGAGCGGCATATATTATGATAGTTTACAAACCATCTATGGCTGCGATAGCATTTACGCTTTGTCGTTGGAGTTCTTTAACACCCCTTTGGGCGAGTTTGCCGGTATGACCCCCACTAACAACTACCCATTCACATCGCTGCCGATTACTTTCAGTTGGGATGCGGTTTCGGGGGCGGAGTATTACAATCTCTATCTGTGGAATACGAATGACCCTGTTCCAAGCACGCCTTTTGCGGGCAATATATATAATAGGAGTTGTTATGTTTCCTCGTTGCAGAACCACCAAACCTACAATTGGTATGTTGAGGCGGTAAATACTTGTTTTACATCGACAAGCGGCGTTAGAAGTTTCTCCTTGAACATACCGCCGTCTATGAATGTCAGCACGAACAACCTCGCTTTTGGTGAAGTGGTGCTGAACGATAGCGTTTCCATGAATTTGTTTGTCAGCGGCAATGCTTTGGATGATGCCATCACTTTGCAGATTACTGGCGAAGATGCCTCTATGTTCTCATTCGAGCAAGGCTCCAACTGGAATGGTCTTACGGGTGGCTCGCTGACGGTGACTTTCAGTCCGACAGCGGTACAATACAACTACACCGCCAACTTGGTCATTACTACGGGAACGCTCACCCAAACGGTGCAACTTACGGGAAGCCTTGCCGACATGTTTGTGTTCAATACATACGTTACGCAAGACGTTTTCGAGATGAACTCCACCATCCCGATTTATGGAACAGTGATGGATGTCAACAACAATCCTATGGCTGGAGCCGAGGTGGAAGTGAAAGTGATGGTGATGGGTACAACGCGCTTGCTGTTTGCCACGACGGGCGACGATGGCCATTTTTCCGTGGAGTTCGTGTCGGCTTATTCCGAGTCGGGGTATTACACCGTCAATTCGGGCAGGGTGGGCCACAACAGCACCGCCGTTCACGATGACTTCAACATCCCTGGCATGAACCTCGTCACCAACGGCTGGATTCTTTGGGATGTGGTGCAAAACGAGACCACTACGGGAAGCATTGTGATTAGGAACCGAAGCCAAATCCCGCTGACCAACATCCAAGTGACTGCCTCCAACTTGCCCGAGGGCTGCTCATTCACTTTTCAACCCTTGAGTTTGCAGGGGATGGAAGAGGGTGTGTTGGAATACAGCGTCACAGGCTCGGCCTTGACTTCCGGCAACAACTATGAGGAGGTGAGGCTTGTGGCAACAAGTGCCGAAGGTGCTTCCATGAACTTTAGTGCTTGGTACTATTGCGCGGAGCCGAGAGGCATCTTGTATGCTGCACCCAACAATATCACCACAACCATGACCAAGGGCAACAGCAAGATTGTGGACGTGATGCTTTACAACAACGGTACCGGCCCGACGGGAAGCGTTTATCTTGACCTCCCATCCGTGGATTGGCTGTCTGTGGTAGGCAATGACACTTTGCCATCTATTGCCGTTCACGATTCGGCCTATTTCTCGCTGCGGTTATCTGCCAATGAAAACACGTCATTGGTGCAATACACAGGCAACATCGCCATCAACTGCGAGCGAGGTGACGGCTTGTCGTTGCCTTACACCATTATGGCCGTGTCGGATTCCACGGGTACGCTCGTCGTGGATGTGACCGATGATTACACCTACAACGGCAACGGCCAGCATCTTGCAGGTGCCACCGTGACCTTGAAAGGCTACTATTCATTGCAGACCGTTGCCATAGGCTTGACTGGCAGCGACGGCACATTTACAGTGGAGGACATTCCCGAAGGCTATTACAGGATGTCCATTACCGCGCCACAACATGCCGAGTACCAAGCAACGATACAGATTGAAGGCGACCAGACCAACACGCAGAACATCTATCTTCAATACCAAGCTATTACCTATTCTTGGATTGTGGTGCCTACTGAGATTGATGACGAATACACCTTTGAACTTGTAGTGGATTACGAGACAAATGTTCCAGTTCCCGTGGTGGTGATTGACATGCCGCAGACTTTCCCCGAATTGGAAGAAGGCGAGAGTTATGTGTTCAACTACATCATTACCAATTACGGCCTGGTAGATACGTATGGAATAACGCTTTATCCGCCTACCGACCATCCGCTATATGAGTTCACACCGTTGATTACTGAGATGGATACGCTTCATGCGCAATCAACTGTAGTGGTTCCTTGCACTATGACCACGAGAACCCGACAACGTTCACAAGCGGTGATTAAAGCACTTGGCATGAACAGAGACCGAGACGAAAACGGATGCCCTTATTATGCACTGACAAAGACCAAACAATACTATATGTGCGGTGACAGGCATAACTGGTTCTGGGCTAATGTGGGACGTAACATTGGTTCAATACCTTGTAGCTCCCCAGGAGGCATGAATCCAACAGGAGGTGGTTTTATTGGAGGCGGTGGAGCAGGTAGCGGAGGTGGCTCTGCGAGTAGTTCATCATCAACGCCTGTGATTTCCATCGTTCATAACCAAGGCTGTGATCCAGACCCATGTCTTCCTGGAGTTAAGGATGACATTGACAATTGCCCAAACAATGGTGGGATTTTACCCAATCTTCCTCTTCATAATCCAGCCAACAAATAGTTAACGGAATGTATAACATGTAAAATTTGAAGTCATGAAAAACATAGCAATAAATATTGTGACCAAGTTAATGGCAATTCTTATGGGCTTGTTAGTCAGTGGTTCCGTGTTGGCGCAAGATAACACTTATGTGAGAAAAAACATAATACACATGGGTCAAAAAACGTCCCCAGATTTATTTCATTGTGGAAAACTGATATCTGTTAGTTATAATCCTTATGCAGTCTCTTCATTTCCTGATTATTTTTATGATAGCCCTGGGGATAAAGTATTTGAAGTCCCTTGTTCAGGCCATACCTATACTTGGATAGTTAGAGTGCTTCCAATAACAGTGGCTGATTTAAATAAGGAAACTTATTTAATTGATTGTGATTGTAAACCAGAAGATCCGCAATGTATACAAAACAAAATAACAGGGGGCAATAAAAGAACATCTTCCAACATGGCAGCCATATATTATGGTCTGAAATATTATTTTGATTATAAAGATGCAACAGAAGACTTTTTGTTTAATGCATTTCAAAATTTAACATGGTTCAACCAAGAGAACAGAAATACCTTTTGGAATCTATTCCAATCCTTGCTCGATATCAATACGGGAATGATGTCAGAAGAAGCCATGCAGCAATTGATAGCCAACAACCCATACGGTTATATTGCTGAAGACTACATTGAAGATTTGGTTGAACGGTACAACCGATCTGTTATGTATTGGGATGAAGGTCATTACACCATTGAGGATTTGCCTGAAGGGTATAATTCAGACTTCATCGAGTATGATACTGCGGCTATGAACAAGGCCTACGATGCTTACGATTATGCCATTGCACATGGTTTCAGTGATGTGAAAGCCATGTATGACAATGCGTATGAACTTTTGGCAGCTGAAGTGGAGAACATCCAAACTTCGGTCTGTGCTCATGTCACGCTGCAATTTAACCAGAAGATGACCATGACCAGAGAGGCTTTCAATGGCACCTTACAAATCTTCAATGGTCACGATTCCATATCCATGCAAGATATCATGGTAGATTTCAGAATTGAAGACCAACAAGGCAACAACTGTACGGATTTGTTCCAAATCAACACGCTTTCGTTAGACCAAATCACAAGCATTTCGGGAGACGGTAGCCTTGCCGCACAAACCAACGGAACGGCATTGGTGCAGTTTATCCCCACGAAAAATGCTGCTCCCACGGAACCTACTGTATATTCTTTTGGCGGCTCCTTCAGTTTCATTGATCCGTTTACTGGCGAAGGTTTAACCTATCCACTGCATCCAGTGGACATCACCGTCAATCCTAGCCCAGACCTTTATGTGGATATTATGATGCAGCGCGACATCCTTGGTGACGATGCTTTAACTTTGGGTGTGGTTGAGCCAAGTGTCCCTGCTGAACTGGGTATTATCATTCACAATCAAGGTGCTGGAACAGCTAAGAATGTAATATTAGAAACGGCAGAGCCACAAATCATTGACAATGAAAAAGGTCTTGCTGTCAGTTTCGGTTTATACGATGCTTCATTCAACGGCAGTCCGCGCCAACTCGGCCTTCATGATATTTCGTTTGGCAACATCGAAAGCGGACTGACCGCTGTGGGCGAATGGCGGTTCACCAGTTCTTTATTGGGGCATTTCGTTTCCTATCAAGCTAATTTGATTCATAATAGCAGCTATGGCAATCCCGATTTGAGCCTTGTGAGCCATCTCGACATTCACGAACTCATCCATCCGATATATGCCTACGGCAATCTTGACGACGGCATCAACGACTTCCTCGTGAACGACAATCCCGATGCCTACGATACGCCCGATTCAATTTATTTCTCGCATGGTGGAAAGACCTCGGTCAGTGTGGTGGACGAAATCGGGTTTGACCATCTGGTTTCCCCGTCGGACACCATTGTTACGCTCACGGTTGAGCCTTCACGAATCGGCTGGAACTATGGCGTGACGGACGACCCGGGAATGAACCAATACGACATCGTCAGTTGCATCCGCAACAACGACAACCAAGTCATCCCGCTGAACAATGTCTGGCTGACCTTTGTCACCATCCCCGACGGTGGAGATCCGGTTTATGAGAATAAGTTGCACATTGTGGATACCATCCCTGTCCAGCAAACGACCACTTATACTTTGGTTTTTGCCAAGAAGCCATCCAACCTCCGCATTTTCCATGGCAATGAGGATGAGTATTGGTCGAATGCCGCGAACTGGGAAGGCTACATCCTTCCACAAGCCGACGATGAAGTCCTCATCAATGGAATTTGCGAACTTGATGAAGATGCCGAAGTGTTCTCGCTGACCGTTGCGGAAAACCAATCCCTAACCATCCCCGAAGACAGAATCCTCACCGTTTCCGGCTCCTTAACCAATGCTGACGCATCAGGCTTGGTCATTGAGGAGGGCGGCCAACTGATGCACACCAACGCTGGTGCTCAAGGTACGGTGCAGAAGGCCATTTTGCCTTATACCGTTGGCACTAGAGACGGTTGGTATCTTGTCGCTTCGCCGCTTGTAGGGAATACGGCTGTGGCATCAGTCGCCGATATGCTTAACAACAATTACGACTTGTACTATTACGATGAGCCTACGCATTATTGGATTAACGAGAAAGATGCCAGCAACCACTTCACGGGATTGACAAATGGCAAGGGCTATATATATGCCAACAACGAAGAAGTTATGTTAGGATTTGAAGGCGAACTTCAAAGCGGCTCAGCTACAATCACTGTTTTGCTGAATTATACGGATGGCATTGATTTGGCGGGCTTCAATTTGGTGGGTAATCCGTATGCGCACAATGTCACCTCGTATGCTTCCGTCAATGTGGCCAACGGCTGTTATCAGATAAACGAGACCAAGGACGACTTTATCGTGAATGAAATCAGTGAGGCCAATCCGTTGAAGCCTGCTGAAGGTTTCTTTGTGAAGGCCACAGGCGAGGGCGCTTCGGTCACTTTCAATCCAGGACGCGGCGAAACAGCAAACCATAATGGTTCAATTTATGTGGAACTTTTGTACGATGGCAAACTCATCGACCGCCTCATCGTGAAGAGCGAGGGCAAACCTTTGAGGAAGTTTTCGTTGAACAATGGTCGAGCCAAAGTTTTTGCCATGCTAGACCATCGTGAAGTTGCCATTGTTCCTTGTGAAGGCAACGAGCAACCTGTTAACTTCAAGGCAGCGAGGAATGGCACATTCACCATCAATGTGAACACCAAAGGCATGGAGTTCAACTACCTGCACTTGATTGATAACCTTACTGGAGCGGATGTTGATTTGCTGGCCCTTCGACAGGCTCAGGGACCAATGAGTTACACCTTTGAGGCCAAGACAACCGATTACGATTCAAGATTCAAATTGGTGTTTTCTGTCAGTGGAGATGAAAACGACGAAGATGCACCTTTTGCCTTTATCAATAATGGAAATATCATTATTGTTGGCGCAGAGGCTGATGCCACATTACAGATTGTGGATGTGTTGGGGCGTGTGTTGGTCTGTAGGGACGCATCGAATGCGTCCGCCATATCCACCACGGGCATGGTTCCTGGCGTGTATGTGTTACGTTTGGTTGAAGGTGAGAAGGAGAGGACGCAGAAAATCGTCATTCAATAATTGTGATTTCGTAGGGGCGAACCCATGGGTTCGCCCTCATTAGAAGGGCAGACACGAGGGTCTGCCCCTACGGATACAAATTCCCCGAAGTCTGTCAACAACACGCTGCTTGAGAACAAGGCACTCAGTAGTCGTATCCTGCTTGAAAACATTCCGTCGGGGCAAGACTTTCTCGCAACGGTTATGGAAGCGATGAAGAAAAGCAAGCTGCTCGAAATCACCTATAAAGGTTACTGGAGCGAACACGAACATACATTTCCCGTGGCGCCCTATTGTGTGAAGTTGTTCCGTCAGCGTTGGTATCTGGTGGGCAATAGCATCCCTTCGATTTCCAGCAAGAAATCCTTTGGAATGGCGATGCTGTGGAAGTGTTGGAACCGCTTTGGTTACGGAAAGAAATGACCGGCACAGTGAAGCGGATGTGGAACAATTATAACAAGACTTTCTGATTTTTTTACACAGCATGAAAAAAACCACTATCTTTGCAGCCGCAAACGTGGAAAGATTTGATTTGATTGCAACCACAAGAAAAAATGCTAAACCAATGCTTTTTCCTTGGGTTCCTGAGTCATGAACTTGCCGAATGATCGAAGGACCCTTTCAGTCAACACTTCCCACACAAATTTCTTATTAACTAACTAATAAACAATTTGTTATGGGTTACTATTTCACCTCAGAATCCGTCTCGGAAGGCCATCCCGACAAGGTAAGCGACCAGATTTCGGATGCCGTATTGGACGAGATTTTACGTTATGATCCCACCTCAAAGGTGGCTTGTGAGACCTTAGTCACTACTGGATTGGTAGTCGTGGCTGGCGAAATCCGCACCAACGCCTACGTCGAGATTCAGGACATTGCACGCCGTGTCATCGACCGCATCGGCTACAACAAG
>ERZ809472.350-NODE-350-length-11545-cov-4.033246_pt1 | contig 11545 bp, 11 predicted proteins | sample MGYA00521274_ERZ809472 | MGnify/ENA primary metagenome ERZ809472 (study PRJEB31581, sample SAMEA3312791) | metagenome | study: EMG produced TPA metagenomics assembly of the PRJEB8939 data set (Metagenomic analyses of Rumen microbiomes reveals... | reverse complement strand
TACCTTGCCAGAAATTACGCACCCAACCTACACCACACAATCAACCGGTGATATGGAGATCCCAGATCAAACCCGCGTCAATAGCATGACAACGACTATTAGCGCGCCTACAGGCGGAGAGCGCATCAAACTGTCAGGCGAGGGGGTGCAAGAATATATCATTCGCTTTGCTTTGGAAGTTGAACAGGCAAACGGACTTTTTGAAATGCGCCCATTTACGGCTTATATTTCCGGAATTATTGCACAACGATCCGGGCAAAGCTTGGCAATTGGCGACGTTCCATCGTCTGAAATTACAATCAATACGTTTAAATATAGATTGTTAGAAGGCGACAAAGAGTTATACAACATCGACAAATTGGCCGGTATTGTTAGAATTAACGGCGTCGATTATAGGGCGCGATTAAACGAAATGGTCTAACGACACGGCGCGGGCAACCGCGCCTTTTTTGGTAAAAAATCATGGAAACATTAGAACTTTCAAAAGAAATAAATAGTATTTCTGGTAATGTGATTAAAACATTATCATTTGACTTTGACGCACTCACCCCAATGGATTACAAGCAAGCGATAAAGCTTGAATACAAGCTTAAAGGTGAGGCCACAACTGTGATTGATGTAAACTCTTGGTCGAAGTCTACATCTTCAGAATTTAGAATCGCTACCGCTTGGCTGGCAGCTATTAAAGGCACACAGGGTTTAATTCTTGATGATATTGACAAGATATCGTTTAAAGATATGCTGAAATTGGAACAGATTAGCATTTTTTTTATAGCAGACTTGGGGTAAACTCCACCGATGCGAGGGCTTTTATATTTCGCACACTTGGCGAAATTGGCTTGATATCCGATGGTTTTCACACGTCAATAATTGATTTATTGAGAATGCCGATTGTGGATTTATACTCGCTTTTCCCGGCAATTGTAGAAAGCAGAAATAAAAGGCTTAAGAAATGAGTAAATCAAAAAACTTTTCGGTTTATACAATTCAGCTTGAACTTGATAAATCTGACAATATCGCGAAAAATATAAACGAAATCGAAAAGGCTTTTGATGGCATTTCGGAAAGCGCGAAAAGTATAAACATCACAGACGGCCTTAAATCTGCTTCAAACCAGGCCGATATTCTTTCCAAAAAAGTTAAAGATATTGTTGAAAACAGCGAAGATGCCACGGCGGAGCTTAAAGCATACGACAAGGCCGCCCAAAAAAGTATAAATGAGCTGGACAAACAATACATAAAACTTACTTACTCGCTTTCAGAGCAGGGCACCGAGCAAAGAAAACGCCTTGAAGAACTTAAAGAGCAGGCGAAGGCTCTTGAAGGCAACGCGAAAGAGCGGAAAAGATACAACGACATTACAAAGCAAATCAAAACACTCGAAAAAGACGTTGTGGGGCTATCTGATGCAGAGTTAAAGGCCGCAATAGGTGAGAATAAGGCCGTTCGTGCAAAGCTTAAATTAACGCAAACTGAGGCTAAATTGGCGGCTTCTCAAAAAAAGACACAAACAAGCCTCGCGAAGCTCATAAAAGATGACATTAAAGGCATTAAAGAAAAGATTGCAGCGCAACTAAAATTTATACAAACCCTCAAAACAACTGAAGGTCGTTATGATGCGATAAAAAAAGCCGCAGTAAAAGCCACAGGCTTTGCCGGTAAAACCGCAATGGGTGCATTAAAGGGCGCAGGTATTGCCGGCGGTGTCGCAATGGGTCTTGGAGGCGCGGCAATTGCACACGCCGGAAATATTGAGGAAAAAGAGAAGCAGGCTCGCAGGATAAAAGGGGTTAGTCCTGATTATAGAGAAAAACTTTTATCAGAAATGTATATTCAGACCGGCGCGGATTATTCAACAATAGTTGATGCAATAAACCGCGTGCAGTCTGCAATTGTTGGCGGTGCGACACTTGATGAATTATACAGCGCTGTCCCGATTGAAATTAAATATCCGGGAGCATCGGCGATAATGCGTCAAGATAACTCGCGCTTTATACATTCCGGATCGTATAAAGAATACGCGAATAAAATTAAAGCTATCCAGGGGCAAACGGGCGCAAGTATAGAACAGGTTGAAGCATCCACGGCAAAGATAGCAAACATGCGCCAAAGCTCGTTTAGTAATGCGTCGATGGTCGATTTACAAGCGCTGTATTTAGCTTTGCAAAATTCCGGGGCGTATGACTCTCAAGAAGAATTAGACCGGGCGTTTAATAGCTTTGTCAGGGCACAAAAATCACAAAAGCAATCAGTGTTTGAGTTTGCGCAGAATTACAACTGGACCCGTGGCGCATATGGGGCGCAGAATAGACAACAAGCTTTAAGGGCAATAAACAATATTAATTTCAAAGAATTGGAAAAGGCCGCAAAAACTGAAGATTCGCGTGATAACTATACAAAAGCAGAACTTGCAACGCAAAAGATTAGAAGCCTTGAAGAAAAGAAAAACGAGATATTAACTAAGATTTTTGAAGCAATTTATCCTATTTTTGAAAAAATTGATATTGATTCAATCGGAAAAGTATTAACCGGATTAATAGATTTCGCAGTCAAATTAATACCGCCATTAGTGGAAATCATGGCGAAGTTACAACCATACGTGCAAAAGATAGTTAATGGCATTCTATCTATAATAGATTGGTTTGCCGGTAATCCGTCTAAAGACGAATTGAGCGCGGGACAACCACGCGCAAACGGCGGAATTGTTGCGATGCCGTCTCTTGTCGGCGAAGCAGGCCCAGAGATGGTTATACCGTTGGATCATTCACGCGCCGCACGCGCATCTAATCTCACACAGTATTATAACCAGACCTTTAGCATGAGTGGAAACGAGACAACGGCTTTGAGTTTGTCAAGCGTCGTTAGGTCCAGGGACTTTTCACGCGCAATTTCTGACAATATTTCTATAAATTCGAGGTTAGGCCGATGATATACACAGCAACGCAAGGCGACACGTGGGATTCCATAGCCTTTAAAACCATCGGTGATGAGTTTGGTTTTGAGGATTTAGTGAAAGCTAACTATGATTTGTGCGAAATTGTGCAATTTTTAGGCGGCGAAAAAGTTACAATACCGGATGACACACTGTTCGTTTATACAAACGACGCAAACCCAAACAAAACAACAAAAGTACGTGTCATTGATGCGCCCTGGGGGTGATTATGGAGAGTTTGGATTGTGGATATATATCAATCCCAGCTTGCTTTGTGAAGTCCATATCATGGACAAAGCAGGCGCGTACTATAAAGCATTATGGCGGTTACGTATCGGCGAGGGGGTTTGAAGCGTCTGAAATTTCTGTCAAGGCATCGTTTGACGTGCAAACGTGCGAAACGTTTGGATTTAGCGCCGCTGATATATACTCAATGATTGAAAGCATACATACTGACAGAGTGGACGAACCTGGGCTTTTTCGCTGGTTTGGATATGCTATTTATCCAGAGTTGGAATTTGCTTTGACAAATATTAACAAAACACATATCTCAGACAACGCCTCGCAAATTTCGCCTGTGATCGAATGTGATATGGTTTTCTCAGGCGTGAAGGCTGTAAAAAATGTAAACAGAGAGCGCGCCTTAAGTCTTGAACCCATGCCAGCTTTACCAAATCTTGTTTTATCCGTTGACGGTAAAGACTTGGTGGTTCAAGACTCTTTGCAAATCAATAGATTTATCACCACTTTTGATTCTATCGATTTAAGCCTTGAAATTGGCTCAGATTTGGACTTTGTGTCGCGTGATTCATACCTTGAAAAGCTTATAAATGGCGGGGTTGTTTATGCTGACTTGCCACAGGGTCGCACTAAATATTATATAATTTCGGCATCTTTGGTCGATGAAAGTTTAAATCTATTTGGTTCGGTATTCAGCAAAAAGGCCGCGCAAACACTTGTTAAAACATACACAGACACATCAATTGATAGTATTATCAGAGATGTTTGTCTGTTTGGAAACATAGAAAACAAAGTATTAATTGACGGCAAAGTGGACTACTTTAAAGCATTTGGGACCCCTCTTGACATTTTGAAGGCACTCCAAACAAGCGCCGGTTTTATTATGTCTATTCGTGAGGGAGTTTTGACTTGCGCAGACGTTCCGGATCATATCTTTGGCGACACAGAAATCATTTATAATGGTATGCAGTCAGACACCAAGGGCGAGCCTATACGCGGGGTTTATTGGTATGACGGTATAAACAAACATACCGCCGGTGTTATAGATGATAAATCAATAAAAATCGAAGCGTCGTTTAGAAGCAATCAAGACTACTCTAACCGGTGCCTAAATTTCCTTCAATACAACCAGAACTCAATCACTGTTGATTCCGATATCATGGAAAACATAGATGCTCACTCAGAAATCTTGATAAACTCGAATGATAGTATTGTTAATTGCATGGTTGAATTTTGCGAGTTTGACTGGATTAATAACACAATGCGCGCAGAATGCCATTACTTGGGGGACGTATGATAGGTTATTTTATTATACAAAGCTTTGATACAAAGCAGGATAGTTCGGGTGCAAAAGTTGGCGCAAATGTTAAGTCTCAAATGGATAATAGTATTACTGGTTATCTCTTTTTACCGCCTTATTTAAGGCAAAACCAAAGTAATATAAAGATTGGTAGCGTTGTATTTGGGGTTTTGGATGATATTTCCGGACTTGGCGCGGCGTTATGCGGTGTCGATGACTCGGATTTTGGATATTTCTTGAACGCTGATTATACTATTAAAAAGGCCCTAAACGTCGGCGAAACGATAAAAGCTCAATCAAACATTACATCAAACGCAGGCGACGTGATAGCGGGTGATATCACACTTAAAGGGCACGTCCACACAGCGGTTCTTACCGTTGAAGGTACTGAAGCAACGGGAACCACTAACCCGCCAACCCCCGGAGCCTGATCCATGAATAAATTTATATTTGATGACAAGTCGGAACTACTATTATTTGAGGTGATTAGCTATTCATCCGGTGACGGTTTAGACTTATCACAACGCTTTTCATACGACGCATCTAAGCGCCCACAATCGATTGTATTCAGGCGCAAAAACACTGCGTTGACTGTATCAATCCGGATTGCTTTTGATATAAATATTTGTGCAAAAAATAATACAAAATTATTTGATTATATATCAAATTTAAGCGATAGTATTGGGCGGCGAGTAGAGCTTATTTTTAACGGTCAATCAAAAGGTAAATTTATTATAGAAAATATCCAATTTTCGTGTGATTGTGATGTGTTTTCACCGTTTTCACTGGTAAACGCTTCACTGTCATTAACTGAGGGCTATGTGAGGCATGAGGCCTTAAATACATTGGTTTCGTGGAAATGATAAACAGCGTTGCAAACAATATAATAAACATGATTAAATGTAGACAAGGCGAGCATTGTTTATTTAGAACGTTTGGCCTTGGTGCGATAACTGATGATATTGCCAGGGTTTCCCGCTCATTAGTGCAAGTTGAAGTTAATAAATGGTTTCCTGGTAATACTGTTTATGAAGTCAAACAAAGCGGCCAAAATGCAAAAGGTGAGTTTGAATATAATATTCGCATAAGGGGTTAAACATGGCTTTAGAATTAATAGACACAAGCGCAAGGGATGTTATAAACCTGCTCAAAACCGCCTATTATGAGCAAACAGGCCAAACTATACAAATTGGGTCTGATGAATTTGCCTCGTCAGCTGTACAAGCGTATGTTTGGCCGTTGCTTTTTAATACTATAAACAATGCTACCTTAAACAGATATATTGATTACTCACGCGGCGAATATTTGGACGCATTGGCGGCGAATTATGGCATTGATTCAAGGCCGGCTGGCTATCATGCAACGGCAAAATTTATTTTAAACCCAACGCACATCACAATTGAAATACCAGAAAACGGCGTTATTATTCAGGATGATTACGGCAATCAATTCACAAATAAATACAAACTCGCAATCTCAGAAACAGACAATATAAGAGTTTTAGAGGCCGTTGATCCTGGCAGCAAATTTAACGGCATCCCGACGGGTGAAATTAATACAATAGTTCAAGGCTCGGAATTTGTACAATCTGCGCAAAACTACACAATTACAGAAGGCGGCACCGACGGCTATCCATACACAACCGAAGGTGATGATTTATATAGAGAGTATTTAAAGAATTATATTAAATCAATGTCAGGCGCAGGAACCGCCGCAGCGTATGAAGGCCGCGCATACAATGCAGATTCGCGGGTTAAAGATGTATATGTGTTAAATCAAGGCGACACAGGCTACCAAAAAGGCAAGGTTCAAATTTATATAATATCTGATTCCGAAACAGATTTAGATGAACAGGTCTTAGATATAGTTCAGCGTTCGTGCGAAGATCCATCATTTAGAGCAATCGGTGATTTGGTTGTCGTTAGATATGCAGAAAAGTATAATCTTGATTTGCAGTTTGTGATCCAAGTGTCTTACCCAGTGCGATTTATTGACATTGCAGTCAATAGGGATGTTCGGATTTTAAACGAGTACAAACAAATACTTTTAAACGAGATTGGCAGGCCGTTTGTTTTTGAGGAATTTTGCGCAATGCTCAAAGAAAAAGATGAAAACGGAGTTTACGCAAGCGACGCGAAACCAATAGTACCGAATGATTTGAGCCAACCTGCCCCAATTTATCCAGGAACCGGAAAAGTTATAGATCTTAACTCTGTCAGCTTCAACAATGTAAGAGATTACGATGCAAATTAGTGACATTAAATCATCTGAATTATTGCCGCGCTTTGCAAGCGATATCGAGTGGGTGCAAATGGCCTATGACATAATCATTAAAGCCATTAAAGCGCGCTCGCTCGCAATTGATGCGCCTTTAACTATGGCGTCAATCGAGGCTCTAACAGATTCAGAAATTGAATATTACTTTGATTCAATTGGAATTATTAAATATTATCCGGATATTGACAGGAATATACAAAATAACATTCTATACAATTTGTTTAAATTACAGCATTTCGCCGGAACTCCTGAAGTTGTCGAGCTGCTTTGTCAATATATTTTTCAGGATTTAAATTTACAAATAAAAATCACTGATAATCTTGCGTTTGATGATAACGGTTATCCTTATAGGCCTGATTTGTTAGACTTATTTGACGTCGATATTACGCCAAGTGAGTATGTTTTGACGGCTGACATAATCACGCGAATATATGCGAATATATTTAGTTTGGCCAGAAATTCACAGACTATCAGAGATTTTAATATAAACTATAATTCCACCGATATCGACACAACGGCTTATATTTCCACGCCTTTTGATTCTGTGGAGTCTGTTTTATACAATACAAACGATGAAATTTGTGAATATGTTCAGCCGGTTACATTAGGGGTGTTTGGAGGAGATTTCTCAGGCAATAACATCTCATTAGATAGTGTTGATGGTGGTGGCAGTGTAATCAATCGATACAATCCGGGCCGTTCTCTCTTCCCGAATACTGGTTTCGTTGAAGGTGCAATGATAGCTCGCCATAGCAACAGCAGAGCCTTGTTTGAGCTGCGCGGATGGGAACCGGGCGGTTATTGGAGTGATGGGATTTCTATTTATTATTTAACTTCACAGGGTGCGGCTTCAACCACTGATTTTGGGCTTAGCTCAGATGCGACCTATGATTTGTATGATGCGTCTGGTCATACTGTTGTTGATCGTTGGAATAATCATTTTATTATTAGTGCGAACAGAATAACCGAAGGGTTCCCAGAAGATTGGACTACCGAAGAACTAGAATTCTTAAGCGTTATAGTTGCAAGTCCTTATTATGGCTATATTTTGCAGTTAAAGACTGGATCAACAAGGCCCTATTATAACGCGATATATTCCCTTGCCGTTAAATCAATCGCGCCACATAAGCCTGTTGCTGACGCGTTAAATATAACCGTAGAACCGATTGAGCCACAATTTTCTAATTTTATACAAAACGAGCCTTTAGGGATTCTGTAAAGTAAAGGAGAAAAAAACGATGTCATTGGGTGGTTTTCATTTGTCACAATTTAAAATCACGTATTCACCAGCAAATTTCCCGTCACTGTATAGTTACGGAACCTATTTGCTTTCAAATTATGCTAATGCAATCGTTACGGCGAGTGGTAGTTCTGATAGTGGGTGGTCTATTGATGCTGGCAAAGTATCCGGCGCAGATGATACGGTGAATAGTGTTCCTATTTACAACTTCCAGACTAGAATACCTGTTTGGGGCACACAATACCCTGCAGGTTCTTATAACATAGGATGTTTTCTTAAATACAACAACGGTTCTATTGTTAGGCATCTTTTTTTAATGCTAAACACATGTATTTATTACTTTAATGAGAGTCCATCTTCGGGATCGGATGACAAAAATTCGCTTAGGTTTAATCGTCTGTTGGAGTTTGGTGATGGAAATGCTCCTTATGGGAGCAGCTTTGGAGGTGCACCAATATCTTTTGGTGCAATGTGCAGGGCAGAACCTTTTGATATCACAGAATTATGTGATCTTACTAAAAGTGTATCATTGGTGTCAGACACTCCACTTTTCCCTATAACAGGGAGCTTCATAGATACATTTCAATATCTGGATTATGATGTAAATATACCTTTTAGTTATAGAAAACTAAGCAAACCAAATGAAAACGATTCATTCGTTTTGGGTGTTTGTGTAAAAGGAGACATTATTATCTCAATATTTAGAGATTCCTTATGGAGTACAGGAAATTATACCTGTACAATCTTCGGTAACATCATTGATTGTTATCGAGAAGGAGATGCTAAAAAATTTGGAGTCATTCAGGGTAGCTGCGGGTTCTATGATAATTGGATCAACGGTTCTGATATTTACGAGATTTACGACAATAAATCTTATGAAAAGGTAATTGGGTGCTTTATAAATAGCGATTCTGCAGTTGCCTTGAAGAAAGAATATTTAAGTTCAGTTATATCTCATATAGAAGACAATACAGCTTTTTGTGCATATACTGGATCATATTTGTCTTTTGTTGGCGACATATCAAATTCTGAAAATGGTTCAAAATACAAAGGAAAAATAAACACTGATATTTTTAGGCAATGTAATGACTTGACTGGTTCAGAGGTGGTCTTAGAGGGGAATTTTATTCGGATCGGTAGTTGTCTTGTAGGTTGGGACCCGTCAAATAGCAATCTTTTTAGTTAAGGAGGAATAATCATGGCAGTAGGCGGATATAAAAGTGTTTCTTTTTCATGGCAAGGCGGACGAACTGATACACCGGTGGAACGTACAAAATTTGTTCTGAACGGTATTTGTGATGCGATAATCAGCGCTAACGTTGGATGGCAGTACGACACATTGACTCCGACGAGTACAGATTTCATTCAGATGCCGTCAACAAATCAAACAAATGTTCCCAACCTATTAAAAGTTCTAAAATTAGAGTACAACAATCATGTTTATCGGCTTGGATTCGGTTATGTTTATCGTTATGCCGCGCTAAGTTCTTCTGTTCACCTTAAAGAACAAGATTGCAGTAACACAAAAGGGACAAGCTCTAGCACTTCAAGTCAAAACGGAATTTTCAACGGTGGATTGTTTTTTGGGTTTATTAAAGACGGCACATTCATAAATGATGTGACTTATGGTGCGGTTTGGGACGGGAACGGCTTATTCACAAAGTGGGTTCCGATTTCTTCAACACGTGCATCACAAGACTCTGCTGCTTACGATAACCGCGAGTTATATTCATATTACATTGTTTTAAAAAACACTCAAATTTGTATTTTCTTTAGATCTTCATTGTGGGAGAGCGCTTCTCGACTAAAAGGTTACGTTGTAGGAGAAATATTTAAAGAAACGGGTCATAGCTCAGATTTGAACACAGTTGGAATAATTTGTTTATTTACTCCGACATCCGCTGAATATAATGCGGACACAAACAGTGTTTTAATAAATTCGCCACAAGGTTCAACTAATTTCCCATTGACTAATGATTACATCTGGCAAAACTGCGTAATAAAATCAGATGGAACTGCTTTGACCGGTGATTATCTCACCACAGTAAACCCCAATGTATTTCTATATCGGCCATATATAGCGTTTGATAAAACCGTTGTTTCAAATGAAGTATCCTCGACAATCACATCCCCCGGCGGTCGTTGGACTCCTTGTTACATGGCAGTATTTGCAGACGATCATGATACATATGGCGTGGTTTCTGGAGATGGCTTCAAGGGATACCTTGATACTGACTTAATCCGTGGTGTCAACCCCGGTTATGGCTATGGTCAGCAATTAGATGGTGGAAACTTTGTGTATTTGGGCGGTGGATTCGCCATTGGTTGGGATCCAAATAATACAGTTTTGTTATTCTAAGCTACTGACTGGATTATATATTAATACTTTTTATACAAACGACGCGCCAAACGCGCTTAATATAAGGAGCCTCAAAACATGTCAGGATTACAATTTAAAATTAATACAATCACAAGCGACGGCGCCGCTTTAATACAGCGCGCAAAAGATAACAGTGACTTGGTATATATCTATCAAGCTGTGTCAATCCCTGATATTTTAGACAGGAACGACGCGGCAAACTTTAGCGCATCGCGCTTTGTCACAAGCGAGCTTACCCAGTATTTACCGGCATCAAATAACATCGATGCTGTATCTAAAAGCGTTGCCGGAGATGATGTATCTTTTGTTTCTTTACAAGCAAAGCTCGCAAACACATCAAGCGCGCCGTGCAAATCAATAGTATTATTAGCCTGTTTGTATTCAGAACGTGAGGCGCCAAACCCTGTAGCTTTTGCCGTTCTTTCCGATGACAATTCCGCAATTATTGCAGACGGCGTAGCAGCTTCAATATCGTTAAACGTTCCCACGAAATATATAAAATTATTTGGCGCGGATAGCACACAGGCGCAAATTGATGATATTGTAAGCGATTTGGCCGTCGTTACTGGAGACATTACAGACATTCAAGACGATATCTCAGACTTGCAAACGTTTAATATTGACGATGAAACGGGGACGCCTGAGACTGGTATTCACTATACTTTAAAACGGGAAGATTGGGAAGATGTAGAAATCCCTCGCGAATCTGTTGTTTTATCATGCGAATTAATAGACGGAGCACTTGTATTTACAACCGGTAATGGTGACGTTTTTAGCATTTCGGGCGAAAATGTAACTATTGAAAAAAGCACGCTTTACCCACTGACTGAAATTGAGGTTTTATTTGGTGTTTCGTACAACAGCTCGACTCAAGAGTGGGAATCAAAGGATTTATACCCTGGTTATAATTATGGATGCTTTGGAATATTAAGCGCGGATGACAAAGAAACAATTGAAGATTTTGGCCTTTCAACTGATGAATATAGCATGGCCGCATCATATGGAATTGTTTTATATAATGCTGGTTATACCCTTGAGTTAATCGATGTATATTCAGACATGGGAGAAACATCTATTGAGATTAGTGAGGGAGATTTCACGCTATCGCACACCACTGTAAGCGACTTGGACTTTTTTACAATCGCAAACACTCAGGGTTATAACCACCCAATAAAA
>ERZ809472.349-NODE-349-length-11557-cov-23.393758_pt1 | contig 11557 bp, 17 predicted proteins | sample MGYA00521274_ERZ809472 | MGnify/ENA primary metagenome ERZ809472 (study PRJEB31581, sample SAMEA3312791) | metagenome | study: EMG produced TPA metagenomics assembly of the PRJEB8939 data set (Metagenomic analyses of Rumen microbiomes reveals... | reverse complement strand
ATTAAATTATATTAATAAAAGGTTAACGCACCTTAAAAGCGGAAATAAAGTCTAACTTATGACTATAAATAGAAGGAGAAAATGTTATGGAAGAAGATAACAAAGACGTTGTTATAAACAACGGAGAAACAGGAGATGTAAAACCTGAAAAAACATATACAGAACAAGATATTCAAAATTCATTTAATGCTGGAGTAAAAAAAGCAAATAGTGATTGGCAAAAAGATGCAAAATACAAAGAATTTCTTGACTGGAAAAAAACAAATCAAAATGATAGTGAAAAAATAAACGAATTAACAAATACTAATGCAAGTTTATCTAATGAAATAAAGCTATTAAAAGCACAAATACAAGTAGATAATAGCAATTGCAAAAAAGAATTTAGTAAATTTGTTACAAGTGAAGTTATGAGTTTAGTAAATGACACTACCGATTTTGAAAGAGCATTAAAGGATTACAAAAAGAATAATCCACAATATTTTGGTGAAACAGTAATAACCAAAACACAAACAGCACCAAGTCTTAATAATGGAACACAACCACAAACAACATCAAGTATTATGAATAATATATTAAGAGGTGCAAGAAACAATTAAAATTAGGAGGGATTTAAAATGGCAGTTATTGCAAGAACAGATGTAGATAGCTTAATTGAAACACAAGTAGCTAACGAAATTTTTGAAGGAGTTGTAAGAGACTCAAAAGCATTATCAATGTTTAAAAGATTACCAAACATGACAAGTGACAAAACAAAATTAAGAGTATTAGATTTATTACCAGTAGCATATTTCGTAGATGAATCAACAAACAATGGTAGAAAGAACACAACAAAAATGGCATGGGATAAGAAATATATCAATGCAGCAGAGTTAGCAGTCATTGTACCAATAAAAGAAAACGTATTAAATGATGCTTCAATAGATATATGGTCAGAAGTAAGACCAAGAATAGTAGAAGCATTCGCTAAAAAAATAGACAATGCTATGTTCTTTGGAGTTGACAAACCAACAGATTGGAGAACAGGATTAGTTCCATCTGTAATTGCTGCAGGAGCAGAAGTAGATGAAACAGAAAACGGATTATATTCAGATATCAATGATGTTATGACAAAAGTTGAAGAATCAGGATATGATGTAAATGCTATATTAGGTGGAGTTGGATTAAAAGGTAAATTTAGAATGATGACAGATACAACAGGACAACCTTTAAATACAACAGAAATTGGTTCTGTAAGAAGAGAATTTATGGATAATGGTGTATGGGATAAAACTAAATCAACATTAATTGTAGGAGACTTCTCACAAGCAGTTTATGCAATTAGACAAGATGTAACATACAAAATTTTAGACCAAGCCGTAATTCAAGACCCAACAGATGGTTCTATACTTTACAACCTAGCACAAGATGACATGGTTGCATTAAGAGTTGTAATGAGATTAGGATGGGAAATTCCAAACCCAGTAAATGCTTTAAATGAAACATCAGCAAGATTCCCATTTGCTTCATTAAAACCAGCAACAACACCAAGTCTATAATAATAAAGGAGGCACTTTATAATGGATTTTACTAATCAATATTTAACTTATGAAGAATATATGGAATTAGAAGGTACATTAGAAGAAGTGCCTTTTAATGAACTAGAATACGAATGTAGAAGAATAATAGATAGCAGAACACAAAACAGATTAAAAAATGCAGAAGAAATTCCACAAGAAGTAAAAATGCTTGAAAATAAAATGATACAAACATTACAAGGATATTATGTTAGTTTAAATAAAGCACAAAGCGGAATAGCAAGTGAAAACACAGATGGTTATTCAGTTAGTTATATATCTAGCAATCAAATATCTCAATTAATAGAAGGTAAAATAGATGTTTTACAAGATTTAGTTTCAACTTATCTTTTTGGTGTAATTGTAAATAATGAACATCTTTTATATTGTGGGGTGTAAGCTATGTTAACAAATGGAAGTATAACTTATTATCACAAAACACTAGATGAAAATAAATTGCCAGTATGGAATAGATATGTATTTGAGAGTGTATGGCACTTTGGAGGAAAAGGCAGTTCTATCAATAAAGGATATGAAAATGCCAATGATGTAAATATACGAATACCAATGAAATATGTTGATAACAAAGATTTATTTACAATTGGAGATATTATAGCAATAGGCATACGACCTAATATAGAAAAGCAAAGTGATTTACAAGGTAAAGAATTTTATAATGTAACAAGCATAACTATAGATGAATATGGGAACAATCCACACGTTCATTTAGGAGGAAAATAAAATGAAAATGAAGCCTATAAGTCAAATAAAAGCTGATTTAGGTATAAATCCAGGTGGTAGAGTACAAAGATTTTTCACAGATACTTGTTATAAACACATGGATAAGTATGTACCAAAAGATATAGGGAATTTAAGAGATATAGTTGACAAAGGTGTTGATTATATAACTTATGAAGTTCCTTATGCACATTATCAATATGTGAATCAATTTCCAGAAGACCATTATACAACGCCAGGTACAGGACCATATTGGGATAAAAGAATGGTAAGTGCAGAAATGCAAGATGTTATAAAAGAGGTGCAAGAATATGTCAATAGAGGTAAGTAATTTAAGAGTAACTAAATTAAGAGCATATTTAATGGATATAATAACTGAATTAATAGGACAATATGGAGAAATGAATATAAACTTTTTAAGTGATGAACCTAATAATTATTCATTAGATAAAATACCTGTTGTTACAGAAGTACAAAAATGGATAATAGGTGATACTTTATATAGAGATGTATATTCATTTAGAAGCCGAATGAATTATAGTGCTGATACAATGACTAATATAGAAAACATAGGATTTTATGAAACTTTTGAAAAAATAATTAAGCAAAAAAATGATAGCAATGATTTACCAGATATAGATGGAATACAAAGCATAAGTTGTTTAAATTGTGGAACAATGAACAATGCAAATACTAATACAGCAGAGTTTGACATACAAATACAAATAGAATATAGAGAGTAAAGGAGTGAAAGAAATGAGTTTAGCAGTAATACCAGATAGCATTGAAAAAATAAAAAGAAGTCAGTTTTTAACTTATTTAGATACAACACCAAGTGGAAATTCAAGAACATGGGCAATTATAGGAGTTGGAGTTGATGAATATTCACAAGCATATAATCCACAGGTAGATACTGAAAAATGGATTATAGAAGATAACGCAAGAAATGACCACACATCAAATCAAAAACAAGGTTCAGTAACACAAAAATGTTATAAAAATGACCCTGCATTTGAATTTGTTGCAGATGGAAGAGACCAATTAAATTACAAAACACATATATTAGATATAGATACATGGAATGGAACCGGTACAACAACTATAACATATCCAGCTAAAATGAGCGATGGAATAATAGCAATTACTTCTTATTCAGGAGAGGAAATCGAATATGATTTATATTATGATGGAGACCCAACAGAGGGAACTGTAACAATATCAGATGGAGTTCCAACATTCACACCAACTATATAATAGCCTGCTTAAAGGGGTTAGAGGAATAAACCTCTAGCTCCTTTTTATTAAAAAGAAAGGGAGGAATTAAAGTTATGGAAGCAGAGATTAATGTCAAAAGCGATAACGTAATTCAATTAAAAGAAAGTAAAGAAATATTAAGATTAAGAATAAAAGATGAAAAAGGAAATGATACAGGAAACTGTTTAGAGTTTAATTTAGGAGATTTAGATTATTTATTAGTTTTACAAGATATGATGGAAGCAGATAAAAAGAACAGAGCTTATTTACAAAATCAATACGCAATAATAGATAAGAAACAAGACCATAAAGGCAAAAAGCTATTTAGTGCAAATGAAGAAGCAAAAATAAAAGCAACAAACGAGTTCTACAAAAAAGAAGCTGAAATATATGATATGTTTTTAGGTAAAGATGGAGTAAAGAAACTATTGAATGGTAGAAAACTAACACCAGCTACACTAGATGAAATTGATGAAATAATCGAAAAAGCAATACTTCCTAAATTAGAAATAAAGGCAGAAGATATGAAGAAAAATATAATGGAAAAATATTCTAATAAAGAAAAACGAGATGATGTAATTGAATAATCCACAATATGTAAAAGTAGATAATAAATTATATAAAATTAACACAGACTTTAGAATAGCTTTAGAATGCAATAAGATTGCAGAAGATGAAAGCATTGGAAATTTAGAAAGAGCAATGGCAATCATATATAAGTTATTTGGAGAAGATGGTTTGGATTGCGAGAATCAAAATAAGCTACTTGAATTAGGTATGAAGTATCTTTTATTAGGTAGAGAAGAAAAAAGCCTTAAAAACGAACCTCGCGATAAATACGAGTTAGATTTTAATAAGTGTATAGGTTTAATAAAAGCAAGTTTTAAATTTGATTACAAATATGACCCTTATGAATTAGAATATTTACATTGGTATGATTTTTATAATGATTTAGAAAGTTTAAGTACAAGTGAATTTGGTAATTGTTGTATATTAAATAGAATAGTAAGTATATTAGAACAAGAACCAAAAGAAATAAAAGACAGTAAGCAAAGACAAAAATTAATAGATGCTCAAAAGTTATTAAAAGAAAAATATTGTAAAAAAGAAGAAAAGAAAATGACAAAAGAGCAAGAAGAAAGTGCAAGAGCATTTTACAAATCTTTAGGAATAGAAATTTAGAAAGGAGGTTGTAAAATGGCAGTAGAAGGAGATATTACAATAGAAATAAAAGCGTCAACAGATAAATTTGACAGACAAATAGCAGAATTAGAAAAAAGAATGAAAAAAGAAGAAGAAAAAGGCATAAAAAAAGAAGCAGATATAACTGATTTAGAAAAAAGCATAAATGAATATGATACAGCTCAAAAAGAAGTAGAAAGATTGACAGCAAAATTGGAAGAGTTAAGAGAAGTTAGACAAAGAATAATACAACAAGGAGATTTTAGATTTGTTACACCGCAAGGAACTGTGGGTTTTTCCAATGAATATAAAGATGTAGAAAGAGAAATACAAAAGGCTAATACTGATTTAGTAAAGCAAACTGAAATAATTAATTCTCAAGGTGGAAGTATTGAAAAAAATAGAGCAAAATTAGAAAGTATGAAACAACAACATGATGAAATTAGTCAAAAAGTTTCTGAATACAAGCAAAAAATAGAAGGTATTAAATTACAAAAGCAAGTAGCAGAAGTAGACAGAATGAAAGAAAGCTTTAATAATGTTGGAAGTTCTATACAAAAATCAATTACAAATGTTGCAAAATTAGCTTTAGGAATATTTGGAATAAGAAGTGCTTATTTAGCATTAAGAAGAGCTTCAAGCGATTTAGCAAGCTATGACCAACAATATGCAACAAATTTAGAGTATATAAGATATGCTTTAACGCAAGCGATAGCACCAGTATTACAATGGATAGTAAGGTTAGCAGCCACATTATTAGGATATATCAATGCAATAGTACAAGGTTGGTTTGGAATAAATTTATTTAGTAGAGGTAGTGCAGAAAACTTTAACAAAATGAAAAAATCAACAAGTGGGGTAAGTAAAGCAGTAAAAGAAATAAAAAAACAACTTGCAGGATTTGATGAAATTAATATGCTAACAGACCAATCAGACACAGGAACAAAAGCAGGAGCAGGGGGAATAGCGACACCCGATTTTGATTTAAGTGGATTACAAGCTGAAAAGCCAGCATGGTTACAATGGATAATAGACAACAAGGATTTAGTAATTGGAGCATTAGCAGGGATTGCAGCAGGGCTTGTTGCATTAAAATTGGGAGCTAGTGGATTATTAGCATTAGGAATAGGAGTTGCAGTTGCTGGAGTAGTTGCTTTAGTTCAAGATATTATAAAATTTATAAAAGACCCTACTTGGAATAACTTTGTTAATATAATAAGAGACCTTGGAATAGTTCTTACAGGAGTTGGAATTGCGATGGTTGCAATAAATTCAGCAAACCCTGTTGGCTGGATATTAATACTTATAGGAGTTATTGCCACAGTAACAGCCACTGTAATAAAAAATTGGGACAAAATAAAAGGAGTTTTAGGAAAAGTTGGAAAATGGATTAATGATAAAGTAATAAGCCCTATAAAAAATTTCTTTTCTAATTTGTGGTCAAAGTTAAAAAGTGGTGCTTCAAATACTTGGAAAGGAATAAAAAACACATTTAGCAAAGTAGGAAGCTTTTTTAAAGGTGTTTATAATACGATTAAAAAGATATTAGGAAAAGAAATTAACGTTAATATTTATGCATCAGCAGGAGGAGGAAAAGGTTCTTCTGGAGGCGGAGGCGGAGGCGGAGGCTTTCGTGCCCATGGAGGAATATATTATCCAAGTAAACTTCCAAAATTAGCTTCCGGAGGAATAATCAATGTACCAGGAAGAGGCGTTCCATATAATGGAGCTATAATTGGAGAAAGAGGAGCAGAAGCAGTTGTACCATTGACAGATAGACAACAAATGGAATTATTAGGAGCAACAATAGGCAAATATATTAATATTAATGCAACTATTCCAATAAGTGTAGGAAATCGCCAAATTGCAAGAGAAATAAGAAAAATACAAGCAGAAGAAAATTTTGCTTTTAATCAGTAAGGAGGTGCAATAGTTGTTTATAAATAAAGATAGTATAAAAATAAATAATATAAGTATGGGACAATATTTATTGAGTGCAAAATATGAATACAATAAGTTATGGGGTTCTGATACAGGAAGAAATTTAAAAGGCAATTTTAGTGGGACTTTAGTTGGAATATTTCCTAAAATAACTCTAACATTTAGAAAGCTAACAAAATCAGAAATGAATATTATTGCACCAATATTGGATAGTGGAACACAAACATTAAAATATTATGACCCTAGTACAAATTCAAATCAAACAATATCAACATATACAGGAGATTGGAGTTATGAAAATAAAAAAATAGTTTCAAAAAATGACAGCTTCGAATGTAGCTTTATAGCAAGAGAAAGGAGGTAGAAATGAAACCTCATACATCAAATTTTAAAAATGCAATAAAAGAAATGGGAAGAGAATTAAGAGGTGTAATAACTTATAATGATGTAACATTAGAAGAAGAAATAAATTCTATTACACCTCATTATGAGGCTGATATATTAAAATCAGTAATGAAACAATTAGATTTAGAATTAACTGTTGATATTCCATTAAATACAGTTATAAATTGTCAAATAGGAATATTAGTTAATAATAGTTATGAAATGTTAAATTATGGCAATTATGTTGTATACAATTCAGAAAAACAAGAAGATACAGGAACATATAGAATAACTTGCTATGATAAATTACTTTATTCTATGAAGCAAAATGAAGATTTAGGCATAACTTATCCAATAACAATAAAAAATTATTTGATAGCATTAGGAAATAAAATAGGATTAAGTGTTGCAAGTGGAACATTTTACAATCAAGATTTACAAATACCATCAGAATTATATTTAGGACAGGAATATACATATAGAGATATTTTAGATGAAATAGCACAAGCAACTGGAAGTATAATATGTTTAAATGAAAATGATGAAATACTTGTAAAATATCCAACACAGACAAGCGATACAATAGATGAAGATTATTTAAAAGACATTAATGTAGATTTTCGGACAAAAATATGGAGTAATTAATTCAATTGTTTTATCAAGGTCAGGAGAAAGTGATAATGTATATCTAAGAGATGAACAAAGTGTTGCACAAAATGGATTGACAGAAGTCAAAATAGTAGATAATCAAATAATGAATTTTAATAACAGAAGTGATTATTTACAAGGAATATTAAATGCCTTAAATGGATTATATTATTACTTGAATGACTTCAATAGCACAGGAATATTGTATTATGAAGTTGGAGATTTATACAATGTACAAATAGGAGAAAATACTTATCAATGCTTAATGCTAAATGATGAAGTAAATGTAACAACAGGAATAGAAGAAATAATACATACAGACATGCCTGAAAAAAGTGAAACAGATTACAGTAAAGCAGATAAAACTGATATGAGAATAAATAAGACATATTTAATTGTAGACAAACAAAATCAAACAATAGAAAGTGTTGTAAACAATGTATCAGCTCAAAATAATAAAATATCACAAATAACTCAAAGAGTAGATGAAATAGACAGCAAGATACAAGATATAGCAGATATAACAACTTATGGGGAAAGTGATAGAGCAGAAGTAGAATTAACAGACATAAATGAATCTGAACCAATAATGATAAAAGTACACCCAACAAGTACAAATATAAGTTATTTGTATCCTAGAGAAAATTTATATCCAAGTGATACACAATATATGCCAAATAGAATAATAAGATTTACAAGAACTTATGAAGAGGATGAAACAACAAAAACACAAAACATTGATTATACTTTGCCAGATGATTTATTAAGATATAGTGATACAGTATATGATGAATTTTACTTAAATTATGAAAGTCAGACTTGCCAAGTAATAAAAAGATGTGCTTATAATGCAGATGGAACAGTAAGAGCATTAGGAACAGAAATAACAACAGACTATCCTTATCCAACAATTATACTTGGAGAAGGAAATTATACAATAACTTTACCAGGATATGACTTTGGATATTTATATGCAAGGTTAATGGCTAAAAACATATATACAACTCAATTTTATACAAAGGTTGAAACAGATAGTAGAATAAATCAAAAAGCTGATGAAATTAATTTAGGAGTAAATCAGACATTAACAAATTATTCGACAACAAATCAAATGAATAGTGCTATTACATTAAAGGCAAATGAAATAACGAGTGAAGTATCAAACACTTATGAAACAAAGGGAAATGCACAAGCAAATTATTCAAGCTTAACACAAACTGCAACAAGTTTACAAAGTCAAGTAAATAGTAATGACCAAGAAATATCTATATTGCAACAAACAGCACAAGGATTAACCTCCACAGTTAGTCAGAAAGTAGGGAATAATGAAGTTATTTCAAAAATTAATCAATCTAGTGAAGCGGTAACAATAAATGCTGGGAAAATAAACCTAAACGGAGTTGTTACTGCAAATCAAAATTTTAAAATAAAAACAGACGGAAGTATGGAAGCAGTAAATGGAACTTTTACTGGAGGAAAAATTGAATTAACTGATAATGGAAGTCCAACAGGAGCTACTGCTTTAGTTGTAAAGAGTAGTAATTTTAAAAGTAACTTTAGTAGTAAAGGAATGGTAGTTACCCCTATTAATAGTACATCTTTAAGAGCCGGAATGTATGCTAGCGAAAATAATTTTAATTTTTATTTAAATAATGGAAAAGGTTCTATAATTTATTTTGAACCAACAGAGGTAAGATTTTCTGGATTAGATAGTTTTAAAGTAAACTGCCCTATAACTCAAGGTTCATTAGAAAGTCTGAAAAAAAACATTGAAAAATATACGGATAATGCACTAGATATTATAAAAGACAGCGAAATATATATATATAATTTTAAAACAGAAAAAAATACAGAAAAAAAACATATTGGTTTTGTAATAGGAGATTTAGGCGGAAAATATAAAACTCCTAAACAAGTAATTGCAAAAGATAAAAGTGGTATTGATACTTATGATATGAACTCAATATTATGGAAAGCAATTCAAGAACAACAAGAGCAAATAGAACAAATGAAAAAAGAGATAAAAGAATTAAAAGGAGGTAAATAAAATGGCATATACAAGAGTAAATTGGGAGAATTTACCAAGTACAAATACACCTGTAAATGCAACTAATTTAAATAAAATGGATGCAGGAATAGCAAATGCAGTAGAAAAAACAGGAGATACAATGACAGGAGATTTAAATATGCAAGGCAATTCTGTTAAGTTTGGGAACACTGGTAATATTCAATGGAAAGAAGATGGGTATGGAGATAAATTTAGAATAATGCCAGATTTTAATGGTGCTGGAAGTAACAATAAACTTGTACTTCAAAGTACAATAGGAGGAGCAGGAGAAGACCCATCAAATTGGATTAACATTGCTGATTTTAGTGCTGATAATGGAGATTTATCTATAAAAGGTAAATTACAAGCCTCGAATATAAATACCCAAAAACAAACCTGGGGGAATTCTATGAGTTTTAATATGATACCAGGACAACATGCTTTAGTAATGATTAGTCAAGATGATTGTTTAATGATATGGGTTGCGGGTTCTTCGGATAGTCCTAGTATGAGTTTTGCAAGATTATATGGAAATAGTGCACAAGTTTCATTAAATGGAAATACTGTTACTATTAATTATGGGGACAACAGAAATTTTACAGGAAACGCAATTATTTTATAAGTTTGATATTTTAGTAAAAATATGGTATAATATAAGTAGAGGAGAAAAACAATGTCAGAAGATTTTGTAAGTAGAAACGAGTTTAACAATTTAAAAGCAGAAGTACAAGAGCTTAAAGAAGAAGTGACAGAATACAGAGGCTTATTACAACAAATTGATAAAAAGATTGATGTAATAGGTGAAAAGATAAACAATGGCGAAAAAATTGATGAGTTAAAGATACAACCTATTGAAAAAAGATTGCAAAAACTTGAAGATAATCAAGGTTGGTTATGGAAGTTATGTGCTTCAATAATAATAACAGGAATTATTGGTGCGGTAGTAACTTTTAAATAAAGGAGGTAATGTATGATGGAAGAAAGAAGTTTAGCTTTAGAAATTTTAAAAGAAGTAAAGGCACAAAGCAAACGCTGGTTTATTATTGCCATAATAGAATTAGTATTATTAGTAGGAAGTAATATAGCTTGGTTAGTGTACCAATCTCAATACGAAGATGTAACAACGACTACTGATGAAGTACAAACAATGGAAGATATAGACAACTCAACTAATTCTAATTATACACAAACTATAAAATGAGGTGATATAATTGAGAATGTATCAAAGAAAAACTACTATAACAAGGAGAAGAGTAAAAAGTAATGGAAGCTCCAAAAAAGTTAGAAGAAGAAAAAGACGTTAAAATAAATTTTGATTTCACAAAGCAAGAACTTGAATTTATATTAGAAAATGCAAGATTTAATGAAATACAAAGAAAAGTATTTAATAGATTAACTGATATAGATGGTAGACAATCAATAGTAAAAATAAGCATTGAAGAGCATATATCAACTTCAACAGTTAGTCGAATTATAAAACAAATTAAAAAGAAAATATTGAGGTTGCTTTAATTAGCAATCTCTTTCCATTTAGAGCTAAATCTATACTTATTTGGTATGTGTGCAGATTTATTAGTTGCAACAATCTCAATAAAACCACTTTCTATTAATTTATTTCTTGAAGAATAAAAAGTCATTTTTGACATATACTTGCTAGATGAACTTTCTGCATAATAAAATTCTTCTTTTCCCAAAGCAGATAACTTCATATATGCATATAAAACTTTTGCACTGCTAGGAAGATTTAAAAACTTTTTATTTTTCAATAGGTCTTCATTTAAAATTACACATTCATTATTGCTTTTATTAT
>ERZ809472.348-NODE-348-length-11569-cov-16.863036_pt1 | contig 11569 bp, 4 predicted proteins | sample MGYA00521274_ERZ809472 | MGnify/ENA primary metagenome ERZ809472 (study PRJEB31581, sample SAMEA3312791) | metagenome | study: EMG produced TPA metagenomics assembly of the PRJEB8939 data set (Metagenomic analyses of Rumen microbiomes reveals... | reverse complement strand
TGCTGTCGTACAACAGTAAGATGACTATTCATGACGAGGGTGCTGAGTAGTTACGATTCTCTCTCAAAGATTGAAAAATGATTAAAATTCCACACACTCCACGAGAGAGTGCGGAATTTTTATTAATTTTGCAAGTCAGAACTAAAAACTGTTTTGTGACAAACGAAAATCCTTAAGGAATACATAACCAACATCTTCTAAAACAAGAATAGCTATGACGACATTAAGGAAGGTGCAATACGGAATTTACGTAGAAAGTGTCAATCATATTGGTGAAATCTGCTACAACCTTCCCTATCTCTATACACTCGACAAAAGCTTAGACGCCGAACGGCTCTGCCGCGCCATCGAGACGGCGGTGATGGCCCATCCTACACTCTTCACCCGCATCATCCTCAACGACGACGGAGAGCCGATGCAGACCATCGAAATTCCCTCCCAGGGGTGGAGCCTTGCCGTTGAGGACATCACCGACATCGAGGCGGTGAAAGCCTCGTTAGTGCAACCCTTTGATATCTACAACGACCAGCTGTTCCGCATCCGTTTGCTGCGCTCTGCCAGCCACCTCTATCTGTTTACTGACTATCACCATATCATCGCCGACGGATACTCAATGCAAGTCCTGTTAGGCGACATCGACAAAGCCTATCATGACAAAGCACTTGACGCAGAAGAACTGACGCTGGCAGAAGTGGCCGCCAGCGAGGAAGCAGCAAGAAAGACACCAGCCTTCGCTGAGGCAAAGGCGTGGTATGCCAGCCAGTTCGATTGCGGCGAAGTCTACACGCCGCTGATTCCTGACCGCGAGGAGACATCGGTCACAGAGGCCAGCCTCCTCCACACGTTACGTGTGAGCCTCGATTCCGTTGAGGCCTTCTGCAAGGCAAACCGTATCTTCAAGAGCACCCTCTTCACCCAGGCCTACGCCCTGCTGTTGGCCAAGTTCAACAACGAGCAGGAATCGCTCTTCACCACCATCTACAACGGTCGTCAGGACAAGCGGGTGGCCCACACCGTCGGGATGTTTGTCAAGACGTTGCCCGTCTATGCCAAGTTCGACAACGACACCACCGTGCTCGGCTTTCTGCGCGCCGGTCAGGAACAGATGAGCGGCAGCCGCAAGCACGACATCTATTCCTATGCCGACCTGATGGAGGACCTGCGGCCCCAGAGCGCCTCGATGTTTGCCTGGCACGCCAACCTCTTCGCCGACGACATCATGGGCGACAAGCCGATGAAGACCGAGCGCATAGGCAACAGCACGCTCGACGCGCCGCTCTACCTGAAGGCCTTCATCTGCGACGGTCATATCCAGACGAAGGCCGAATATCGCGCCAATGAATACTCCGAGGCACTTATCAGCCAGTTTTTAGAGAGCTACGAGGCCGTGGTCGAGGGACTGTTAAAGTGTGAGTACTTGCGCGACATCGACATCGCAACACCGTCGCAAGTGGAACTGCTTGACAGTTTCAACCAAACCGATGTGGAGTATGACGACACGCAGACCATCGTCTCGCTGTTCCGCCGTCAGGCCAAGGCCACGCCCGACAACATCGCCGTGGTCTTTAAAGACAGACAGTATACTTATCAAGAGGTGGATGAACTGAGCGACCGCATCGCCTCTTATATCGCCTCGAAGGGGTTAGGCGTTGAGGATGTCGTCTCTGTGCTCATCCCCCGTTGCGAGTGGATGGCCATTGCCTCGCTCGGCGTGCTGAAGGCCGGCTGTGCCTATCAGCCGCTCGAGCCCAGCTATCCGAAGGAACGCCTGAACTTCATGATGCAGGATGCCGATGCAAAGATGCTGATAAGCCTCACCCCCAGCCCCTCACCAAAGGGCGAGGGGAGCGATGACCCTACTGGTGCTGATGAGGGGAGTGAATGGCTTGCAGGATTGGACTATATGAAAGAGGCCGACATTCCGATTTTTGACATCGCTGACATTGATTCCTTGCCTAAGGTAACCACTCCCCTCTCTTTGGCAGAGGAGTTAGGGAGTGAGTCTCTCTTCATCCTGATCTATACCTCTGGTTCAACAGGAGTGCCCAAGGGCTGCCAGCTGACCCACGGCAACCTCGTGGCCTTCTGCCACTGGTACCAGAAATATTACGACCTGCGGCAGGAGCACCACATGGCGGCCTACGCCAACTATGGCTTCGATGCCTGCATGATGGATCTGTATCCTGCCCTGACTTGTGGTGCTACGGTTTATATCATCCCAGAGGAGCTGCGTTTTGACCTGATGGCGCTGAACGACTTTTTCGAGGCGAACGGCATCACCCATTCGTTTATGACCACGCAGGTGGGCTACCAGTTTGCCACCACCATCGAGAACCACTCGTTGAAGTATCTCTCTACGGGCGGTGAGAAATTGACTGCCCTAACGCCGCCAAAGGGTTATGTATTCTGTAATGTCTACGGTCCCACGGAGTGTACCATCTTCACCACCTGTTATTTGATGGACAGGAAAATGAAGGAGATACCCATTGGCAAGCCGCTCGACAACCTACGGCTCTATATCGTCGACTCACAGGGTCATCGTCTGCCTGTGGGTGCGGCAGGTGAATTGTGGATTAGTGGTCCACAAGTGAGCCGAGGCTATCTCAATCGTCCTGAAAAGACCGCTGAGGTTTATATCGACAATCCTTTTACAAATGATAATAAGTACGCACGGGTGTATCGCTCTGGCGACATCGTGCGCTACCTGCCCTCTGGCGATATCCAGTTCGTAGGTCGCCGCGACGGTCAGGTGAAAATTCGTGGCTTCCGCATCGAACTGAAAGAGGTGGAGGCCGTCATCCGCGAGTTTCCTGGCATCAAGGATGTCACCGTGCAGGCCTTCGACGTGGAGGGTGAAGGCGGCGGAAAGTTTATCGCGGCCTACATCGTCAGCGACCAGCAGATCGACATTGAAGCACTGAATGCCTTCATCCTCAATGAGAAGCCGCCCTACATGGTGCCTGCGGTGACGATGCAGATCGACGCCATCCCCCTGAACCAGCACCAGAAAGTGAACAAACGTGCCCTGCCAAAGCCTGTCAGGTCTGTTGCGACTGAGTCGCAACTTACGCAGAACGTGCCGATGAATGTCTTGGAAAAAGAACTGCACGAGCTGATAGCAGGCATTGTGAACAACAGCGACTTCGGCATTACCACCGTCCTCGGCTATGCTGGCCTGACCTCTATCTCAGCCATCAAACTCGCCATGCTCATCAACAAGCGCTACGGCGTTGTCCTCGATGCAAAGTCGCTCGTCAAGACCGCCACGCTGCAGAGCATTGAGAACGAGATCTTAAAAGAGACCCTCCTCCAACCCTTTCCTAAGCGTGAAGAGAACGGTCATGCTCAAGAGCAGGAGCAACCCCAAAGGAAAACATCTGCTCCCCTGTCCTACGCCCAGACCGGCGTCTATTTCGACTGTCTGAAGAATCCCTCCTCTACCCTTTACAACATTCCCTACCTGCTCTCGTTCCCGTCGGTCAGCGACGCGCAGCAACTGGTGGAAGCCGTGAAGAAAGTGGTGGCAAGTCACCCAGAACTGAACATACACTTCACCACCGAAGGGAACACCATCGTTCAGACAATGGAAGACAGCGTGCCCGTAGAAGTGGCCGTCACGGAAATGACCGACGACAAGCTGCGCCACTACAAGAACGAGTTCGTACAGCCATTTAACCTGCAGAAGTCCCCACTCTACCGTTTTGAGGTTGTCAAGACGGAGAGCGGCTTCCATCTGCTCATAGACATCCATCACTTGGTCTTCGACGGCAGCTCAGCCGACCTCTTCATCTGCCAGCTGTGCAGTGTGCTCAACGGTTCAGTCATCGAGAGTGAAGACTATACTTACCTCGACTTTGTCGCCGACCAGCAGCGTGCCGAGGACAGTGAGGCCTTCCGTCAGGCGCAGCAGTTCTTTGCCGAGAAGCTGCAAACCTGCGAGAGTGCCAGCGAGATTCCCGCCGACCTGCCCAAGACAGACCAGCAGGGCTTCATCGGCGAGGCCCTCTGTCCTGTAAGCAGCGACAGTGTCGCTGCCCTCACTACCTTCTGCCGCAAGCAGGAAATCACCCCCGCCCACCTCTTCCTTGCTGCCACGGCCTACGTCGTCTCGCGCTACACCAACAACCGCGAGGTCTATCTGAGCACCATCAGCAACGGCCGCTCCAACCTGAAGATTGCCGATACGGTGGGAATGTTTGTCAATACGCTTGCCCTCGGCCTGAAGATCGACGACGTGACAGTGGCCGACTATCTGCATCAGGTCAGCGAGACTTTCGACGAGACCCTGCGCCATGAGGACTATCCTTTTGCCCGTATCGCTACCGACTTTAATTTCATGCCTGCCATTGCTTATGCTTATCAGGTGGGCGTGCTGTCACAGTACACGGTCAACGGTCAGCCCATCCAGCAGGAGCTGCTGGAGCTGAATGTACCCAAGTTCAAAATCAATATCAAGATTGAGTCGCGTGGCGTGGTGGTGCAGTACGACGATGCCCTCTACTCAGCTGGTTTAGGCAATGCGATAGCTGAGAGTATCGTGGCTGTGGCCGAACGGATGATTGCCCAGCCACAGATGAAGGTTCGCCAGCTCTCTATCATCAGCAAACGTCAGGAAGAAGAGCTGTCGCATCTGCGCCAGACGGCAACGGGCGATGCACCTTTTAGGCTTTTCCATGAGTGTATCAGTCATTTCGCACAGGCCCAGCCCGACCATGAGGCTTTGGTGGCCATTGATGCAAATTACACCTACAAGGAGATGGATGAAGCCACGAATAGCATTGCTGCCGCCCTGCACCAGCGTGGTGTCAAGGAGCGTGATCGTGTGGCGCTGCTGCTGCCTCGTACCAGCAGGCTGATTCTCTCACTCTTCGGTGTGTTGAAGGCTGGAGCAGCCTATATCCCTTGCGATCCGGATTATCCCGCAGACCGTATCAAACTGATTCTCGAAGACAGTGAGGCCCGCTATATCATCACGACAGCCGACCGCATGGACAATGTGCCTGCCGACAAGGCCATCAATGTAGAGGACTTGCTTTCTGGCCCCTGTGACCCTGTCGGAACAAGTATCACGGGCGATGACCTGGCATACCTCATCTATACCTCTGGCTCTACAGGCCGGCCGAAGGGTGTGATGCTGCGCCACGAGGGTATCTGTAACTACCTCTATGGCCATCCTGCCAATGTCTTTGCCAATGGCGTACTGACGGATGCGGAACGTGTACTCAGTGTGACTACCATCTCGTTCGATGCTGCCTTGCAGGATATTGGTATGGCTTATTACAACGGTAAGACGCTGATTGTAGCTACTGAGGAACAGGCCAATAACCCGCTCGACCTCGCCCGCCTCATTCAAGAGCAGCATATCAATATGGTGTCAGGTACACCATCCCGCTGGCAGACTTGGCTCACGAGCGATGACTTCTGCAAAGCCATCTCTCAGGTGAAGATTTGTCGTGCCGGTGGTGAGAAGTTCAGCGATGCCCTCCTGCAGCAGATGCGCAGCGTCACCAAGGCCCGCATCTTCAACTGTTATGGTCCGACGGAGATTACCGTGGCCTCAAATAACGCGGAACTGACGAATGCCCAGATAGTCACCGTTGGTAAGCCACAACTGAATGTCAAGGAGTTTATCGTCGATGCCGATGGCAATGAGCTGCCTGCAGGCGTTGTAGGCGAGCTTTATATCGGAGGCCGAGGTGTGGCCCGGGGCTATAACAACCTCGAGGAGATGACTCGAGAACGTTTCGTGGAGTATCATGGCGAAAGGATCTATAAGTCGGGCGACTATGCCAAGTGGCTGCCTGACGGCAATGTGGTCATCCTTGGACGTACCGACCACCAAATCAAACTGCGTGGTCTGCGCATCGAACTCGGTGAGATTGAGAATGTGATGCTCTCTGTAGAAGGTATGAAAAAGGTGGTAATCATGATTCGTAAGCTGAATGATAAAGAACACCTCTGTGCTTACTACACGGCCGATCATGAGATTGCGCCCGATGTCTTGAAGGCAGAGATCTCCAAACGCCTGACACAGTATATGGTACCCACGGCTTACCTGCAATTGGCAGAGATGCCGATGACACCTAATGGCAAGACGGATGTGAAGGCATTACCAGAACCACAGCTTGCCGTTTCTTCGACCTTTGTCGCTCCTGTCAACGATACAGAGAAAGCATTCTGCGACATCTTCGCCAATATCCTGCAGATGGACAAGGTCGGCGCTACCGACAACTTCTTCGAACTCGGCGGCACGTCACTCGTCGTCACCCGTGTCATCATCGAGGCCGACAAGGCAGGATTGCACGTGGCATACGGTGATGTATTTGCCAACCCCACGCCACGAAAACTGGCTCGCCTGATAACTGGTGAAGATAGTGTGGACAACGGTTCTGCCGTCGCCAACTTCGACTATACCGCCATCAACAACCTCCTGCAGAGGAACACCTTAGACTTCTTCCGTGCTGGTGAGCGTCTGCAGTTAGGCAACGTACTGGTCACAGGTGCAACAGGCTACTTAGGCATCCACATCCTGCGTGAACTCATCGACAGCGATGCCCAGAACATCTACTGTCTGGTGCGTGGCAAGACGCAGGAGAAAGCCGAGAGTCGCCTGCGCACCCTGTTGTTCTATTACTTCGCAAACTCCTTCAAGGAACTGTTTGGTCAGCGACTGCACATTGTCCTTGGCGATGTGACGCAGAACTTCGATGAGAACCTGAAGGTGGATACTGTCTTCAACTGTGCTGCCATCGTGAAGCACTTCTCAGAAGGCACGGAGATTGAGGATGTGAACATCGGCGGAGCACAACGCTGTGTGGACTTCTGCCTCAAGACCGGTGCCAAGCTCATCCATATCTCCACCGCCAGCACCCGTGGTATGTGGGCCGGCGAAATTAAGGATGATGTCTATACCGAGCAGCGCCTCTACATGGGTCAGTACCTCGGCAACCAGTACATCTACTCGAAGTATATGGCTGAGCGTCTAATCCTCGATGCCGTCGCCAAGCAAGGACTCATTGCGAAGATTATGCGTGTGGGCAATCTCGCTGCCCGTTCTACTGACGGTGAGTTCCAGGCTAACTTCTCGACCAACTCGTTCATGGGTCGCATCCGCATCTACAACATGCTCGGCTGCTGTCCGCATACCATGCGCAACAAGCACGTCGAGCTCTCACCCATCAACGAAGTGGCCCATGCCATCGTGTTGCTGACCACCACGCCGAAGGAATGTACCGTGTTCCATCCCTACAACATCCACGGACAGTTCCTCGGCGACGTGCTCTCAGGGCTGACCAGTGTTACGGGTGGCATCCGATTCGTGGAGCAGGAGGATTTCCAGCAGGCGATAGACGAGGCCGGACAAGACCCGCAGAAGGCCAAACAGATGGCCGCCATGTTGGCCTATGAGGATATGGCCCACGGACAGAAGACCGCCGACGTGCAGCGTGACAACGACTACACAACGCAGGTGCTCTATCGTCTCGACTTCTCCTGGTCGCCCACTTCGTGGGACTATGTAGAGCGCATGCTCACCACCATCGGAGGATTCGGATTCTTTGAGAATTGATGATTGAAAATTGAAAATAATGAAACTGCTGAAAGTGCTGGGCATCCTTGTCGCCGTCGTCGCCATACTGCTGGCGGTTGCGGCAGCGATGCTCAATACCAACAGCGTGCAAAACTGGCTGATGCAGCGGGCCGTCGAACTACTGAAGGAACAGCTACAGACAGAGGTCAGCGTGGGGCATGTCAATGTAAATCTCTTCAAGGGCAACGTGACGCTCAACAACGTGGAGGTGGACGATCGTCAGGGGCGCAAGATGCTCCAGGTGGAAAGGTTCACCGCTGCACTCGACCTTGACGCCCTTCTGCGAAAAGAGGTGATTGTCACCGATGCTAAAATAAGTGGTGTCAAGGCCATGCTCTGCAAACCCGCCTCACCTGCTGACAGCACAGCCAACTTTCAGTTCATCATTGAGGCTTTCAAGTCAAAAGATGGTCGTCGGTCTCATTCAACCCATCAAGACAAAAAGGAAATATCGTTTCATTTGAAGACTGCCACCATTGGTATTGACAGCCTCTGCTACATAACGGACAACGGCCGTCCGCGCCGTAATACGGGCAAACCCAATCATGGAGCCTTCGATGGCGGACACTTGGACATCTGCACAGCCATGACAGCCACTGTTCATTGTTCTTCTGACACGCTGCAACCTGTGAACTGTGAGCTGTGTATCACAAACTGTATCGACCGTGGCTCAGGCTTGCAGGTGGACAGCCTATGTCTGAAGGCCGACATCAGCAAAGACAGCCTTTTGTTGAGCGATGTTGAAATCCGTATGCCCCACACCCAGCTTTCGTTTGCCAAGGCCAAGGTGTTGCTGCCCGACTCAACGGCGGGCCGCAGTCTGCAATACAATGTGCCGCTGCTCACCGCCACCACTCAGATACGTGACATTGCAAAACCCTTCGCCCCTGTGCTGAAGAACTTCACTACACCCCTGCAAGTACAGTGTGCCTTCAGCGGCAATGCCGACGGCATGGATTTCAAGGATGTAAAAGTGGCCACCGCCGACCGTCAGCTACACATCAACGCCTCGGGTCGCATCAGAGAGTTGCTTGACAAAGACCGGCTGCACGTGCACTTCGACATCGGGCAGATGACTGCCTTCAGCGGAATATCAGAACGCATCATCAGTCACTTCCCTGTCAAGAAATACATGATGAAACAGCTGCGCGCCTTAGGCCGAATAAGTTATAAAGGTTATTTCGACGTGCTCAAAAAGAAGGAATCTTTTACTGGACGTCTGCGTACAGAGCATGGTGCCATCAATTTCCATTTCGACATTGACGAGCAACAGAAGTATCTCAGCGGAACGGCCTCTACCGATTCGTTAGAGTTAGGCCGAATCATGAACATGAAAAACCTGGGCCGCATAGCCTGCCGCACTGACTTCCGTTTCGACATCTCAAAGCCCAGAACGGCCAAAATCCGACAGAAGAAAGGTGGCAAACTGCCCATTGGAAGTCTCGAAGCAGAGGTGACTGAGTGTCACTACAAATTCATTGCCTTGCATCATCTCACTGCGTATATCGTCAGCGACGGTGTCGAAGCCACTGGCAAAGTGATGGAACAGGGAAAGTTCATCAACGTCTACACCAACTTCTCGTTCACCAATACCGACCAGATGCAAAAGTTGAAAGTCAAACCTGGCATCGGTTTCCATCACAAAAAAGATAAAAAAGATAAGAAAGAAAAAAAGGAAAAGAAATCAAAGAAAGCAGAGAAAGACTCCAAGTCTGCCCGTAAAAAAGGCAACGATACAAAAAAGAGATAATATGGAGAAAGATTTGAACAAGCAATTCTACAACTACCTTGGTGCCTATATCCTCGTGGCACTCTCTGGTTGTCTTGGCAATGTTGTCGACGGTATCATCGTGGGAAACCTCATCGATGCCGACGGCGTCAGTGCCATCGCCTTGTCCAAGCCTATCAACCAATTCATCTATACCCTTCATCTGCTTATCAATGCCGGAGCTGGAATGCTCGTCGGCTATGCCTTAGGACAGAAAGACATCCTGAAAGCCCAACGACTGTTCACCCTTGCCCTTATCACGAGCATGAGCATCGGCTTGTTGTTAGCCATCTTCGGCGGACTCATCTTCCTTGACGAAGCGGCGCGTATCCTCTGTAGCAACGACCAGATTCTTCCCATGGCACGCGACTACATGCAGGTGCTGCTCCTTGGCAATCCTGTTTTCATCCTCATGTGGGGACTCTCCACGATGGTGGGTGTCGACGGCCAGCCCAAGCTCGTCTCCGCCGCCGTGATTATCGACAATGTGGTCAATCTTTGCCTCGATATTGTCTTCATCCAGTGGTTAGACTGGGGCATCACAGGTTCCTCAGCTGCTACTGTCGTCGGCCACTTGGTTGGCATTGCCATTCTGCTGACCCACTGGAAACCCATTCTTGCAAAGGATGAAAACGGTTACCGTCTTCGCTTCTCTCCTGCATATCTTTTCACTTCAAGAGAATCTGCCACCCTCAGTCAAAAGGAGGGATTAAGGCCTATTCTTTCCCAAGGTGCTCCCCTCGCCATTGCGTCTATCTCTCTCACCCTGCTGCTCTTCTCTGCCAACTCTATCGTGCTTTCCACTTTGGGTCAGGCTGGTATCTTTGCCTTTGCCGTGTGCATGAACCTCTTGCAGGTCTACAACCTCTTTCTCAGCGGCACTTGCCAGACGTTGCAGTCATTAGGTGCCATCCAAGTGGGCAAGGGCGATGCCGACGGTGTCCGCATGGTGATAAGAAAAGCTTTCCGCTTCATCACCGTCGCCATGGCCCTGACCTGTATTTTCGTGTGGGTAAACCCACAACTCATTGCTGCCCTCTTTGGAGCCGACCATCCCGATTACATTGCAGAGACCGACTATGCCCTGCGCATCTTTGCACTGAGCTTCATACCTTTCTGCTATATCTACGTGCTGATGATTGTCTACAAGCTATACAAGCATCACCACATGGCACTCTTCATCTCCTTCGCCCTCTCACTCACGGTTATCCCTGTCCTCTGGGTGATGTCACGAACGGCCCCTACCCTACTCTGGTACAGCTATCTCATCGCCTATCTCATTGAAGCCGTTGCCATCTTCATCCTGCATCGTGCCACAAACGTTAAGTTCAAATGATTTACATCGACGACAGACCTGATCAGCTCGACCTCCATACTGCACTCCTGAGTGTCAGTCCTCAACGTCGTGACCATGCTTTGCGCTATGTTCATGAGCATGACCGACGTCTCTCGTTGGCTGCCTACATGCTGCTACAGCGTGGCTTAAGTGAGGAGTATGGCATCAACGAACCGCCAGTATTCTCTTTCGATGTCAACGGTAAACCTGTCCTTGCCGATTATCCTTACATTCATTTCAGTCTCAGCCATTGTCGTGTAGCTGCTGCCTGTGTCATAGCCAATACACCTGTTGGCATCGATATTGAGCATATTGACTGCTACGACAAGGAACTCATGCGACACGTCATGAACGACAAGGAACAACAACAGATTGTCTCATCATCCTCTCCACAGACTGCTTTCACCCGTCTCTGGACCATGAAAGAAAGTTTTCTCAAGATGACTGGAGAAGGAATAAGAAACGATATGTGCCATGTGCTCACGAATGTCAAACCTCAATTCACAATTATCAATAGTCAAAATTCTTATGTCTGCACAGTCTGTGGAAAACTATGTTGATAACTTGGGATTTAAACTATTAATATCCAAAAAACAATACTCAGGAAGTAAAAATCTGCGGAAAATAAAATATAATTCCGCAGTTTTTTGTTTTTTTTCAACCATTTATAACCCAAAAAAGATTTAAACTTCGTAATTTTGCACCAAATTAGAAAATTGTGGATAACTCATTAACTATGCTCATTATCAGTTCGATAAAATTCACACTGACTACTCAAATCGTTATTCTCAAATATTGAAACTCAAATAAACAAGGAAAAGGCAGAAAAGTACTAGCAGATCGGAAGAGCGGTTCAGCAGGAATGCCGAGACCGATC
>ERZ809472.347-NODE-347-length-11595-cov-5.539168_pt1 | contig 11595 bp, 10 predicted proteins | sample MGYA00521274_ERZ809472 | MGnify/ENA primary metagenome ERZ809472 (study PRJEB31581, sample SAMEA3312791) | metagenome | study: EMG produced TPA metagenomics assembly of the PRJEB8939 data set (Metagenomic analyses of Rumen microbiomes reveals... | reverse complement strand
GCTAGTCCCTCCCGCTTGGGGAAGAGCGCCTGCTCGTCGAGCAGGTTGATGCCGTAGCCGCTGATGCGCTCGGCACCCTCGTGGCCCTTCACGTTCTCCTTCATCATGCCGATCTGCTGCGGCAGGTCGAGGATGGTCACTTCCACCTCCTTGTCGTAGCCGACGCACTGCAGGGCCCACTTGCCGGTATTGCCGCCCACGTCGTAGAGCGACTTCACATGGTGCTCGCCGAAGATGATCTTCAGGGCCTCGGGGAACGAGGAGTCGCTGTAGAAATGGTCGAAGCCAAACCAGCTCTTCTGTACCTGTGGAGGCAGCTGCGACAAGCCCTCGTAGATGGTGGGCCAGTTGCCGAAGTGCTTCAGTCCTGCGGGACGCCCTTCCTTCAGGGCCTCCTCCAGATGGAACCAGCCTTCGTAGTTCACGTCGTGGTTGAAGTCGATGTTGACGCGTGTGGCGGGGTCGTTCAGCAGGAACCAGCCCGTCTTGGTGATGGTAAACTTCTCGGTCTCGGGGTCCACGATTAGCAGTCCGATGCACAGCGAGGCCTCCAGGAGGCACTTCACGGCATAGTCGGAGAGCTTCGTGGCCTCCACGATGTCCTTGCGGGTGAGCCCGTCCTTCGAGTCGAGGATCATCTGCAGGATGCCGAACTTCACCATCAGCCGCGAGGCCTGGAACACGATGGGGCCCCACGCGATAAACTCAGCAAGTCTCTGGGCCTCACGCGCAGAGATATGCTCTTCTGTGTACGCCTTCTTCAAGGCAGGGGATAAATTCATTATTTAAAAATTATTTAGAAGCTTTCAGTGTCATCTTCACTACGTTGATGTAGCAGGAGGCCATACGCTTGCCCTCGGTAAAGTCGGTGGTACCACCGCCACGAACCTCATGGATATCGTATTTCACGACTTCCTTGCCAGCTTGGTCGGTCACAACGATTGTTCCTGTAACCTCGGCACCACCAGCACTGCCAAAACCTCCGAATACCACGGCGGTACCAGTGTTTCCGAAGTCGAGCTTGTCAACGATAAACTTGATCTTATAGTCGGCATCGCCTTCCTCTACAATCTGTAATCCCTTCTTGTTGCGCTTGTTGAAGTTCTCAACAAATGTTTTCTTCGATGCCTCATCCAGCTTGGGCCAGTCGCGCACAAACTCGTCGCCGCGCTTCTGCAGGTTCTGCTTCAGGGGCTCTCCTTCTACCTTGGTATTCGAGTAGTCTATCACCAGCGTAGCAGTCTTGCCGGCCTCCTGCATCACTTTGCCATCACCGGAAATCACTTCCACCTTGTCGTCCTTTGCCTGGGCAGCAATCGCCGCCATCATGGTCATCATGACCAGCATCATCATCTTTTTCATAACTGTCTTGTTTTTAGTAATTAAAATTGTCAATTATCAATTATCAATTGTCAATTGTCAATTCCCTCAGTCCACCCACGGGTTGGAATAGTTGAACCACTGATAGGGATACATGTTGAGCAGCCGCTCCACCTCCGCCGTATAGGCATCGGCTATCTGCTGACGCTGCTGAGCCTTTGGCAGGCTCCTGTCGTAGGGTAGGGACGTGAAGTAGGCCGTATACGACCCGTCCTTCTCCTTCATTGTGCTGGCAATGATGACGTCGATACCGCGCGTCGTGGCCAGCGAGAAGGGACCCTTCGCCAGATTTACCTTGTAACCGTGGATGGTTGAAACCACCACCTTGTTGATATTCATAAACCGGTCGGCAAAGGCGCTGAGAATCTCGCCGCGGTCGAGTGCCTCGACTATCTCCTCGCTGTGCGATGTCTCTATGCCCACAGGAATCATCCGGATGTTCATATCGCCGAACGAGGCCTTACGATACGACATCAGCGAGGCCTTCTCGCCGCCGTACACCAGCACGTTACAGGGCTTGTTCACGTGGAGCGAATAGCCCAGAATCTCGCTGCAGCCGATATGCGCGCTGAGCTGGATGAAGGCTTCGGGACGCGCCAGCAACTCCTTGTAGATGTCCAGACCGTGATAGGCTATCTTGAACTTATGGCCGGCGTACATGGCGAACTTGTCGATCACCGTCTGTCCGAAGATGCAGTGGTTCTTGTAGGTTGACCACCACGACTTCCATACACCATAGTGCCGCTTCTGGCGGAAATAGCGGTAAGTCAGCTTGGCGCCAGGGCTGAAAATCAGGGTAAAGGGGATCACGCAGATCGACATGAAGTAGTAGAACACGCGGATGTCCAGAATCTTCAGACCCTGAATCAGCGTGCTGTACAACCATTGGTTGCCGTAGGTGGAGCCGTCTTTACGATTGTTTGCCATATTGGTCGAGGGTATATCTTACCGACACCCCGGTTTTGCACAAAACGCTACGGGGAGGGCATCAGCGGTAAGTCTGATGCAGGGAGGAATGGTCTCGCCTCTTCGAGTTGTCACATTAAACAATGTGCTCATATCATACTGATATGCCTCCAAAAACTTGGGGGATATCGCAAATTGGCTGCAAAATTACACATTTTATATGAGAAAAAAGAATTTTGGAACAGAAAAGTGTTGAAATTCCAATATTTGGATGCTATCTGATGGTTGATTGTCGGGTATAAACGGAATCAGCCCCGTCAGATGGACGAGGCTGATTGTGATGACAATTTCTGTCTATTGTGTGAATAGTCTCCTTCTGATTAGAAGTTGTAATATACACCGAAGGTCAGGTTGCTGCCATCGAGGTTAAGGCCAAAGGTGTTAACGGCCTTGGCACCCTCATAGTCTTCTTTTGCATTCTGGTAACCCAGGAAACCAACGTGAGCAACGAAGCTCAGCTTGTCGTTCAGGTTGACAGCGACACCAGGCTTCAGACCTACACTAAAAGTGTTGGTCTTGTCACCAACGATATCGGTGTGCAGATAGTCGAAGGTACCGTCAACGAAGAGGTTTACCATGTCGAACTTTGCGAAGGTGTAACGAGCGTAAGGAGCAATCTCGAAAGCCTTGACCTTAGCGGTTGTCTTGATGTTTGCTTCCTTAAGTGTAGTCTTGCTCTCACCATAACCAAGGGCGATACCGACGGCCCAGTTCTCGTTGAGGTTATAACCAACCTCGGGCATAATCTTGAAGAAAGTCTCAGAGTTACCGTCCTGTGAAGCGGTCTCGAAACCAATACCACCACCTACGTAAACCTGAGCATTAGCTGTCATAGTCATCATTGCAACAAGTGCAATAGCAAAAAACTTTTTCATAATCTTCTTACCTAATTTAATTAAACTTTAGTGCGCTTTTCAGCTATACCGTTATCCTAAAATCGGGTGCAAAGGTATGGCGATTTTTAGATTGTGTTCGCAAACAAGCCTTTTTTTTGAGTTTTCTTTCGCATTCCTTGACATAAATCATATTTTCAATCTATCTCGCAATGGGGTAGAGGTGTTGTAAGATAATCTGATAGAAATTCCCTTTCTTGTTGACCGTTTATTTCTTCAGCTCAAAATGTAACGGCTTGTTGAAGTGACGACGAGAGTAATAGGTGACAGACGGATTCTTCAGGTCCATGACCATCGTCCATGCTGTGCCGAGGAAACCCTTTCTTTCCGACTGCGATACGGCCTCGATGGTTTCCGTCAGTTGCTGCTCGTTCATCACGCCCCCTGTCTGTTCGTAGCGCTCACAGAGTCGGGTGTATCGGTCGTCTCCCTCAATGAGGCCGACATTCAGTTTGGCTTCACACAGATAGTGATTCGCAACAGCGGGCGACTCCACCACCACCATCTCATTGTTGACATATTCTACTACCACATATTTGCCTGATGCATCGGCCATTGCATAGTGATGGGCACAACCAATGTCGGAATGCATGTCGATGCCGCGAAGCAGATCAAGCGCCTCGTCAACGTTAGCCGCATTTTTTAATAGATAACTGATGGCTGTCGTTGTTGTCAAGTCGGGTTTGCTGGTGCGCTGGTGAGTCTGTATCGTGTCACCTGACATCAGGTCGGCAATGGCGAGTCCTTTCTCGTTGATGCCGTCGAGTGCAACAAACAGCCCCGTCAGAGCCAGGTATTGATTCGTGAATCCCTCAGGCTTGTAACCTTCACCAAAGCCGTAGAAGTTCACATTGAAGGTGGTGATTGTCTCGTAGCCGCGATTGGGAATCGTATGCAGAACGACGCCTGTGGCCGACGGGAAATCGAAATTGCGCCCCATCAGTACACCGCCTTCTGGTGTCTTTACCGTCAGGGCAGAGCATCCAAAGCCGGTCTTTTGGGTGTTCACCTCAGGCTTGTAATGACCTCTCGACAGGTATTCTATGACGAAACTGACCATCTGGTCGGCACTTTCAAAACCGCCTTGGGCCATCAGTCCGTCAAAGCCGTCATCACCTCTATATTCCATATAGTAGAGTCCGTCGTCCAGTTTTTCTGCCGAAAGGGCTCCCTTTACCAATGAACCGAACTCCAACCACATTAACACGCCAAAAACTACTACCAGTCCTACTACGCTCAACAGCGTCACTTTAATTACTTTCTTCATGATGATTCAATTTTTAAATGTTTGACGCTGCAAAGATATCATGTGTTTCTGAATCTGCCAAATTCGCGGGACATACGACTATAAAGGCTGACAGACAGCTAACGCAACAGACGAATGACTAGGAAAAAGGACGAATGACTAAGCTAAAAACGAGCGCAGTTTGGGCACGTAGGTACGGGATACGGGCACCACAGTAGGGCTCTTTCCGAGCTTCAGTTGGTAACCGTTGGAATTGCCTTGTGCTGATGTGATGTTGTTGAGGTTCACCACAAACGAACGGTGACATTGGAAGATATTCTCATAGTCCTGCAGGTCGTCGAGCACCGCGGCTAATGTCGTATGCAGTTCGGTAGTGGCAACCTTTCCGTCATCAATATAGTTGACGGCCACATTGTTCTTCTGAGCCTCGATATAAAGCAGGTCGTTGATGGGCAGCTGAAGGTCGCTACCCCTCACATTGGTGTCGTGAATAGTCACGGTGATGTCGGCCTGCTGGTCGGTAGTCTTGTTAAGCAGCGCCTCAAGTTGATTGCGCAGGTAACGATAGTAGTTAAGGCTAATTGAGCAGATGGTGACAAACACGCCGACGACGAGAGTCCAATAAAGGAACTTCAGGAATATGTCGAGTGCAATCGGAAAATGGTATATGAAGAAGAATACGAAGAAGTTGCAGATGCCGATGAACAGGATCATAGCCAGTATCGCCAAGACTTCGTGCCATATCCGCCAAGGTATAATATGCTGATGAAGAGGCCGCAGAGCAAGTCCGAACACCAGACAGCCACCAAAGGTGACGGCACCGAACAGCAGAGACAGCAGCAGTTTGTTGCCCTGATACATATTCAACCCAAAGGGTTGCAGCAGGAAGAGGATTAGGAAAACTATCACACAATAAATGATGCAGTCTCTCAGCCAGAGACTGCTTGGTATGAATGGGTATTTGCGTGTTAAGATAGACATAACTTTATGGCTCATTTCACAGGAGTGCTGTGAGGTTGATTAGTAATTCCGCTTCAAAGATAGTGATTTTTTGTGAATAGTAACGGAAACGAGCGATATTTTTAATTTTTCCTAACGATTCTGCGAAAATATCACTACCTTTGCAGCCAGGATTATGATACAGAGATACGCTTTGTTTTTCGACATCGACGGAACGTTGGTGAGTTTCCAGACCCACGAGATACCACCCTCGGCCATCCTTGCCCTGACGCAGGCCAAGGCCAACGGCTCGCGCGTCTATATCGCCACCGGCCGCCCCCCGCTCATCATCACTACCCTTGGAGCCATCGAGCATCTCATCGACGGCTACATTACGACTAACGGCGCCCTGTGCTATGTGGGCCAGGAGCTGGTGTGCTATCAGCCTATCGATCCGCGCGACGTGGCCACTTGCGTCGACGATGCCAGGACCAAGGGCTACTGCCTCATTGCTGTGGGACGAAGCGACGTGGCCGTCTACGACCCCAAGGGCGATGTCGACCGCATCTTCCGACAGATGCTCGCCGTCAGGAACCTCGACAAGGCCTCGCCGCTCGACGCTCTGCTCGGACAGGACATCCTGCAGCTGACCGCCTTCTTCCCCGCCGACTACGAGCCCGACCTCATGGCGCGCATGCCACACAGCATCTCGGGACGCTGGCACCCGGAGTTTACCGATATCACCGCCAACGGGGCCGACAAAGGCAAGGGCATCCTAGCCATGGCGCGACACGAGGGCTTCGACCCCAGCCGCACGATGGCCTTCGGCGACGGCGGCAATGACACGTCGATGATCCGCCAGGCGGCCGTCGGCATCGCCATGGGCAACGCCACCGACGCCCTCAAGGACCAGGCCGACTACGTGACGACCTCGGTAGATGACGACGGCATCCTTCGCGCCCTCCGTTACTTCGATGTAATCTGACCGTTCGCTGTTACCATGACAAGGTGGTGGGTGCGCATGTTCTTCGTCTCCAAATATGATATTATGCTTAAAATCAGATTCATACTATATGTTACGCTGTTGTCGGCGTTTTGCCGGACGAGTGCGCAGGGGCTGCCTACAGACGGAAAACTGACCATACGCCCCTTGTTGCAGCAACTTGGAGAACAGCTATTACGAGGGAAGACGGGTAGTATTGTAGCCATCAACCCTGCCAATGGCGAAATACTGTGTCTGGCGACGAATACACCCAATGGCAGCGATGTGCGTCAGGCCATAGGCAAGCCACAGGCTCCGGGTTCCACCTTCAAGACCGCTCAGGCACTGACGCTGTTGTCAGAAGGCGTTATCTCCCCACAGACTACGGTCGAATGTGTCGATGGCGTCACCGACGGCAACATCAAGGTACGCTGTCACAAGCACCGTTCGCCACTGGCTCTGAAGGATGCACTGGCGCAGTCGTGCAACACATGGTTTCTGATGACTTTTGCCTCGATGATCAACGACGACTTCATGTACGAGACGAAAGAGGAAGCCATCACAACCTGGCGCAGCTACATGCAGAGCATGGGGCTTGGCGGACCGATGCATATCGACATCGAGGGAGAGCAAGGGGGACTATTGGCAGGTGCCGACTATCTGAACCGTCGTTACAAGGACGGCTGGGACGGTAAGACCATCTGGTGGGCAGGCATGGGGCAGGGCGATGTCACCTGTACTCCGCTCCAACTGTGCAACCTGGCTGTCACCATTGCCAATCGTGGTTGGTATTATGTACCGCACGTCCATCAGGACACCAAGAACGAACGCTTTCTGAAGAAGCGTCAGACCAAGGTCAAGCCAGAGGCCTACGCTCCAGTCATAGAAGGCATGCGGCTGGCTGTGGAGAAAGGCACAGCCACCAGCATCAAGTCCACCTATCCCATCTGTGGCAAGACAGGCACTATTGAGAATCCCGGTGAAGACCATTCTGCCTTTATCGCCTTTGCCCCGATGGATAATCCGAAGATCGCCATCAGTGTCTACGTGGAGCATGGCGGATTCGGTGCCGACCTGGCCGCTCCGATGGCTGGACTTGTCATTGAGCAATACCTGAAAGGTAAGCTGTCAGACGTATCCAAGGCAAAGGCAAAACGGATAGCCAACAGAAGAATAGACAAATAGTTGCATATATTCGACTATTTTACCTTCTTGATGACCAATGCGGAGTTGGTGCCACCGAAGCCGAAGGAGTTGCTGAGTACGGTGCTGACTTCGGTATCGACGGTATGGGCGGCGATGTTCAGCGGCTCGGAATACTCGTCGGGGTTCTCGAAGTTGATGTTCGGCGCCACGAAGTTGTTCTGCATCATCAGGAGGGAGTAGACGACCTCGCTGGCACCTGCCATCCAGCACTCGTGGCCAGTCATCGACTTGGTGCTGGAGATGAGTGCCCGATGGCCTGCGAAGAGGCGGCTGAGTGCCATTGCTTCGTACATGTCGCCCTGATGGGTGGAGGTGGCGTGGGCGTTGATATAGTCGATATCATCGACGCTGACACCAGCATCCTTCATTGCCCTCGTCATGGCAATGAAGCTGCCCTCGTCGCTGGGTTCAGAGATGCCGCCGCCATTACTGGAGAAGCCATAGCCGCAGACCTCGGCCAGGATGGTGGCACCACGGCTGACGGCATGGTCGTAGTCTTCGAGCACCAGTGCTGCCGCACCGCCGCTGGGTATCAGTCCGTCGCGGTCGCGGTCGAAGGGACGAGAGGCCTTCGTGGGCTCGTCCATGCGGATGGAGAAGGCGTTCAGTGCATCGAACGACGACATGCTGTACTTGTTGACCTCCTGTGCACCACCGCAGAGGATGACATCCTGCAGCCCCTGCTTGATGAGCAGATAACTCAGGCCGATGGCGTGGGAACCGCTGGCGCAGGCAGAGCTGACGGAGAAGTTGACGCCCCGCAGGTGGAAGATGGTGTTCATGTTCATGTTGACGGTGGAGTTCATGCCCTGGAAGATGAGGCCTGAGCCGATCATCGCCGAGTCGTGCTTCTCACGCATGATGCGGTCGGACTCCACGACGGCACTGGCCGAGGAGTCGTTGCCGAAGATGACGCCCACCTCGTTGGCCAGCAGATACTGATCGTCGATGCCTGCCATCTGGAAGGCGTCACGGCTGGCCATGAAGGCATATTCGGCCTCTTCCGACAGTCCCATGCGGGTGCGGCGGTCGAGGATGCCCTTCAGCACGGGGCGCTGGACGATGCCCGTCAGTCCGGAACGGAATCCGTAGTCGATACGGTCCTGGTCGATGCCGATGCCCGACTTCCCGTTATACAATGAATTCTTGACTTCTTCAATACTTGTACCGAGGCAGGACCAGATGCCCATACCGGTGATAACTACCTTTTTCATTTGACTATTTTATTTTTCTATTGTTTTTATTTCTCAATTTTCTCAATGAAGGCCGTGGGGATGTAGGCCGTGGAGATGAGGCCTACCTTCGAGAGCGTCACAATGACGCGCTGCTGGCCGGCAACCCTCGCCACCTTACCCTCGACACCACGGAACAGCCCGTCGACAACCTTCACCCGTTCGCCGCTCTTGTAGTGGACCTGCTCAGGCTGGACGAACATGATGTGCTCGTTCATGCTGACCGTAGCAAGGATGAAATTCAGCATCTCGCCCTCGGGGACGATCAGCGGCGGGTTTTTCTTCTCCTCGTCCTGCTCGAAATGGTTGTAATAGTAGGTGAGGAACGACAGTTCGGGCGTGCGCTTGACATAGGTCTCGGCCTGTTCGGCTGTCGTATAGGCGAAGACGAGGTTGGGAATGAGCACCTCCAGTACACGGCAGCGCTTGCCGCGCAGGTATTTCCAGGCGTAGCGCTTGGCGATGTAGGTGTAGGTGTCGTCGGCGGTGAGCAGATCGGCAGCCTTGTCTACACGACCGTAGGAGGCACGGAACACGTACCACCGCTTCTCGGGGTCGGGCTCATACCTGACCGTTGCCCCTGTCGTCTGGCTTTTCGCTTCAGGGAGGTTATGTGTAGAGTCCGCCATTGATGTTGATGACTTCTCCGGTGATGTAGGCTGCCATGTCCGACGCCAGGAAACTGACGAGTGCCGCCACCTCCTCGGGCTTACCGAAGCGTCCTGTGGGGATGAGTTTCTTCAGCTCGTCTTGTGCCAGGTCTTTCGTCATGTCGGTCTCGATGAAGCCTGGGGCAACGGCATTGACGGTGATGCTACGCGGTGCGACCTCCTGTGCCAGGGCCTTCGTGGCGCCGATGAGGGCGGCCTTCGCTGCGCTGTAGTTGGCCTGTCCGGGCAGTCCCTTGACGCCAGAGAGCGATGCCATGTTGATGATACGGCCTCCACGCTTGCGTGGCATCATGTGTTTCAGCAGACGGCGCGTCACGTAGAAGTAGCCGTTGAGCGTGGTGTCGAGCACCTGGTGCCACTCCTCGTCGGACATCATAAACATCACGTTGTCGCGGCGGATGCCGGCATTGTTCACCAGTACGGCGACATAGTCGTCGGGGTGGTTCTCCTCCCACTTGTCGAGGGCTGCCTCGATGGCCTTGGGGGCGGACGTGTCGAAGGGGAGCAGCTCAGCAGTACCCCCATTGGCGGCAATCTCTTCGGCTACGGTCTGGGCGGCCTCGTGGTTGCTCAGGTAATTGATGACTACAGGCCATCCCTCAGAGGCCAGACGCAGGGCTACAGCCCTTCCGATTCCTCTCGAAGCTCCTGTCACTAAAGCGTATTTCATTTTCTCTTTTTTTGGTTGGACTTCAAATTTTTTTGCAAAAGTAAGTATTTTCTTGCAAATAAGCGACTTTTTCCGAAGAATTGTGCTTGAAGAACGAAAAAAATGCCTATCTTTGTAGCAAATTTATAACAATCTAAAAACTACTATATGGAACAGAAACGCTATGGTCATTTCGACGACCAGCATCGTGAGTACGTGATTACCGACCCTCAGACACCCTGGCCCTGGATCAACTATCTGGGCAACGAGGACTTCTTTTCACTCATCTCTAACACCGCCGGCGGCTACTCATTCTACAAGGATGCCAAGTTCCGCCGCATCACCCGCTATCGTTATAATAACGTGCCGATGGACAACGGTGGACGTTATTTCTACATCAAGGACGACAACACCGTTTGGAATCCGGGATGGAAACCCTGCAAGACGCCGCTCGACTTCTACGAGTGCCGTCACGGTATGAGCTATACCCGCATCACGGGCAGAAAGAATGGGGTAGAGGCCTCGGTACTGTTCTTTGTGCCACTGAAGAAGTGGTGTGAGGTGCAGAAGCTGACGCTGACCAATCAGAGTAATGAGGTGAAGCACCTGAAGCTCTTCTCGTTCGAGGAGTGGTGCCTTTGGAATGCCGCCACGGATATGGAGAACTTCCAGCGTAACTTCTCAACGGGAGAGGTTGAGATAGAAGGCTCTACGATTTATCACAAGACGGAATATCGCGAGCGTCGCAACCACTATGCATTTTATTATGTGAATAGTGAGATACAGGGCTTCGATACCGACCGCGAGACGTTCGTGGGCTTGTATAACGAGTTTGCCGATCCTCAGGCTGTGATGGAGGGTAAACCCCACAATTCTGTGGCTCATGGTTGGAGTCCCATCGCCTCGCACTATATTGAGGTGACACTGCAGCCAGGCGAAAGCAAGGACTTCGTGTTCCTGCTGGGTTATATCGAGAATGAGCAGGACAAGAAATTCTCCGCCCTGCACGTCATCAACAAGGAGAAAGCCCATGCCCTCATTGCAGAGCTCAATACCACAGAAAAGGTAGACAAGGCCTTTGCAGAACTCTGTGAGTACTGGGATGCTCTTCTTAATATATATAAGGTGAATACGGGCAACGACAAGCTCGACCGTATGGTGAACATCTGGAACCAGTATCAGTGTATGGTGACGTTCAACTTCTCACGCTCGGCCTCGTTCTTCGAGAGCGGTGTAGGCCGTGGCATGGGTTTCCGCGACTCCAATCAGGATCTCGTGGGCTTCGTGCATCAGATTCCTCCGAGAGCCCGCCAGCGCATCATCGACATTGCCTCGACGCAGTTCCCCGATGGTGGCTGCTACCACCAGTACCAGCCACTGACCAAGCGTGGTAATAATGATATCGGCGGCGGCTTCAACGATGACCCCTGC
>ERZ809472.346-NODE-346-length-11679-cov-9.851170_pt1 | contig 11679 bp, 8 predicted proteins | sample MGYA00521274_ERZ809472 | MGnify/ENA primary metagenome ERZ809472 (study PRJEB31581, sample SAMEA3312791) | metagenome | study: EMG produced TPA metagenomics assembly of the PRJEB8939 data set (Metagenomic analyses of Rumen microbiomes reveals... | reverse complement strand
CCGAAAACAATCTTCTAAAAGGTTGATTTGTTGTCATTGTTTTTATGATTTAATTATTTATATTATTCTCTTTATTCCTTTAGGATAAAAACACTGCGGCTTCCCTTGAGCTTCGTTCGACCTCTGTCGCGCCTCGGCATAGCTCAAGCAAGCTCGCTTTCAATTGGCCGAGCGTGAGTGGGCTCGCCGAAGGCAGGGATTTGTTTTTTGTTAAAGGCCCTTGCCTGTCGGCCTGTGCCGGTTGGTGAAGATTCAGATACTGGTAATGTCGGCACCAGGGTAATAGTGTTGCAGTATTTCACGGTAGGTGTATCCCTTTTCAGCCATCATGGCGGCCCCTATCTGGCAGAGTCCCACTCCGTGTCCCCATCCGCGTCCGTTGAGGCGGAAGGTGTTTCCTTCCTTTTCCACGTCGAAGTCGGAGCTGAGCAGATGGGTCTCGCTGAGGGAGCGGCGTATCTCCAGTTCCTTGCCGATGATGAAAGAGTCGTTGGTGCCTACGAGCTGCAGGCGCCAGATGCGACCGCTCTTGCCACGTGAGAGGGGGATGAGGTCGGTGATGAGTCCCAGGCCAAGATGCGTCTTTCGTTCCACAAGGTCTGACAGTTCTTCCTGTGTGTATACCACGGTCCATCGGTAGAACGAGGGGATGGTCTGTTGGTCATAGTCGCGGAGCACTTGCCGCAGGACGTGTTCATCGTCGGTGTTACAGAAGGGGTCGGCAACACTTTGCAGATAGGGCCGTGGCGTGTCGTCCCAGCAGTACTGGAACTCCTCAGTCCTTCCTCCGCAGCACTTCGAGAAACGTGCATCACACAGTTTGCCGTCGTAAGTGAGCACCTGTCCGCGTGTAGCTTTAATGGCCTTCTTGACGCGCTGGTTGTCACTTATTCCCTGATAGCGCTGGCAATGGTCGTCGGCGCAGACATCGAAGAGGGTGTGTTCCTCTCGGTCGTACCAGCGGAGCAGCTCTCCGTCTTTCTTGATGAGTGAGGGCTTGCTCCTCAGCTCCTCTCCTCCTTTTTCTCCACGGTTTCTCAATTGCTTCTGGTAGAGCACCCATGAACGTGAGATGACGGCATGGGCCTTGAGCAGTTCGGGGTGTGACTCGGCGCTCATCTCGCTGGCGATGACGCTTTCTATATAGTCCTCGATGTGCAACTCGTTGATGGCCACCAGCTTGTCACCGTCTACGATGAGGCGCAGCGTGCCAGGGAAGGTCTGCTCCTGCTGCTGTTCCCAGTGGAATCCCTTGCCGATGGTGACATCTTGCAGTGTGAAGGTCGCTTCCTGTCCTGTGACAGGGGCGAAGCACAGCTCCTGATACTGCAGTCCGCGCCAGAGGAGGCTGCCGCCAGCCAGTTCTACGGCCTGCGGGCCGCAAATGGTTTCGCCTTTGGCCTGATAGGTTCCGTTGAGATGGAAGTCGAGGTGGTCGGCAGTGAGGATGCCTACGGAGATAATGGCGGGAGTGACAGGTGTCGTGGGTGAAGAGGCTGCTGCGGGTATTGTAATAGGGACGTTGAGGCTGCACTCACGTAATAGGTCAGTGGCCTTCTCTGCCGTGAGCCGTTCGTAGTCCTCCCGTCGTGGCGTGATGAGGAGGCCGGCCATGTCGAGGGCACCTGGGCTGATGAGCAGCTGTTCGTTTACATCGGTAGCGTAGTAACAGTCGGGACGGTGCTTTGCGCGTGGGAAAACGACGATGATGTGCTGGCTTGCCTCACACCAGGCAACGATGTTCATCATAGGCTCACTCTGGCCTTTGGGGATGGGCAGCGTGTTGTAGAGCCTGTTGAAAAGGCTCAGACAGTCGGCAGCCTTCGTGCCACGGATGAGCAGAGCAGTGCAGGGATAGTCGTCGATGCTGGCCAGCAGGGCGTCGTCGCCTTGTGAGGCAATGGTGGTGAGGTGCTGTGACAGCCGTGTCCATTCGCGCTGCAAGGGCAGGATGCCGCTGGTGCCGGCCTGCAGGTGGGCATGGTCGGGAGCAGAGGCTCCGCACAGCGGGCCGTTGTAGAATACGGTCAGTTCAGGATATTGCTCCAGCAGGTGCATCATCAGCGACAGCATGGGACGTATCTGCTGAGGGGTGTGACGATCGGCGACGATGGTGTAGTGGCGGGGAAGGATGGGGTAGGGGTTGACTAACAGTTCATAGTTCATGGTGAACAGTGCAGAGTCTGGCTGCACAGGAAAAAGCTTTGAACGATGGTCTATAAACTGTGAACTATGAACTGTAATCTGTAAACTGCTTTGCTCCTCCGGCCTGTTCTCCTTGCACAGGAAGCAGGGCCGCTTCTCGAGAGCTTCACGGGTGATGGAGGCACCAGTGGAGCGTATGCGTGCCGGATTGTGTTGGGCCGTGTAGTGAAAGCCTTCTCCTGTCTCTGCCGGGAGGAGGGTGGCTTCGCTGCTTGCGGAGTCTGCAGGAGTAGGAGCCAGCACACGGGTCTCTACCTTGGAGAGGTCGCGGTAGCGGTGCAGGGTGTCGGGCCAGAGGTGCATCTGCCGGTCGAAGAACCGCTCCAGAGGGGAACAGTCCTCACGGGAAGTCTGGCGGGCTTTTATCTCGATTGTGCGCAGCTGGTCTTTGTAGTGGTTGTTGGCATTGATACGCTCCTGGCTGAGGTTTGAGTCACTGTTGCCGCCCCACCGTCGGCAAAGGTACAGCTCGTCGTATATGCGTCCTATGCGATACTGTCGTGAGAAGCGCAGCCCCATGGCGTAGTCCTCGCCGTAGCTGGTGTTAGGCAGCTGAAACTCGCGTAGCAGAGGCGTGAAGAAGGCTCGTGGCGCTCCCAGTCCGTTGATGCGCAGGGCATTGTTGGGGCCGTTTTCCTCAGTCCATTCGCGGTGGGCAATGAGTCCTGGTGGCAGCGTCTGCAACTCAAAGTCACACATACGGTAGGAGCCGATAACCATGGCCGCCTGCTGCTCATAGAAAGCATCGACGATGCGCTGCAGCGTTTGGGGCGAGGAGTAGAGGTCGTCGCTGTCGAGCTGTACGGCAAAGCGACCGCAGCGCACATCGTTGACGGCCAGGTTCCAACAGCCGCCGATGCCTAAGTCTTTGCGCGATGGAACCAGCACAACGAGAGCACCCGATGCCGTGCCCCTGTCGGAAGGCGTAAGGGCAGACAGGATTTCCCCTGTGCCGTCGGTGGAGTGGTTGTCCACTACGATGACGTTGAAGGGGAAGGAGGTCTCTTGCGACAATGCGCTCTTAACCGCGTCGGCAATAGTCTTTGCTCGGTTGAAGACGGGGATGATGACCGATGCCTCGACGGGGAAGTCCTGTTCCTGGAAGTCCACGTCGTCAAGCTCTTGTGTGTCTACCGTTGCACCGATGGCTCGCAGGTGCTCAGTGGCCGCCTGTTCCATCTCTATCTGAACAGCCCTGTTGGCGGGGTTCACGTAGTCGAACTGTTTTTCGCCCGAGGCACGAAGGTCGGTCTCCGACTCTGTGTAGAGCATCTCACAGAGGTGAAGCAGACTGCCATGCCGGCTCAGCCACAGGCGAAGGTCGTAAAGCCCTGCATAACTGTAGGATGCTTCGGTCGTTTCTTCGGCCCACTGTCTCATCAGGTCGCTACGGATGAGCAGCAGCGATCCGAAGTCGAAGTCATCGCGCACGCTGCCTAACTGATAGTCGATGACCGGGTGGGGCTTGGGACTTGAGTCTTGGCCTGTCGTCCAGTGGTCGGCGTAGACCATGACGGCATCGCTGTCCATAGCGGCTTGTGCCATGCGGTCGAGGGCATTCTTGCCAAGGCTTATCTGAACGGGCTTTGTCAGCAGGGCAACGAAGGGAGCACGTGACCGACGGGCCACGTCGCGAAGGGACGCACTGCTGTGCAACTCGCTGACGGTCACTGACTGGGAAACGACGGGAAGGTCGAGAAGCTCGGGTATGTCGTATTGAGCGAAAAAGTCGATAATTGCTGTCATAACTGTAAACTCTGAACGCTAATAAACGCTGAACTGTGAACTATGAACTCAGCTTCGCCACATTATCTGCCAGGCTGACGATGGCGTCGTCGTCGGTGGCCACGATGACGGTGCGGCCTTCCTGTGCTGCTAACTGGTGGAGATAGTCGGCCGATGTTGCCGAGGGGCTGTCGACGACGAGCACGGGCTGCCGGCGTAGTGCCGCCAAGGCCAGCAGAAGGGCTTTCTGCCCAGAGGCACCCGTGCGTCGGCTCTCCTGCTCAACGTCGGCCTCCGTCTTGTTGAGGTGACGGTTGGCGTGAAGTGAAAGCACGTCGCCGACGGTTGGCGGCTCGTAAGGCACGAGCTGGCCCACGACGTCAAGGCTTGCAGGGACGAAGGCGATGTGCTTGCGCAGATGGGCTATGCAGCCACCCGAGAGTGGCTCGCCGTCGACGCTGACATAGCCTGCCGACGGGGCTTCGAAACCCATCAGCGCGTGGAGCCATCGCGTGCGCCGAAGGGCCGTGCCGCCAGTGATGCACGTCAGCTGGCCTTCATCGGCAAGCAGCGACAGCGTTTCAGCTTCGTCAGGGAGTTGTGCCTCGTTGAGTTCTATGGTCATAGAAGTGATAAGTGATTAGTGGATGCAAAGGTAATACTTTTCGGGAAATTATGCCCTTCCTTTAACTCCCTTTAACCCGAAGCTATGGTACGAGGCTGAGAAAGAGCCGGGGAAAGTGTGGGTTTGCCCCGTTCTCTTTGTGGGTTTGCCCCGTTCTCTTTGTACGAAAGGCCGGAGGTAAAGTTAAAACAACGTCATTGTTCGTTAAAACAAAGGCAATGAACGATAAAACAAAGACATTGTTTATTAAAACAAAGGCATTGTTTTATGTTTTTCTGAAGTACACGATGAATATCCCGTCGGAACTTGATAAAACTACATCAGGATTTATTAAAATCACGTCGGGATTATCAACTGTTTCCGCATTTTTTCTGCCTTTTTGTAAGCTGATTCAAAAAAAAGTCATACCTTTGCACCATGAAACCCGACAAGAACTACAGACTGCCGGCCGAATGGGAGCCGCAGAGCGGGGTGCAGCTGACGTGGCCGCACCGTGATACCGACTGGGCACCGATGCTCGACGAGGTGCTCGTTGTTTACAAACGCATGGCCCGCGAGATAAGCAGCCGTGAACCGCTGCTTGTCGTGGCCCCTGAGGGAGGGGCACCAGGCATGGTGCATGTCACCTGTCCCACGAACGACACGTGGGCACGCGACCATGGTTTTATCACCCTCGTCTCGCAGCAGTCAACGAATAGTCCGAAACTCCTGGATTTCTGTTTCAACGGATGGGGTGAGAAGTTTCCTGCCGATCTTGACAATGCCATCAACCGCAGGCTCTTCGACGTGGGAGCCATGCATGGTGAGTATGTCGGCCATCTCGACTTTGTGCTCGAAGGCGGAAGCATCGAGAGCGACGGCTGTGGCACCATTTTTACCACCTCGTCGTGTCTGCTGGCACCCCATCGTAACCAGCCGCTGACGAGAGAGCAGATAGAGGAGCGGCTGAAGGAGTGGCTCTGTGCCGACCGCGTGATGTGGATAGACCACGGCTATCTTGCTGGCGACGATACCGACGGGCACATCGACACGCTGGTCCGTGTATGTCCTGACGACACATTATTATATATAAGGTGTGACGATCCCGCCGACGAGCACTACCACGAGCTACAGCTCATGGAAGAACAGCTGCGCACCTTCCGCACGGTTGACGGACACCCCTACAGGCTGTTGCCCTTGCCGCTGCCACATCCTGTCTACGACGAAGAAGGACAACGGCTGCCGGCCACCCATGCCAACTTCCTGATAGTCAATGGTGCCGTACTGGTGCCCACCTACAACCAGCCTGACCTCGACGCCGAGGCTATGGACATCATCGGACAGGCCTTCCCAGGACGTGACATCGTGGGCATCGACTGCCAGCCGCTGATACGACAGCATGGGTCGCTTCACTGCTGCACCATGCAGTTCCCCCTTGGCGTTCTTCCCCACTTCGCGTAATGATGGTCGGCACTGCAGGTGTCGGACGTCGCGGAACGGCTTTTTCCACAAACCGTCCGTTTTTTACAAAGAAAATGAAGTTGAATGGCTGTTATGTCAAAAAAAGTGCTCCCCTGTGCCCCATTGTCGAAAAAAATGTGTAACTTTGCACCCGATTTTAAGGAAAAAGGAAAATAATGAACATCGGATTCCTACAACAGCATAATACTGCCGACCGTCTGCGCAACGTGGAGCGGCTTTGTGACGGTATCCGTGACCTGGCCAGGCGTGGTGCCGAGCTGGTGGTGCTGCAAGAGCTGCACAACACGCTCTACTTCTGTGATCAGGAGAATGTTGAGCGTTTTGATCTGGCAGAGCCGATTCCTGGACCGTCGACCGATATCTACGGACGGCTGGCCCGAGAGTGTGGCGTGGTGCTTGTGACCTCGCTTTTCGAGAGGCGCGCCACAGGACTGTATCACAACACCGCCGTGGTCTTTGAGAAGGACGGAACGACGGCCGGCATGTATCGGAAGATGCATATCCCTGACGATCCGGGCTACTACGAGACGTTTTATTTCACCCCTGGCGACCTGGGGTTCCACCCCATTCAGACCAGTGTGGGGCGCCTGGGCGTGCTTGTCTGCTGGGATCAGTGGTATCCTGAGGCAGCACGGCTCATGGCACTCCAGGGGGCTGACATCCTCATCTATCCCACGGCTATCGGCTATGACCCTGCCGACACTCCCGAGGAGCAGCAACGTCAGCGACAGGCCTGGCAGCTTGTCATGCGTGGCCATGCCGTAGCCAACGGTCTGCCGGTGGTGGCGGTCAACAGGGTAGGGGAGGAGCAGCAGCTTTTCTGGGGCAGCTCCTTTGTCTGCGGGCCGCAGGGAGAGATGTTCTACGAGGCATCGACCGAGGAGGAGGAAAGCATCATTGTCTCTATTGATATGGCGCGCTCTGAACAGGTGAGGCGCTGGTGGCCCTTCTTGCGCGACAGACGCATCGACAGCTACCAGGATATCACGCGACGCTTTATCGACTAATCAGAAATTACTATTATTAAATAAGTTACGTCGAACAAACAAACATCATTAAGAAATGAAAACCCTTATTCCATTTATGGCTGCTCTGCTGGCCATTCCCATGACGATTTCTGCTCAGAGGCAGGACTACGCCCAGAACCAAGGATACACACTGGAACAGGCTAACCAGTTTGACCAAGATGAAAACGCTACTGAGCAGGTAGAAGGCTCTGTGGGTTTAGACCTTGTGAGCCACTACATGTGGCGCGGCTCCGACAAAGGCAACGTCTCAATCTTGCCCTACGCCAAGCTGAGCTGGAGGGGCGCTTTCCTGAAGCTGCACGGCGCTACGGGCTTCGACAAGGACGATGCCAAGGAAGTCAATATCTCATTAGGATATAAGTACAAGTTCAACGATTTCTTCACCGTCAACGTAGGAGCCACCGACTATTGGACGTCGGGCAAGGATTATGATGGCAGGAGCCTCTATTTCGAGTGGGACCCTGTGAAGAACGGTCACCAGCTGGAGGCCGAGCTGGGGTTTGACTTCGGCTATTTCTCCCTCCACGGCTACACCATGGTCTGGGGTAACGACTTCAAGTATGATACGCTGCTCGATGTGGAGAACCGTACCAACGGCAAACGGGCCTACTCCACGTTTATTGAGGTGAAGGTGCCTTTATATATGGGTGGCATCGACTGGGACTTGTCGGCTGGTATGACTCCCTTTGAGAGTGCCTACATCGTGGAGCCGATGACACAGCTGGGAGGTGTGCAGCTGGTGACTAAGAAACCCTTCTACTCTGAGAAGACATCGTTCATCATGGCCTCTGTCAGGGCCACCAAGCGACTGGAGTTTGGCGACGTCAAGGTGCCCATCTTTGCAGAAATACACACCAACCCCTACATGAAACGGGCTAATTTCATCGTCGGTGTTACCGTCCAGCCTTTTTAACTTCCGCTTGAATTCTATTTTATAACTCCTTCATTATCGTCCTTTTACAACTTCTCCCTTAAGAATGGTAACCAGCAATCTCAGATTCCAGGTAGTCGAGGAAGCGTTCAAGAAACGTGCCCTCGACGTGGCGGCTCCTAAGGAGCGGCCGTCGGAGTATTTCGGTAGCTATGTGTTCAACCGTCAGAAGATGTTCAAATATCTTCCTGCAGATGTCTACCAGAAGCTCATCGACGTTATCGACAACGGTGCCCGCCTTGACCGTTCCATTGCCGACGACGTGGCTGCCGGTATGAAACAGTGGGCACAGGATATGGGAGCCACGCACTACACTCACTGGTTCCAGCCGCTGACCGAGGGCACCGCCGAGAAGCATGACGCCTTTGTGGAGCACGACGGAAAGGGAGGTATGATGGAGAAATTCAGCGGTAAGCTGCTTGTGCAGCAGGAACCCGATGCCAGTTCGTTTCCCAGCGGCGGCATCCGTAATACCTTTGAGGCCCGTGGCTATTCGGCATGGGATCCCACCAGCCCCGTGTTCATCATCGACGACACGCTCTGCATCCCTACTATTTTCATTGCCTATACGGGCGAGGCACTCGACTATAAGGCCCCGCTGCTGCGCTCTTTGCATGCGCTCGACAAGGCGGCGACGAACGTCTGCCGACTGTTGGGCATGGACGATGTGGAGAAGGTGCGCGTCAATCTCGGATGGGAGCAGGAGTATTTCCTGGTCGACGAGGGGCTTTACTCTGCACGTCCCGACCTGATGCTTACTGGCCGTACCCTTCTGGGACATGAGAGTGCCAAGAACCAGCAGATGGATGACCACTATTTCGGCATTATCCCTGACCGTGTCCAGGCCTTCATGAAAGACCTCGAACTGCAGGCTCTCATGCTTGCCATACCCTGCAAGACGCGCCACAACGAGGTGGCTCCCAACCAGTTCGAGCTGGCTCCCATCTACGAGGAGTGCAACCTGGCCGTTGACCACAATATGCTGCTCATGTCGCTAATGAAGCGTGTGGCCCGCAAGCACGGTTTCCGTGTGCTGCTTCATGAGAAGCCTTTTGCTGGCATCAACGGTTCGGGAAAGCATTGCAACTGGAGCCTTACGGCTGAGCACAAGACCAGACATACGTCGTCCAACGCCCAACCTCATTACTCCCCTGACACGCTCCTCCATGCCCCAGGCAAGACGCCGGAGGAGAACCTGCGCTTCGCAGTGTTCATCGTCGAAACCCTCATGGCCGTCTATAAGCACAATGCGCTGCTCAAAGCCAGCATCATGAGTGCCTCCAATGCCCACCGTCTGGGCGGCAATGAGGCTCCTCCTGCCATCATCTCCTCATTCCTGGGAAAGCAGATCAGCGATTTGCTCGACAAAATAGAACAGGTGGACTCGAAACTCTTCACCCTTGACTCCAAGCAGGTCAACGAAATCAACATTCCCCAGATTCCTGACCTCATCATGGACAATACAGACCGCAATCGCACCTCGCCCTTTGCCTTTACCGGAAACCGTTTTGAGTTCCGTGCCCCAGGCAGCAGCGTCAACTGTGCTTCGGCGATGATTGCCCTTAATACAGCCCTGGCCGAGGCACTCCAGTCGTTTGCTATGCGGGTGGAGAGCCTTGACTCCAAGAATACTGCGACGGAGAAGTCTCTGGCTACTCGTGCCGCCATTCTCCAAGTGCTCCGAGACGACATTAAGACCTGTCGTCCTGTTCGCTTCGACGGTAACGGCTACTCCGAGGAGTGGCTGAACGAGGCCCGTGAGCGTGGTCTCGACACTGAGCAGTCGTGTCCCGTCATTATCGGCCATTACCTCGATGACACCTCCGTGGCCATGTTCGAGAGCCAGCACGTCATGAACCGTAAGGAGCTTGAGGCCCGCAACGAGGTGAAGTGGGAGACCTACGTCAAGACCATCCAGATAGAGGCCCGTGTGCTGGGCGACATGGCCATGAACCATATCATTCCCGTTGCCACCCACTACCAGAGCAAGCTCATCAAAAACGTCCAGGGCACCAACGATGTGTTTCCTCCAGAGAAGGCTGGGCGGCTCACTGCTCGCAACCTGAAGCTCATCGAGGAGATTGCCCTCCGCACAGAGGCCATTGAGCGGCTCGTCGACGAGCTAACCGATGCCCGTCGTGTAGCTAACCGCATCCGCGACCTCCGTCTACGCGCCATTACCTACCACGATTCCGTGCTGCCCCTCATGCAGTCCATACGCAGCGAGGCCGACCACCTTGAGATGATTGTCGAGGACGGTCTGTGGACGCTTCCCAAGTATCGTGAACTGCTATTCATCAGGTAAAAATACTACTTCTGATATGGAAATCAAGCGAATTGTCCTCACTGGAGGCCCCTGCGCCGGAAAGACTACAGCCCTTGTGCGTATTATTGAGCACTTCTCCAGCCGTGGCTTCAAGGTGTTCACCATTCCCGAGGTGCCCACCCTTTTCACCCAGGCTGGCATGAACTACCTCACCAAGAATCAGGCATTCTTCTACGAGGGCGAGAAGGCCACCCTTGAGATCCAGCTTGCCCTTGAGGACAAGTTCATGCGCATGGCCCAGCAGTGTCAGACTCCCTCCGTCATTGTCTGCGACCGAGGTGCCATGGACATCTCCGCTTACATGTCGCCTGAGATATGGGACGACATCACCCGTGCCGTGGGTACGTCAACCATCCAGTTGCGCGAGCGCTACGATGCTGTGCTCCATCTCGTCTCTGCCGCGGACGGTGCCGAGCAGTACTACACCACCGCCAACAACGCCCAGCGCTACGAGAAGCAAGACGAGGAGGGACTGCGCATTGCCCGTCTCCTTGACAAGCGTGTCATCCGTGCCTGGACCGGCCACCCACACCTCCGCGTCATCAACAACCACGACGACTTCGAGGCCAAGATGCGGCGGGTCATCAAGGAAATCAGTCAGGTGCTCTCGCTGCCACAGCCTATCGAGGAGGAACGCAAATATGTCGTGGAACTCACCGGACCGCTGCCCGACGACTGCACCGAGTGCGAGATTACCCAGACCTACCTCAAGGGCTTCCCCGACGGCGAGGAGCGGCTACGCAAGCGCTCATGGGGCAAGAAGAACGTCTACGTCCACACCACGAAGAAGTTCCTCTCCGACACCCAGGAGCTTGTCACCGAACGGCAGCTCAACCAGAACCTCTACGAGATGATGCTACCCCTCTCCGACCCTGAGCGCGACCCCATCCACAAGGTGCGCCACAGCTTCATCTGGCAGGGACAGTATTTCGAGATTGACCACTACCTCGACCAGCTCGCTCCCCTTACCATTCTTGAAACGAAGGGCATCGTCGATGGAGAACCCGTCAAATTCCCGCCATTCGTAAAGGTCATCAGCGACGTCACCGGAAACAAGGACTACTATAATTACAACCTTGCACGAAGAAACAGATAGTTTATTACTAATACAAAAAAACAAGCTATGTTACAAGAAAAAGACCTGAAACAGATTGCCCTCCGCGGAATCAGCGAGGAGCAGATTGAGACCCAGCTCCACCAGTTTGAGACGGGATTCCCGTTCCTGAAACTTGAAGCCGCCGCCGCCGTTGGCCGTGGCATCGTGGCCCCCACCGAGGCCGAGCGTAAGAAGTATGTAGAGGCATGGGAGCAGTACAAGGCTGCCGGCCACTAGCAGATTGGAAGAGCGTCGTGTAGGGAAAGAGTGTAGATCTCGGTG
>ERZ809472.345-NODE-345-length-11687-cov-6.941111_pt1 | contig 11687 bp, 8 predicted proteins | sample MGYA00521274_ERZ809472 | MGnify/ENA primary metagenome ERZ809472 (study PRJEB31581, sample SAMEA3312791) | metagenome | study: EMG produced TPA metagenomics assembly of the PRJEB8939 data set (Metagenomic analyses of Rumen microbiomes reveals... | reverse complement strand
ATTGTCAGGATCTGATTGAGAGGGCCGCTCGTCATCACTTGCTCGTCAATTTCCATGGGGCACCCATCCCCAGAGGATGGCAGCGTACCTATCCAAACCTGCTCTCGACGGAGGGCGTTTATGGTGCGGAGTGGTACAATAATGTGCCGACTTTTACCAAAAAGGCCGCCAGCCATAATGCCATGCTGCCCTTCACCCGTAACGTGATTGGTCCCATGGACTATACCCCCTGTGCCTTCAGCGACTCACAGCATCCCCACATCACGTCGCATGCTCATGAACTGGCGCTCACCGTGCTCTTTGAGAGCGGACTCCAGCATCTGGCTGACCGTCCTGAGAGTTTCCTTGCACAGCCAAAAGCCGTACAGGAGTTCTTTGGGAAACTGCCTGCCGCCTGGGATGAGATCCGTTATGTGAGTGGCTATCCTGGCGAGAGTGTCGTACTGGCCCGTCGCAGTGGCAGCACATGGTATGTGGCAGGTATCAACGGTACTGATGAGCCACGTGCCCTCGACTGCCGTCTCGATTTCGTCGGCACGTTCTCGAAGGCTACCTGCTTTGCTGACAGTGGCTCAGCTACAGAGCCGTGGCAGATCTCGACAGTGAAAGCATTCCCGTCGTCCGTCGTCTGTCAGCCACGTGGCGGATTTGTTTATGTTATCGAAAAATAAGTGAAGAAGGTGAAGAAATTATTGATCCTGTTCTCTGTCGTGATGATGCCGTTTGTGGCCCAGGCAGAGCAACGTCCTTTTGGTAATGGACAGCTGACCATCCGTAAGATTGCAAAGAACGCCGTCCGTATACAATATACAGAGGAACAGCCGATGGAGGCTCTGCCCGAGTGGGTGTATGTAAAGAACGATGAGGTGGCCGATGCTTCGATAGGCGTCGGCGTCAATCAGAAAGGCATCCTCACCGTCAGTGACCAACAGGGCAATGTGGTCTTTACCGCTACATCGCACCATCTGCGGAAGGTGATGGTGGCAGGTATACCGACGTATGAAGCCAGCCTGACTTTCAACTCACCGAAGGATGAGTGCCTCTTTGGTCTCGGACAGTTCCAGGACGGCTATAGCAATGTCCGCGGCCTCTCGAGACGGCTCACCCAGGTCAACACGCAGATATCCATTCCCATGCTGATCTCCAGCAAGGGCTATGGCATCTTGTGGAACAACTACGGACTGACGGACTTCAACCCCTGTGACAGAAGTGTTGAACTGAAACGGCAGGCCTCAGAAGGACAGCGCGAGGTGGTGAACGTCACCTCTACGGAGGGTAGCCGACGTGAGGTCAGACAGCGGAATGTCTATGTGGCTGAACTTCCTATCCTCGCTGAGGGCGACTATGCACTCCTGCTGGATGTCGGACAGAAGATGGCACGCCGCCATAACCTCAGCATTGATGGCGAGACTGTAATCGACATGCAGAACCTGTGGCTTCCACCTACGGCTTCAACCATCGTACACCTGAAGAAAGGCACCCATCAGTTGGCAGCAGAACTGACAAAGGATGACAAGCCCATATTATATTATAAAAAGGTGACGGATGCGACCACCTTCCGTTCGCCTGTGGCACAGGCCGTGGACTATACCGTCTTCACTGGTACGCCTGATGAGATCATCGCCGCCTACCGCGAGGTGACGGGCGCTGCTCCACAGATGCCTCAGTGGGCTCTTGGCTATATCCACTGCCGTGAACGCTTCCATTCTTCCGACGAGATTCTGCAGACTGCCAACCGTTTCCGTCAGGAGGGATTGCCGGCTGACTTGTTGGTGCAGGACTGGCAGTACTGGGGGAAGTATGGTTGGAACTCCATGAAGTTTGATGAGGACTATTATCCTGACCCCAAGGCACTGACAGACAGTCTGCACAAGATGAACTTCCGTCTGATGCTCTCCGTATGGTCGAAGATTGACAAGAACAGTGAGGTGGGGCAGGAGATGCAGCGTGAGGGATATTATATCCCTGGTACGGACTGGATAGACTTCTTCAATCCCAAGGCTGCTGCCGCTTACTGGAAGAACTTCTCTGAACGCTTGGTGCCCCTGGGTATCGATGCCTGGTGGCAGGATGCCACGGAGCCGGAGAACGATGACCTGGAAGGCCGTCGTGTGATGGATGGGAAATATCCTGGCGAGTTGTTCCGCAATGTCTATTCATTGCTCGTCTGCAAGACCGTCTATGAAGGTCTTGTGGGTACTCAGACGCCAATGATTCTCACCCGCTGTGGCTTCCCGGGCATCCAGCGCTATGGTGCTGCTCTTTGGTCTGGTGATGTCGGTAACGACTGGGAGACCTTCCGTCGGCAGATTGTGGCAGGTCTTGGTATGCAGGCTGCTGGCATCCCCTGGTGGACGTATGACGCTGGCGGTTTCTTCCGTCCGCAAGACCAGTACACCAGTCAAGACTACATCGAACGGATGTTGCGCTGGATAGAGACTTCTGTCTATCTGCCCCTGATGCGTGTCCATGGCTATATGAGCAATACAGAGCCTTGGAACTATGGTCCTGAGGCCCAGGCCATCATTGCGGAGTGCCTGAAAGAGCGCTATCGCCTGATGCCCTATATTGAGTCCTGTGCCAAGGCGGTGTCGGAGAAGGGCGGCACCATGATGCGTCCTCTCGTCTTCGACTTTGCCAGTGACCCTGAGGCCCTCAAGCAGAAGTATGAATACATGTTCGGCCCAGCCTTGCTCATCAGTCCTGTGACAGAGCCTGGTGTCACGACCTGGCGCACCTATCTTCCGAAAAACGAGGGTGGATGGGATGATTACCGTACAGGCAGGCATTACGAGGGTGGACAGTATGTCACCACCGAAGTCACGAAGGCATTTATCCCTGTCTTCGTCCGAGCCGGATACACGATTAACAACAAATAATGTATAACGCAATGAAAAAACTGATTTCAACCATCGTCCTGTGTAGTGTAGCTCTCCTCGTGAGTGCACAGAAGGCAGCGACACCTCCACTCGTTTATTCTGTGGAGCATACTGGTGCAGGCTTCCCCAAACCCACCATGCCAACGATCGACAAGCTACCAGTACAAAAGAATCTGCCTGATGCCCTGCAAGGTGTCTCCAGTTTCAAAGACTGGACACGCAGGCGGAGTGAGATTGCCGCCATGATCCAGCATTATGGTATCGGCGAAAAGCCTGTCGTGCAGAAAGAACAGGTGAAGGCCTGCATGGATGGTGATACACTCATCGTGGATGTCATTGTTAATGGACAGACGCTGACACTGAAGTCGGCGATACGCTATCCGAAGGTAGGACAGCCTCCCTATGCGCTGATGATAGGCACAGACATGATTGCCCTGCCTCGTCAGTTGTTCGAGGACAGGCCTATTGCCACTACCACATTCACCTCGGCACAGGTGAATGACTACAAGCAGTTTGGTAAGCATCATGATCGGGGAGAGCACCATTTCGACCGTCTTTATCCTCAACTGAAGGACAATGGTGCCTACAGCGAGTGGGCGTGGGGCATGAGCCGTCTGATTGACGGACTGCAACAGCTGGGTCCTGAGGTGACTAAGATTGACGTGAAGCATATTGGTGTGACGGGATGTTCGTATGCTGGTAAGATGGCCCTTTACTGTGGTGCCTTCGACGAGCGTATAGCCTTGGTCGTTGCCCAGGAGCCTGGTGGCGGCGGTGCTGCTGCCTGGCGTACCTCTCATGAGTCTACATTGGCAGGGAAGAATCTCGAGGATCTCGACAAGACTGACTATCACTGGTTCTTGGAGAGCCAGAAGGAGAATTTCCATGGCGATAGTGTCTATCGTCTGCCCTACGACCAGCACGAACTCTGTGCCCTTGTCTGTCCGCGTGCCCTTTTGTTGCTTGGCAATCCTGACTACGAATGGCTGGCCGACAGCTCGATGCTCGTATCGGCAAAGGCTGCCCGTGAGGTGTGGAAACATTTCGGCATCTCTGACCGTATGGGGTACTCCATCGTCGCAGGTCACGGCCATTGTCAGTTGCCTGAAAGCCAATGGCCGGAGGTTCAGGCTTTCATCGATAAGTTCCTTTTAGGCAGGGAAACTGATACAAAAAATGTTCAAAAACCGCATTTTTCGATGAAATAAGTGCATTTGTGACAAAGAATAAAGTTTGTGTTACACAAAGTAACGTGAGTTATAAAAAATAACTATACCTTTGCAACCGAAAACCAGTGTTGAACAGAATTGTTTTAGTTATATTAGTAGTTAGTAGTTTTACAATCGTCGGGGCAACTGGGAAGCGTTCCAGTTTCCCCGATATTTTTTAGTCAGAAAATTAATCCAAAAACTATAAGTGATATGAAGAAATCTTTGATTATGATCCTGTCGCTGTTCGCGACGTTGACTGTCAATGCACAGAATCCTTATCTGCCCCTTTGGGAGCATGTACCCGATGGCGAGCCCCGTGTGTTTGAAGATCCAGACAACCCTGGTAAGTTACGTGCGTATATTATAGGTTCGCACGACGTGACGTATACTGCCTACTGCGGTCCAGACATCCGTATGTGGTCAGCACCTGTCGAAGACCTGTCGCAATGGCGTGATGAGGGTCCTATCTTCACCTGGTATGTCGATGGTCAGTGGGACACCATGTTTGCGCCCGATCTTGTAGAGGTGAAGGATAAGGCTACAGGCAAGAAGACCTATTACCTATATCCCCACAGTCGTGGTTGGCGCCGTACGCCGATGGTGTGTAAGGGGGACCGTCCCAATGGTCCTTTCACCCCCATCAACCTTACAGAGGATGGTCGTCAGTGCCTGCCTGGTTCTCTCATTGATTTCGACCCTTCGGTATTTATAGAGAATATCACCAATAAGAAGGATCCTGACTACGACAAGGGCTATCGTGCCTATGTGTTCTATGGCTTCCAGCATTCCACAGCCTGTGAACTGGATCAGAACACCATGTACTCGAAGCGCGAGGGTACGGAACTCATCGATCCCTTTATTCCTGCCAGCAGTGCCGATGGCCGTCTGCTCGACAAGGCAGGCAGCGAGTATAAGGCCCTCTATCAGGGACAGAATCCGCTCGACTTCAATTTCTTCGAGGCTTCGTCTATCCGTCAGGTGGGCAACAAGTACGTGATGGTGTTCTCCGGCTACAGCGGCAAGGAGTACGGTCTGGGCAACACCAACTCTGCCCTCCGTTATGCCTTTGGCGACTCGCCTCTCGGCCCTTGGCGTTCGGGTGGTGTACTCGTCGACTCCCGTGGCGTGGTGCTCAACGAGGATGGCTCTAAGCTCATCACCACCAACTTCGGCCACAACACCCACGGCTCGCTGCAGGAGATCAACGGCCAGTGGTACGTCTTCTACCATCGTCCACCGCGCGGCTTCGGCAATGCCCGTCAGGCCATGGTGGCTCCCGTGAAGATCACGTGGGACAAGAAACCCGTGGCCAAGGGAGGTATCGTGAAGATTATGGGCTATGACCCCTACGCCAAGAACAACGAGTGGGTGGCAGCCGCTGCTGATGGCAATACCTATACGGGTGCCGAGGTGACCAGCGAGGGTTTCCAGATATTCGGTCTGCCACCATATGCATACTATTCTGCTGGTCTGGCCTGCTTCGTCTATGGTGGCAAGAACGCCAACGACTGGATGCAGGACAACCACGACATCTGGAACAACTCGATGGACCTCGCTGGCATCCAGAATGGCGGTATCATCGGCTTCAAGTACTTCGGCTTTGGCGGACTCGACAAGGACACCAAGGGCTGTAAGGCCTTTGAGGGCACGAAGGCAGGCGACAAGACTACCATCGGCCTTAATCTGACACCTAGTGGCAAGGGTGCCTTTAAGATCCACGTCAAGCTCGATGATCCTTGGAAGGGTAAGGAGATTGGGGTGATAGATGTAGCCGCAGATGCTGAGCGTAAGACAACGGTATATTATGCAGCCGTTCCTGCTGTAGAGGGTCTCACGGGCAAGCACGCCATCTACCTTGTGGCTGAAGGACCAGAGGTGCAGGCGCCACAGCAGCCCCAGTGGGGCCGTCGTCCCCAGCAGCCCCAGCGTCCGCAGGGTCTGTTCGACCTTCACGGCATCAGTTTCTCGAAGGGTGCAGACCATATGGCTCCCGTCGTGCCACAGGTCACTATCACCGCAGACGGTAAGAAACTGAACATCCCCGAGCGTCCGCTGATGTCTACCAACGCCAATGGCTATACCGAGTGCAACCACTACCAGCTCTACGCTCCGTTGAAGGCAGGCTCTAAGTTGGAGGCTACCTGCGAAAATGCTCCACAAGCTGTCAAGTTTGAGATCAGTCCCATCGTCGAGGGCCGCGCCACCATCAAGGCCACCTACAAGGGCTTGACGAAGATATTCCTCATCAACTGATCGACTAAGTGCAGAAACAATAAAAGTAGGACAGCTCAAAAACGGGCTGTCCTTTTTAGGGAGTTTTAACTACAAAACGGTACGTATTTGAGTTTTTTTCATTATCTTTGCACCAAAATACGTAAAGCAATGAAAACGTTTTGGTTACAGGTAAAGACCTGCATAGGCAAATACATAAGCTTTGGAGGGAATGCTACGCGAAGCGAGTTCTGGTCTTGGGTGCTTTTCGTCGCAATAGTTTCGGGTGTATTGTTTGGGATGGCTGCAATGCTTGCCATCATCCGTAATAATGCAGGGCCGGATACGACTTCCAATCCACTCTATTGGCTCAGTTCGATTATCTTCTACATTTTCATGCTCCTCGGCCTGTTCCTTTTATTCTGCCTGTTGCCTACATTGACCGTAGCAGTCCGCAGGTTGCGTGATGCTGGTTATCAGCCATGGATTGTCATTTTTCCCATTCTTCTTTTATTGGGTTCTTATTATCCTGCGTTGGTTGTCGCCCTCTCAGGTATGGATGACACACCTCCTGAGATACCGCTGTCTTACTGTTATATTTACTTAGCCATTACCACGGCAGTTTGCCTGCTTTATGCTTTCTTTTTATGCCGCGACAAAAAGGCTTTACAGGTTACAGAGTAGATAAATAGGCTACCGATTTAGTTAAATGCTACATGGTGCAAGATTTAAACATGAAGAAAACCATCATCATCATCGCCTTTGTGGCATGTGTTCCCATGTTCTCACAAACCACGTCAGTTCTCCCGATATGGGAGCGCAAGAGTGCTCCTGCTGTTATTTTGGGACGGTATGTTGACAGGGAGCCTGGCGACAAGGACAAACACCCTTCTTTTTGGGGCAATAATGAATCACTGAAAGGCGGTGGCTCTCCTGAACTCACCACAGATTCCGTCGATGGCACGTTCACCATCACATGGGACATCTGCTATCCACTGAAACACGGTTTTTCTGGATGGTCAGTCATTCTTTTCCCTGGTGATACCGTAAGAGTTGATTTCAACAAAAAGGCTTTCCAAGCATACAATGCCTACAATAGAGGAACACCATATGACAGCATCACTACGCCTAAGTTGCGAGAGCTCTGGAAGAAAGCTTTCCACATCGAGGGCGCATCCTTTGAGCAGCCCCAGCCCATTCACATGAAAGGTATGAAGCTGGGGTATTCGCTCGAATATGCCTTGGCTCACTATCATGATACCTTTGACGAATGGCGCGAAGTGTGTTGGAATGAGTTTCAGGATGTGGTGAAGCAGTTGGATTCTATCGACCTCTCGTCAGATGAACGGAAATTCCAAAGAATGATGATTGAACAGGATTACTTGCACAAACTACGGGACTACACATTTACAAAGAAGATGAGGAATTTAACCAAGGATCCTGATTCGCTGGCCATGTTTGAGAGGCAGTTCACCTTCAAAGACCCCCATGCGCCCGAGTTGACTTATTATCGCAGCACGCTCGGTTTCCTTGCCTATTTAAAAAATCAGTTTGATGACGGGAAACTATATATTCAGGCTAATGGGTTGGAAGATTCTCCCTTAGGACGCTGGTTCAAGGAGTTGGACGAGGCCAAGGCCGTGATGGCTCAAGCGAAAGCCAACCAGCCTGTGGATGAAAGCGAGTTGAATGCCCTGTCGCCAGAGTTCCAAGTGCAAATACGGGAGGTGCAGGCGCTACTTAAACAAGAAGCCGATGGTAACGAGGGCAAAAGCCGTGAACTGCCCGAGGGAGCTCCGCTGGAATGGCTGCCCAAAATCGTTGCCGAACACAAAGGACAGGTCGTCTTCGTTGACTTCTGGGCTACATGGTGCGGTCCTTGCCGTAAGGGAATGAAAGAAATGGAAACTGTGAAAGAAGAGTTGAAGGCACGGGGCGTCGATTTTGTCTATGTCACCGATTCCAGCAGTGACACCAATGAGTGGGTGAAGATTGTCGCTCAGCACGCTGGCGACCATTATATTGTGCCTAAAGGCAAGATGAGTGAGATGCAAATCCCCGAGTACGACGATGCCATTCCCCATTATCTCATCTACGACCGTGAGGGCAAGCTTGTTAAGGCCATCAGAGGCTGGTCTGGAGTGGATACAATGATGCAAGAACTTATGAAAATACAGTAACCCGATGAACAAGATAATCATCATCAACGCGCTGCTCGCGCTGTTCAGTATGCCTGCAACGGTGCAAGCCCAAGAAAAAGTCATAGAGCCCCAAAGCATTATTGCCATGCCGAAAATTACAAAGGCAGAATGGGAAAAATGCGAAGAATTGCTTGACAACGGCGATGCGTCCCAGGACATGAGCAAGTATGGCGATCTTACGGTCTTCGAGGATTTGTATAGCGGGCGTTGCAGCTGGTATTGCGGCGGCTATGTGAAGAGCGTGACGGCTTCGAGTTGTCTGGCACCCATCGGCTCGTTCGACTATAAGGGCGAGAATGCCCACGATTTTAGCCACGAGAGCGTCTGGGCAACAAAGGGTAAGGGCATTGGCGAGAGTCTGACCTACACCTTCGAGGGCAAGTGTCCACGCATTACGGCGGTGAAGATACTGAATGGCCACGTGAAGAGTGAGAAGGCCTGGCGAAACAATTCGCGTGTGAAGAAGCTGCACATGTACTACAACGGCAAGCCTTACGCCATTCTCAACCTACAGGACAGCCGTACACTCCAATGCTTCGATGTGGGTACCCTCGGCTATCATGACGAGACGAAGCCCGACTGGACGCTGAAGTTCGAGATTCTCGAAGTCTATCCTGGCGCGAGTTGCGACGATACCGTTATTGCTGAACTTTATTTTGACGGAATCGACGTGCATTAAATATATAAGGAATGAAGCAAGCCATCATTACAGCATTATTTGCCGTGTTCGCCGTCCTCACAGCGAACGCGCAACATTCTGACGGCGAACCTTACGAGATTTGGCCACGTTTCCCTGGAGGTGATAAAGCGTTATTGGACTTTGTTGACCGAAATATGTGCTATCCAAAAAGTGCCAAGGAAAATGGAATAGAGGGACGCGTTATTGTTAGCTTTTATGTGGAAACAGACGGAAGACTTACCAATCTAAGCATAACGAAATCAGTGGACTCAAGGTTAGACAAAGAAGCTCTTCGCATTATTAAGAAGATGCCTAAATGGGAACCAGTCCAGTTAGGTGGGAAAATTGTCCGTATGAAATATTCCCAGCCTATTGAATTTAGGTGTAACGACTTAACGAATGATAGCATTATGGTTCTTTCACCGATTACGCATGATTGAGGACATGAAGCGATAGATAACATAGCCAGCATAACAAACAAATTGAATCATTATGGAAGAAATCAGAATCTATCATTCCCTTTGGAAGACTGGTCTCGTCATCCTGGTTTGTTTCGCGTTCGCAGCCCTGGGCATCCACAGCCTCGTCGCGCATCCCGAGAAGAGCGGGCTTGCGATTTGGCTGGGCATTTTGTTCTTCGGTCTCGGTGGCATCTTTATGCTATGGCTCATTCTGAGGGAACGGATAACCGGCAAGCCCTATTACGTTGTCACTGACGAAAGCGTCACCATGAACAGCGGCTGGAAGGCATGGGAAGTACGCTTCGACGACGTGGAGCGTTTCTTCCTTGTCGGCAAGATGATAGGGATACGCTACAGAAAGGACAGAGAGATTCAGAAGATGGAGGATGCCAGCGGGCTCGGGCGCTTTGTCCGCCGCTTCAACGAGCGCATCGGTGGTTCGCAGGAACACCTTTATGCATCCAACATGACGATGAAGCCCAAAGAGTTGTGCGACCTGCTGAATGAGCGGGTGAAACGGTGTAACAATGTTGATACATGCAGGGCTTACACCCAATTTTGAGGGTGTAACGAGGGTGTAACATCTTGTACTTCCATAGAAAAAGATGGTATGCGTCAGTTGTTTAGCAGGCTCTAAAATAGTTTGTGGGGACTAAACTCATTATTTAGAAGGTTCCTCTTGATTGTCAGGAGGCTCCTAATGATTATATTCTCTCGAGAATTGGAAGGTTTGGAGGCTGCAAAGCTGAGGTTTAGTGCCTGCAAACCTCCGAATTCTCAAGAGAATTAAAATCAGAACAGCATACTATTTACAGGAAAGGAGGTGGCAATGAATGACTTTAGACCATCCAAACTACCCAATAGCCTCTGCTATACTAAGATGCCTTTCAAGGGAAAACCTGTATTCCAGCAAATCATTTTATCTTCCTATAGTGTGCAGTTCCTCCAACGCCAGGATCGTTTAGTTGCAGGCGAGTACCGTTGAACCATCCTACCCCTGAAGTTGACATCGTTCTTTTTTTCAATATAGTTGATAGTGAAAGTGTGGTCTTTTCTACACTCAAAGGTTGCCATCCGTCAGCTTGCGCGCGAACTTGGGCATCTTGAATTTTACGTTCATAATGATTACTTCGGATCAACGGTCATCACCGTTCATTTACTTGTTCTTCTTTGCTTTCTTCAGGTATTTGCGGTAAGCCTCGACCAGTTGCTGGCGGCGCTCGGGCGTGACGGTAATCAGCCGTGCATTTGCCCCCTCCTTCGGCTTCACACCGTCTTTGTCGTAGTTGAATGTGAACTCCATCTGGCCGTGCAGTTCGTCGGTGACCGTGCCGTCGTCACAGCAGTAGTATAGTGACTCTTGGTCTCCTTCCACTTCCTTCTTCCATCCCATGAAAGGCTTCTCGATGTTCCATTCGTTCATGGAAAGCGCGATGTACTTCTTGCCGTCGATGGTCAGTTCCAGGAGCTTGTCGCCATACATCTCCTTGTATTTCGACATCAGCTCATCGTACAGCATGGCCGTCATAATGTCCGTGTACTCGATTCCCGGCTTCTTGTCCTTGGCCAGATGATTGCGAAGCTCTGTCATGTAAAACAACGACCTTTCACTCTCTTCTTTCATCATGCCGCACATCACGCCTATCACGTCGAACGAATAGATGAAGCCTTCGCCCATGTCCACGCCCATCTTGTCGGCATGCCTCATCACGTCTATGTAGAATAAGGCGCGGTCCAGGTTCTTCTTCTCGGGAGCCATCGACATCACCGCCAACGTCCACCCTGTCTCACGAATCACCGAGTCGGGTATCTCCTTGTTATAGTCCGTGGCAAGGTGAAAGATGCGCTCGTAGTATTTCTCAGCCTGCGACATCCCGTTCTCCTTGCCGAGCAGGAAGTGTCCCGCCTCCAACTGGGTTTTCCAGTCCGTAGGGTTCTCGTCCGCCGCTTTCGTCAGGCGAAGCATCTTTTCGTTCTTACTTTCCGTCTCTTCCGTCTGGGCACTGACCCTGCAGCAGGCCTCATCAACCACAACGGCTCGTTTG
>ERZ809472.343-NODE-343-length-11706-cov-15.180156_pt1 | contig 11706 bp, 7 predicted proteins | sample MGYA00521274_ERZ809472 | MGnify/ENA primary metagenome ERZ809472 (study PRJEB31581, sample SAMEA3312791) | metagenome | study: EMG produced TPA metagenomics assembly of the PRJEB8939 data set (Metagenomic analyses of Rumen microbiomes reveals... | reverse complement strand
ATCGGTCTCGGCATTCCTGCTGAACCGCTCTTCCGATCTGCTAGTCCTAATACAATTATTGTAAAGGTTGAACTCACCAGAATGGTGGCTAATTCGCCTCTGAGTTTTACTGGTGAAAGCGGACAAGGTGAACTCCAAAATGTAGAAGGAGATGGCGTCGTACTTTCTCGTCACGGTGTCTCTCTCTGGGACGACGAGGATTAACCCCAGTATATAAACATTTGCCGTGCCGACTTTCTGTGAGGATTGTCGGCACGGTTTCTTATTATTGTTGTGGCTCTCTGACGTCTGAGACGACCCTTAGGAGGCTCCCCTGCCAGCCCGTTATTTGCAAGCGTATACACCAGATGAGGGGGCGCACCTGTAGCAGGTACGCCCCTTTTTTCAGATAAAGCCGCTTTTTCTATCAGATAAAGCCGTTTCATTTATCGTTTTACCTTCGACAATTTCATTGACGACAGTTACATCAGAGAAATACAGATTGTCTCCTTGAAAACCCTTAATGTCTACTTTCTGTATTTCCTACTTTCCTACTTTCTCAGCAAGACAACTGATAAGACGCCTTTTTTATCTCTTTGTAGAAGAAAAAAACGGAACAAATAGGGCGTGTATGAAATATTTTTTGTAATTTCGCCGCAGATTATCGCGCTATCAAGTACAGCAATGAAAAACATCCTATTAACTATCGTACTGTTCCTGTCTGCTATGGCAGTACAGGCACAGACATCGCCTGCGGCCAAGAAGGACGTGGCAGACATCCGAAAGCTGTATGCAGAGGCCAAGCAGGAGATGGAGGGGCTTGACAAACTGGAGCTTGAGGGGCTTCCTCCCAACAAGACGGTGTTCAGCAGCAACTACAACGAGGCAGGCACGGGTCCGACAAAGGAAGTGATCACCTATTATCATCGGGTGGCCTACGACGAAGAGAGCATGATGCCGCTTCACCGTCCGTTCTTTATCACCCGTAAGTTTAACGTCGCTGCTAAGGAGTTCTATCAGGAGTTCCTGTACAGCACGAACGGCGACCTGAAGTTCTTCTTCGAGAAAAACCCTGACGGTGAGACACGCTATTATTACTGCCAAGACGATGTGTATGATGTCATCAAGGGCTCGATGAGTATGGACTGTGCCTTCGCCAGTCGTCTGAGTACGGAATTGCTGAATGCTTTCGACATTATCAGGAACCGCAACTGGGATTAAGACGTTGCCGATTTGACGGAAATTTAGAACGACGAAGCAAATGTTTTAATGAACGAAATACAAAAAACATGGCAAACCCTGTAACACCACTGCTTGCTGCCCTTCGAGAAGATACACCCGTTCCAGGATGGTAATGGTCGCGTGGGGCGCCTCGTTATGTTTAAGGAGTGTCTGCGCAGTGGCATCGTTCCTTTCATCATCACCGACGAACTGAAGATGTTCTATTATCGTGGTCTGCGTGAGTGGGGCCACATTGACGGCTATCTTACTGATACCTGTCTCTCGGCACAGGACGACTATAAAGCCTTCCTCGACTATTTCAGAATCAAGTATGAATGAAAGGGGGGGACAGAACAAAAAAATAAATCAGACAAGAAAATAACTCCATCATACTATTCGTTATAGTAAAAAACCAGCACTTAAAATTATGGAAGATTTGAAAGAAAAGGCTGCTAAATATGCAGCAGAGGCAAGTAACCAACTCATCCAGGAAGCGATAGCAAAGGCATACACAGATGGATACAGAGACGGTTATAATGACCACAAAAATGAATTGACAGTCCGACTCTATAGTTCAGAGCCAGAATATATAGACCTGGGACTGCCAAGCGGAATACTCTGGGCTAAGAAATATGCAAACGTTGATAACGACAGGCAATATGTGCCGTATGAAATCGCCAGTAAAATGAGTATTCCCAATCTTGAGCAGGTGGAGGAATTGAAGAAGAAGTGCCTTTGGACGTCGGAAGACAACCTTATCAAATGTATTGGTCCAAACGGGAATTGTATATTTTTCGCTCCGACAGGCTATCAAGAAGCAGACGATGCTTCGCCGATTAAGGGAAATGGAGTGGCCTGTTTCTGGATAAAATATGACGACGAAAAAGACATTGCCAAGAAAGCCGCCTATTTTATCAACAACGAAGATGTCAGCTGTAGCATCGCCGATTTCCTTGCAGAATTTAAACTTCCTATAAGGCTCATCAAAATCTAATTACAGCAACAAGGAGCTTTGTTCTTGCGCGCTGCTTTTTCGTAACTTTGCCGCCAAATCTTAATACTCAAACCTAAAACACGCTACTAAGTATGAAAACAGGACTATTCATTCCCTGCTATGTCGACGTGGTGTATCCCGAAGTGGGCATGGCGACCTATAAGCTACTGCGGCATCTGGGAGTCGACGTCACCTATCCCAAAGGGCAGACGTGCTGCGGACAGCCCATGGCCAATGCAGGATTTGAGCGGCAGGCGAAGCCGTTGGCACAGAAATTCGAGTCGCTCTTCGAGGGCTACGACTACGTGGTGACGCCGAGCGTGAGTTGTACCGCGTTCATACGTCTGAACTACCCGCGACTGCTCAACCATGAGTGCGAGACGGCAAAACGCTGCATGGACGTGGTGGAGTTTCTTCACGATGTGGTAAAAGTGGGAAGCACAGAGAATAAAGAATGTCGTCTGGGCAAGTTCCCCCACAAGGTGAGCCTCCACAACTCCTGTCACGGCGTGCGTGAGCTGGGACTGTCGTCGCCCTCGGAGCAACACGTGGCAAAGTTCAACAAGATACGCGACCTGCTCCAGCTCGTCGACGGCATCGAGGTTGTCGAGCCGGAACGGCCTGACGAATGCTGCGGCTTCGGCGGCATGTTCTCCGTCGAGGAGACCGCGGTATCGGCACAGATGGGACGCGACAAGGTGGAGCGCCACATCGCTACCGGAGCGGAGTATGTAACAGGCCCCGACTGTTCCTGCCTCATGCACATGGCGGGAGTGGCTCAGAAGCAGGGCCTTAACATCAAGTTCAAGCACGTGGTGGAGATACTCGCCGCAGGACTCTGACAAATAAAGGCACTTGCGGAAGCGGGCTGGCACCGGGCCTGCCCCCTACCCTATCGTCAAGCAATCGTAAATAAACAGATAATCCTTATTCGATGAGTACAACACATAGCAAGGCAGCGAAGGAGTTCCTTCGTAATCAGAAATATGCCAAGTGGCACGACGCTACGTTCTGGAGCGTGCGCACGAAGCGCGACAACATGGCGCAAGGACTCGACGAGTGGGAGCAGCTGCGTGAGAAAGCCTCCCAAATCAAGCGTCACACCATCACGCACCTTGACGAATACCTGGAGCAGTTCTCGACCAACGCGGAGAAGAACGGCGCCATCGTCCACTGGGCGAAGGACGCGCAGGAGTTCAACGAAATCGTCTACGGCATCCTGGAATGTCACAAGGTGAAAAAGATGGTGAAGTCGAAGTCGATGCTCACCGAGGAATGCGAGATGAACCCCTATTTAGAGGCCCGCGGCATCGAGGTAGTGGAGACCGACCTGGGCGAGCGCATCATCCAGCTGAAGGGACAGAAACCCAGCCACATCGTCATGCCCGCCATTCACCTGAACCACGACGACGTAGGTGAGCTGTTCGAGGAGAAGGGCATCAGCGACGAGAAAGGCAACCACGACCCCACCTACCTTACTTACAGGGCAAGGTTAAGCCTCCGCAACGAGTTCCTGACTGCCGATGCGGGCATGACGGGAGGCAACTTCGGCATCGCCAAGACGGGCGACATCGTCGTGTGTACCAACGAGGGCAATGCTGACATGTCGACCTCCTGCCCGAAGCTGCACATCGCCGCCATCGGCTTAGAGAAGGTCATCCCCGACTACGACTGTCTGGCCGTGTTCCAGCGCATGCTTTGCCGTGCCGGCACTGGCCAGCCCACCACCACCTATACCAGTCACTTCCGCAAGCCACGTGTCATAGCAGGGGGGCGAGGCGAGTATCACATCATCCTCGTGGACAACGGTCGCTCGGACTGGGTGGCCAACCCGGAGCACTGGGAGAGCCTGAAGTGCATACGCTGCGGCTCGTGCATGAACACCTGTCCCGTCTATAGGCGTTCGGGGGGCTACTCCTACAGCTATTTCATTCCTGGCCCCATTGGCATCAACCTTGGTATGCTGCGCTCACCAAGGGAACATTCCGGCAACGTCTCGGCCTGCACGCTCTGCAACTCCTGCCAGACGGTATGTCCCGTTAAGATCAACCTCGGCGACCAGGTCTATCTCTGGCGTCAGCAGCTTGACGACTTCGGCACCGCCAATCCGCAGAAGAAACTGATGTGCCGCGCCATGAGTACGCTTTACGGCTCTGCGGGCCTTTACAATTTTGGTACGTCGCTGGCTCACTTGGCAAACGCCATACCTTCGCCACTCATGAACTGCGGCCTGAACCCCTGGGCCGAGGGCCACGCCATGATGACATTCCCCCAAAAGCCTTTCCACGAGCAAATTAAGGAGCTAAAAGATGAGTAGCAAGGAAGAAATATTGAAGAAATACAGGTCGAATGTGCGTGAACGTTACGACATGCCCGACCTGAGTGACATTCATGCCACGGTGTATGCCGACCCGCTGGCACAGTTTATCACCATGACCAAGGCTGTGGGCGGCAACGCCATTCTGGTAGCGCCTGGCAGCGACGTGAACGAGCTCATCCGAGAGCTGTTTCCCGATGCGAAGGAGATAGCGTCGAACCTGCCAGAGATTACCATCGCCACCCGCAACCCTGATACCATCAGTCAGGCTGCCGACCTCAATGGCACCGATGTGGGCATTGTGCGCGGATGCTTCGGAGTGGCCGAGAATGCCTGTGTGTGGATTCCACAGCAGATGAAGGAAAAGGCCGTTTGCTTCATCTCCGAGAACCTCGTCATCCTGCTTCCCAAGAGCCAGATTGTCAACAACATGCACGAGGCCTACCGCCGACTGTCAGGGCACGACGCGGAAAACGGCACAGAACTTTTCGCTGACTATGGCTACGGAACTTTCATCAGCGGACCCTCAAAGACCGCCGACATCGCTCAGGTGCTCGTCATGGGTGCCCAGGCAGCACGCTCGGCAACCGTGCTCCTACTCGACTCGTAGGGACATCAAGAAATGCCGGGACTCTCCGTAGCCAACACCTGAAGCATTGTAAAAAGAGAGGATGTGTCAAAACTGGCACATCCTCTCTTTCCTTATTTATTGTCTTTTGTTTACTTGATCACGGTCTTTTTGCCATTGATGATGTAAACCTCGCCCTTGCGCACATCGTTGACCTTCTTACCACCGAGGGTGTAGATCTCGACGTTCTCGCCATACTGGGCGCGGATGGCAGCAATACCATCTGTAATCTCGTCTACAATAACATCAACCCACTTGACACCATCCACACCAGTGACAGTCACCTGCAGTTCATTGGTGTATGTGCCAGCCTGTGTGTAGCTCTTCGTGACGGTGATGGTAACTGTCTGCTCTGCACCGGCAGCAAGTGTGGCGATGGTGGCAGTGCCAAGCTCAGCACTGTTGGCATCGTAGACCTTCACGACAACGTTCTCGGCAGCAGCCTTCTCGCTGTTCTTCACATTGACCTTTACCTTGAAGGAAGCGGCATACATTTTTGTAGTGACATCCTCTACGGTGAAGCTCAGTTCAGGCTTGGCAGCGGCAACGGTGTAGGTCTTTTCCAACGTGTTGTTCTCGGTGTTGACATCGTTCTCTGCGGTAACGGTAGCGATAACCGTAACCTCACCTGCCTGCAGGTCGGCAGCGGGAATGGTGAACGAGCAGAAACCGTTCTTGCCTGCCTTGATGGAAGCGATGGTGTTGTCGTAAACGCCATTACCGATGGTGAGACGCACGGGAACGTTGGTCATGTCGACAGTTCCCAAGTTGTCAACAAACACGGTCAGGCTGTTGTTCTCGACGTCGAGGCTCAGCGAGCCCTGGATGGCGGTAACAGCGAGGTCGACAGTCTCCTGGGTAGCCTCCTGAGCGAAGATGACAGTCACCTCAGCTTGGGCCTTGGGTGCCTGCACATAGTAAATGGCAGAGGTGCCTGGCTCACCGATTTCAGAAACAGTGAAGGTTACTTCCGTCTCCCCACCGGCGGCAAGAAGAATGTTCAGGCTCTTGGTCTCCACCTCGGTGATGCCTTTCAGCAGCGTTACGGTCAGGCCGTTGGCATCCACATCGCTGGTGTTCTTCACCGTGGCGACGATGTCGAAGCTGGAAGCGCCGAAGGGCACCTCAACATTGGCAGCAGTCACGCTGAATACGGGTTCAGTAGCTGTAGAGCTGTTCACGATGTCGTACTCCTTGGTCTCGCTGATGTTCTCGCTGGTGTTGCCCTCGACGGTGACGGTAGCCACGACGGTAGCCTTCTCGCCAGCCACGAGGCCCTCGGTGGGCAGGGTGAACTGTGCAATGCCGTTCTTGCCAGCCTTCACATTGACAGTCTGAGCCTCCAAGGCAGTGCCGTTCAGTGTGACGTTGACGGTAGCATCGGCATCCTCACTGCCCTTGTTCTCCATCCATACACTGAGGATGTTGGTCTCTGCCAGGTCGATGTGACCGTTGTCCAGATTCACCTGCAGCAGGGCGACGTCAACAGTCTCCACAACAGGCTCGGGCTTCACGGTGACTTTCACCTCAGCCGTAGCCTTCGGAGCCTGTACGTACATGGTGTACTCACCAGCCTTGGTGAAAGGATTCTCCACCTCGAAGGAGACGACAGTCTGACCATTAGCAGCGATAGCCTCGACAGTCTGAGTAGCGATAACCCCGTTGTAGAAGAGTGTCACCTCAACGTTCTCAGCAGCTATCTCGCTCACGTTCTTCACCGTGGCGACCACATTGAACTTCTCCGTGCCAAACTCAACCTCTACATCCTGGGCGATAATCTCAAAGACAGGCTCGGTAGCAACAGAGCTGTCAACGATGTCATACTCCTTGGTCTCAGAAATGATCTCGCTGGTGTTGCCCTCGACGGTGACGGTAGCCACGACGGTAGCCTTCTCGCCAGCCACGAGACCCTCGGTGCTCAGGGTGAACTGTGCGCTGCCGTTCTTGCCAGCCTTCACATTGACGGTCTGAGTCTCTAAGGCAGTGCCGTTCAGAGTGACGTTGACGGTAGCCTCGGCATCCACATTACCCTTGTTCTCTACCCAAACGCTGAGGACGTTGGTCTCAGCCAGGTCGATATGGCCATTGGTCAGGTTCAGCTGGGTCAGTTCCACCTCGACGGTCTCCACGACAGGCTCAGCAACCTTGACAGTCACGTCGCGCATGGTGGAAGTGGCATTGCCATCCACACTGGCCACCTGCACATAGTAGGTGTAGTTGCCAGCTGCTAACTTACCGAGGTTGAACGTCACCTCAGTGGATTCGCCAGCGGCGATGCTCTCAATGTTCTGTAAGATGCCAACGAGCTGATACTGCAGGCTCTCAATTGTGTATACACCGACCTTCACGTCCTTGGCCTCGATAGCGCTGTTGTTGGTCAGCGTAGCGGCAATCACGACATCCTCCTCAGTGGTAGCCTCAATGTCGGCAATCTTGGCGATAGCCACATTGGCCACGGGAGCAGGGCAGGTAAGGGTGAACTTCTGCATGTTGTTCTCAGTGTCGGCATCGACATAGCCAGTATAGGCGGTGAACTCATAGCTCTTGCCTGCCTCGAACGTATAGGTGAAGGTGAAGGAGAGCATCTTGAAGTTATTCTCCTCACCAGCGGGCACGTCAACGGTCTGAGCCTCGCACAAGCCGTCGCCATAGCTCTTGTAGAGTTCGACCTTCACGTTCTTGGCATCGGCCTTGCCGTTGTTGAACACGGTGACACCGACAGTGACGGTCTGCTCGCCAGCCTCAACCTCAAAACCACTGATGGGGTTGATGGCAATCTCGGCCTGAGGCTCAGTCTCGCCAGAGACGATGGCCAGCTCCTTGCTCACGGTATTGTTCTCAGCGTTGGTGTCGTTCTCGGCAGCGATGGTAGCTGCGAAGGTAGCGTTCTCACCAGCAGTCAGACCCTCAACGGGGAGTGTGAACGTCACGTAGCCCTGGCCACCGACCTTCACGTTCTCAACGGTCTGGGCTTCGAGCTGGGTGCTGTTCAGCGTAGCGCTGATGGTAGCGGTGGTAGCAACATTACCTTCGTTCTTGTACCATACCACCACCTGGTTCTCCTCCTTCAGGTTAATCTCGGTGACACCCTGAATCTGAGTCAGGGCCATATCAATGATCTCGGCCTCGGGCTCCTTCTCGAAGGTAACAGTAACCTCAGCCTGAGCGTTGCCAGCCTGCACATAGTACATAGCGGTCTTGCCAGCCTCACCAATCTCAGTGACGGTGAAGGTAACAGTCGTCTCAGCACCGGCAGCAAGCGTAAGATTAAGGGTCTTGGTCTCCACCTCGTTGATGCCCTTCAGCAGTTTCACGGTCAGGCCCTGGGCATCCACGTCGCTGGTGTTCTTCACCGTAGCAACGATGTCGAAGCTCTCAGCACCGAAGGGAACAGAGACGTTCTCGGCAGTGACACTGAAGGTAGGCTCAGCAACAGGAGCTGCCTTCACGGTCAGCGTCTCAGTCTTAGTATTGTCATCGGGAGTGGCATCACCCTCCAGCTCAACAGCAGCGGTGACGGCGAGTGTCTCGCCCTCGATGCCCTCGGAAGCCACCTGGAAGTAGGCGTAGCCCTGCTCACCAGCCTTGGCGCTGACAGTCTTTTCGAGTGTGGTCTCGCCGTAGCTCAGCGTAACCTTGGCATTCTTCACGTCCACATTACCGTTGTTCTTCACGGTCACGGTGACATTGCTCTGCGAAGCGCTCAGGTCGATAGTACCCTGGATGCTCTCGATAGCAAGGTCTTTCACCTCAGCAACAGCCTCCTCGGCGAAGGTAACGACAACCTCGGCCTGGCCGTTGCCAGCCTGTACATAGTAGGTAGCGGTCTGGCCAGCCTCACCAATCTCAGTGACAGTGAAGGTCACAGTGGTCTCAGCACCGGCAGCAAGCGTAAGATTAAGGGTCTTGGTCTCCACCTCAGTGATGCCCTTCAGCAGCTTCACGGTCAGGCCCTGGGCATCCACGTCGCTGGTGTTCTTCACCGTAGCGACGATGTCAAAGCTCTCAGCACCAAACGGAACGGTGACGTTCTCAGCGGTAACGCTGAAGGTGGGCTCATTCTCAGGAGCAGCATTCACGGTCAGCGTAGCGGTCTTCGAATTGTTAGCGGAATTGATGTCGCCCTCAGCCTCAACGATGGCGATGACATCCAGCTCACCAGCCTGCAGACCCTCGGTCGGAACCTGTACGTATGCGTAGCCCGTCTGGCCAGCCTTCACAGTGACGGTAGCAGTGCCAAGCACGTTCTCGCCAGCAGTCAGCGTAACGGGAGCCTCCGTAACGTCGGCAGTACCCACATTATTCACGGTCACAGTGACAGTGCTCTGGGCAGCAGCAAGGTCGATGGTGCCCTGGATAGCCTCAATGGCAAGGTCAACCTCAGGCTCCTTCACAACAACATTGAAGTAAGTGGCCTGTTTGCCGGCCCATGCCTGCATCTCGTAAGTGCCAGCGTTCTCGTAGTTGTCGAACTCGATGGTCACGTTCTGCTCAGCACCACCTTCAAGACCGAAGATGTACTTGCTCTCACCCTTCTGGTCCATACCGCGGAGAAGCTTCACCTCCACCTGCTCGGCCTTCACCTCGCTGGTGTTCTTCACGTTCACCACAACCTTCACCGTAGCGTCGGTGGTCAGCACCTCCACATTGGCGGCGCTCACCTCGAAGGTAGCCTCGGGAGCGGGAATGGCATTCACGGTCAGCTTAGCAGTCAAGGTATTGTCGGCAGGAGTGGCATCGTCCTCAACAGCAACGGTAGCAGTCACTTCCAGTTCGCCAGCCTCAAGACCTTCGGAGGCAACGGCGATATAGCAGAAGCCTGTCTGTCCGGCAGTAGCTGATACGGTGGAAGTGCCCAGCATGTTCTCGCCGGCCTTCAGGGTGACGGTAGCGTCGTTGATATCGACGTTACCATTGTTCTTTACGCTCACGCGTACATTATTAGTAGTATTGGCCAGCTCGATGGTACCAAGGATTTCAGTAATGGCGAGGTCCTTGGTCTCCTCAACGGGAGCCTCCTCAACAGTAATTTCAACAGGGCTCAGATAGGTGCCATTGACATAGAGATAGTAAGTTTTCTTACCTGCGTCGAAGGGACCACCCTCGACGGTGAGGGTCACCTCTGTGCTGGCATTGGCAGCGAGTGTCTCAACGGTCTGAGAGGCAGCAACTGTGGTAATGCCATCCCTTAATTCAACCTTCACATTAGCACCTGCAATCTCGCTGGTGTTCGTCAGAAGGGCAACAACGTTAAAGCTCGTTGCATCGTAAGGCACGGTAACGTTATTGGCAGAAATGCTGAAAGTAGCCTCAGGAGCCTTCTTGGTGAAGGTCACAGTCTTCTCGATAGTAACAGCCTCACAATCATCGGCAGTCAGAGCCAGCTTCACGGTGTGCTCGCCAGCCTCAAAGTTAGTAACGTCGTACTTGGCATTCCAGAAGCTGGAAGCACCAATGGCAAGGGTTCCAATAGTCTTGGAGGCGTTCTCAGTGCCGTCCACATAGAGGGTCAGCTTGGCATTCTCAGCAGCAGCATTACCCTTATTCTCATAGTACACCACAAAGACGCCATTGGCATCCATATCGTAAGTGTCAGCGATATTGGCCTGAGTGATAGCCAGTTCAGGAGCGGTCTCCACAGGGCCAGTCGTGCCACCGGTGTAGGTCACGGCGATAGAGCTGATGTAGCGCGCGCCTGTCTGCTTGGCAGCACGGAAGATGAGGCTGTTGGTCTCGCCCTCCCATGTAGAAGTCATGTCAGCAGAACTGTTAGTGATGCCAACCGAGCTTTCGTTCTTACCACTGGCATCGCAGGTGACCAAGCTAACTTTATCCTTACTAAAGGTGAACACAATCTTCTTGATGGTTACATCAGAAGTCTTGCCAGCCACAGTGACGCGGTTGCCATTGTAGAAATAGACACTCCCATTAGAATACTTGGGAGCAAAGTCACCACCACCTTCTTCCCACATCAGTGAGATGTTGCCATCAGGATAGATGGTGGTCAGGGCATCGCCCGAAGCAGCCTCCCAAAGCACGGTAGTCTCCTCCTGGGCGAACATGTTGCCGCATACCAAGGTAAGGGCTGCGAGCAGCATAAATCGGAAAGTTTTTAGCATTTTAATTGATTTTGTTAGTTAATAAATGAAAGGTTTTTCTTTTGGGGGTGTAAAAGTAATAAAAATCAATTAAACATGCAACAATTTCTCTTTTTCTTTACTTTTTGTCTTATTTTCTTAATCTATTTCGGTTTGACCATTCCGATTTATGTCATTTTTTTGTCTATTTTATTTTCACGGGGATGCCTGAGACCATGAGGATTACCTCATCGGCCTTGGCGGCAATGTGCTGATTCATCCATCCCTGGAGGTCGGTGAAGTGGCGCTGGAGGGCGTTCTCGGACGTGCCACCCAGTCCGATTTCATTGGTAACGAAGATGTAGGTGGCATCGTGGGCGGTGAAGGCATCGAACTCGGCCTTCGCAAGAGCCAAGGAACGGTTTACGTCGGAGTGGTTGGCAAAGAAGATGTTCGTCAGCCAGAGGGTGACACAGTCGATAACAACAAC
>ERZ809472.342-NODE-342-length-11722-cov-5.208023_pt1 | contig 11722 bp, 12 predicted proteins | sample MGYA00521274_ERZ809472 | MGnify/ENA primary metagenome ERZ809472 (study PRJEB31581, sample SAMEA3312791) | metagenome | study: EMG produced TPA metagenomics assembly of the PRJEB8939 data set (Metagenomic analyses of Rumen microbiomes reveals... | reverse complement strand
ATCGGTCTCGGCATTCCTGCTGAACCGCTCTTCCGATCTGCTAGTAGTTTTGTTTATTTAAACAGAACTTAATGACGTTTTAAACCCTAAATTTTAGATTTGTAATTCTAAATCGTCTGATAGCTTGTCTTGTTTTTTGTGTTTGCAAATTTAAAACCGCAAACTTAAATTATAAAATCTTAAATTCTCTCTACAAATGTTGTTTAATTAAATTTTTTGTTTTACCTTTGTAAACTGAAATTGAAACGGGCAAAATGCCCCTTAATCACTTAACGATAGAAAAATGAAAGATCGTATTAGGCAAATTATGGACTCTCAGCACATGTCCCAACAGGTCTTCGCCGACTACCTTGGAGTTGGTGCTGCTACCCTTAGTAGTATTTTCAATGGACGCACCCGCCCCACCATCAACATCGTTGAGGCCATCAAAAAGAAAATTCCTAACATTAGCACAGATTGGCTGTTGTTTGGTGTTGGTGACATGTTTTTGTCGTCTGACAGTGGTCTTACCACTTTGAATGAAGGGGTTGTTCAGCCACCTGTCAACGAAAATCCGGTGCTCGAGTTTGAAGTTGCTACCTCACCTACCCCCCAAAAAGCATCTTCTCAGACTCAGAATTTTAATAGTGTAATAAATACACGTTCAGAAATCGCTCGAGAAGGAGTAAAAACTGTTGACAAACCTCAGCGTCGTATTACTGAAATTCGCATTTTCTACGATGATCAGACCTGGGAGACTTTCGTACCTCAGAAGAAATAGTATTTTATTTTTTATTTGGTATTTCGCTCACTTATTCGTACCTTTGTAGCCGAAAGTTATAAAGGTACTATTTTATGAAGAAATATTTGCTCGACCTGAGGGTTAAATCTGTGGAGCGGATTCATGAGCGTTATGTGCTTATTAAGTTGACTGACGACAGTCCACTGCCAGAGATGCTCCCTGGGCAATTTGTGGAGTTGCGCGTCGATGGCTCGCCCTCGACCTTCCTTCGCCGCCCGATATCCATCAACTTTGTCGATCGTGACGAGAACGAGGTGTGGCTCCTTGTGGCTGCCGTTGGCGACGGTACGCGCCGTCTGGCTGCCCTCCAGCCTGACGATGTGCTCAACTGCCTGTTGCCTTTGGGTCACGGATTCACGATGCCTGCCTCCCTCGATGAGCGCTACCTGCTTGTTGGCGGTGGTGTAGGCGTGGCGCCCCTGCTCTATCTGGGTGCCGAGATGCGTCTGCAGGGCATTGAGCCCACCTTCCTGTTGGGTGCCCGCTCGGCCAAGGATCTGTTGATGCTAGATATATTTAAGAAGTTCGGGCGCGTGTGCGTGACGACAGAAGACGGTTCCGAGGGCGAGCGAGGCTTCGTCACCCAGCATTCCATCCTCCAGAAGGAGCATTTCGACCATATCGCCACCTGTGGTCCTACGCCGATGATGAAGGCTGTGGCCCGCTATGCCCGCCAGGCTGATATCGAGTGCGAGGCTTCTCTCGAAAATCTAATGGCCTGTGGTCTCGGTGCCTGTCTCTGCTGCGTGGAAAAGACCACCGAGGGCAATCTGTGTGTATGTAAGGAAGGACCAGTATTTAATATCCGGAAGTTATTATGGCAAGTTTAAAAGTTAAGATAAAGGATCTCGCGCTGAAGAATCCTGTTATGACAGCGTCAGGCACCTTCGGCTACGGATTGGAGTTTGCCGACCTTATGCCCCTTGACGGTATTGGCGGCATCATCGTCAAGGGTACAACGCTCAAATCTCGTGAGGGCAATGACTACCCTCGTATGGCGGAAACCGCCCAGGGCATGCTCAATTGTGTGGGGCTGCAGAACAAGGGCGTCGACTACTTCTGCGAGCATATTTATCCCCAGATCAAGAACATCGACACTAATATGATTGTTAATGTAAGTGGTTCTTCTCCAGAGGATTATGCTGAGTGCGCTGCTCGTATCGATGCATTAGAGAAGATTCCTGCCATCGAGCTAAATATCTCGTGTCCCAACGTGAAAGACGGTGGTATGGCCTTTGGTGTCACCTGTAGTGGTGCTTCGAGTGTCGTCAGGGCCGTCCGCGAGCGTTATCACAAGACGCTCATCGTCAAACTCTCTCCCAATGTGACTGACATCGCTGAAATTGCCCGTGCCGTAGAGGCTGAGGGTGCTGACAGCGTCTCACTCATCAATACCCTGATGGGCATGGCCATCGACATCGAGCGCCGTCGTACGCTGCTGAGCATCAATACTGGTGGCCTCAGCGGCCCAGCCGTGAAACCAGTAGCCCTGCGTATGGTGTGGCAGGTGGCGAAGGCCGTCAAGATACCCGTCATCGGCCTGGGAGGCATCTCCAATGCCAAGGATGCTATTGAGTTCCTGATGGCAGGCGCAACGGCCATTGAGATAGGTACAGCCAACTTTCTCGATCCCACCGTCAGCATCAAGGTACGTGATGGTATCTCCAACTGGCTCGACGCTCACGGTTGCCAGTCTGTGCAGGAAATCATCGGTGTCATTTAATATATAATTACCCAAATATTTGGCTTTTTATTCGCTTATTCGTACCTTTGCAGCATGAAACAGATATTAACGTCATTGGCGACATATGGCATTGCATATTTTGTGTTGCTTATTATAGTCTTCGGATTGCAGTATGTATATCCGAAGGTAGAGCTTCATCTGTTGCTGAACTCATGTCATACAAACTTTCAAGATATCTTCTTTAAGTATTACTCTTTGTTGGCGGAATGGCCACTATATGTTTTGGCACTGCTTCCTGTATTCTGGAAGAAAATAGAAATGACCTTCTTCTTTGTACTGAGTGAACTGACTGGAGGTGTAGTATTACAGATCTTGAAACACACATTCAGTTTCGATCGCCCTCTAAGTGCAATTGAGAATTGCAGTAATGTGGTGTTGCCTCTGGTGGATGGTGTAGATATGCATTATAGTAATTCCTTCCCATCCGGACATGCCTCTACATTCTTTGTGTTCTTTACCTGCTGTGCGATAATTCTGGCCTGCTACTATCAACAGAGAGCCAAGCAAAACGACCGCAGAACGTGGATTCTGTTTAATTTGATACAGTTGCTGCTATTAGCACTAGCAGCACTGGGCGCCTTCTCGCGTGTTTACCTTTCGCAACACTTCCTGTTGGATATAAGTGTGGGCAGCATCATTGGTTTTATAACTCCATTCCTGGTTTTCTGTTTTGGCAGGAACATGATTCTTAAACTCAGAAACAAAATATATAAGAAAGAATGAAGAAATTGTTGCACAGACCCATATCTCTCTTTGCATTTTCTTGTATTGTCAGCATAGGGACATTGTTGTTATACAACATTCCTTTTTTTAATTATGTCGTTGATAATACCAATGAGAGTGTAGGTGGAAAGATATTCCTGCTGTCGTCGCTGGTTGTCATCATGCTGGTGCTTAACTTCATGATGAGCTATCTCGTGATGTTCCTGATGAGGATGGTCGGGCGCATCCTGCTTGCTATCCTTTCGCTCATCAATGCAACAGCCGTGTATTTCATCTTCACCTACAGCGTGATGATAGATTCTACAACCATTGAGAACGTCTTCAATACCAGATACTCCGAGGCTTCTGGATTCTTCAGTTGGGCGCTGTGGCTTTTTATCATTGTCTTTGGTGTCCTTCCTGCCTTGTGGTGCCTGCTGCAGCCGGTTATCATTGGTAAAGCCAAGAAGCTGGCTGTTTACTGTGGAAGTTCGTTGGCAATCGTCCTTGCCATTGCTTTGGCGAATATCAGTCAGACGCTGTTTATCAGCCAGCACGATACAGAACTGGGTGGACTCCTGCAGCCATGGTCTTATCTGGTAAATACCTGTCGCGTTATCAGCTTTAGCCAGGACGAACAGGCAGAGGAGATAAAACTGCCTGACGGCAAGATTGCAGACCAAGAAAAGACGGTCGTGGTGCTCGTTATCGGCGAGTCGGCCAGAAAAGCCAACTTCCAGCTCTATGGCTACGAGCGCGATACCAATCCGTTGCTGTCGAAGCAAGCAGGACTGAAGGTTTATCAGGCCACTTCGTGTGCTACTTATACCACAGCAGGTACCAAAGCTATTCTTGAGCCGAAGAATTCAGATGAGCTGTATGAGTTGCTACCTAACTATGCCTTCCGTACAGGTGTCGACGTGTCGTGGCGTACATCCAACTGGGGAGAGCCGCCTATCCATATCGACGAATATATTCCCAACGAAGAATTGGGCGAACAATATCCCGGCGAGAATATTTATCATGATGGTATTCTCCTGAAGGGACTTCGTGAGCGTATAGAGTCGAGTAAGAAGAATAAAGTGTTAATAGTATTGCATACCAGCACCAGCCATGGTCCTAAATATGCCGATAAATATCCTAAGGAGTTTGAGGTGTTTAGGCCTGTAGCCAGGAATGTGGAAGAAGGTCAGGAGGATGTCGGTAAGTTGATTAATGCTTACGATAACACTATACTCTACACCGACTTCCTCTTGGATAGTATAATCAACATCCTGCGGGCAATGACTGACAGGAACAGCGCCATGATCTTTATCTCCGACCATGGTGAATCGCTTGGCGAGAACAAGGTGTTCATGCATGGTTTGCCCATGAAACTGGCGCCCAAGGTGCAGTATGAGATACCATTCCTGGTTTGGACCTCGGAGAATTTCAGAGAGTACAAGAGCACATCAAGTGAGAAGGATGCTCCGAATGGCGAATTGCCAGCAGTACTCGAACAGCATTATATTTTCCACTCCGTGCTCAACCTACTGTCCATACAGTCGCCAGCTTACAACAAAGATTTTGATATCTTTAAAAAATGATGGCTGGCAATCGCCAGCCATCAACCAACACAAAAACTAAACTAGACTTAACTAAACATGTCGGGATTTTCACAAACCCTCGAATGCTGTTGCAAATATACGATTATTTTTTGATACTGCAAGCGTTTTAACGAATTTTTTTGCAAATCACATGCGATTTTTATGTTTTTGACGCATTATTGAGCAAAAAATGGTCTAAAATCGTAATGGCAGCCATTGCTTCGATGACGGGAACGGCTCGTGGCAGAACACAGGGGTCGTGACGTCCGCGAACTGTCAGTGTAGTGGTATTTCCTTCGATGTCAACGGTCTCCTGTTCTTTCAGCAGGGTGGCTACGGGCTTGAAGGCAACGCGGAAGTAGATGTCTTGGCCATTGCTGATGCCGCCTTGGATGCCGCCGCTGTGGTTGGTGGCTGTGGTGATGCGGCCATCGACAGAGCGAAAGATGTCGTTCTGCTCAGAACCTTTGGCTGTGACGCCAGCGAAGCCCTCGCCGTACTCGAATCCCTTGACTGCGTTGATGCTGAGCATGGCTGCTCCCAGTGAGGCGTGTAACTTGCCGAACTCTGGCTCTCCCAATCCTGCAGGACAGCCCTTGATGACGCAGGTGATAATGCCACCGATGGTGTCTCCCTCAGCCTTTACCTGGGTGATGAACTGTTCCATCTGTGCAGCCTTTTCTGGGTCTGGACAGCGAACAGCATTGCTCTCTGTCAAAGAGAGGTCGTAGAGGCGGTAGTCGCGCTCGAGGGAAATGTCACCCACCTGTGAAGTATAGGCCTGAATGCTGACACCCTGTTGACGGAGGGCCAGCTTGGCGAGTGCGCCAGCGACGCAGCGGCTGATGGTGATACGTGCCGATGAGCGTCCTCCGCCACGATGGTCGCGCACACCATATTTATGATAATAGGTGTAATCGGCATGTGAGGGTCGGAACAGGCAGCGCATGTTCTCATAGTCCTGCGAGTGCTGATTCTGGTTGCGCACGATGAAGCCGATAGGGCAGCCTGTAGATTTGCCTTCGAAGACACCGCTGAGCAATTCCACCTGATCGGGTTCATTGCGTGATGTGGTGATCTTGCTCTGTCCAGGACGGCGACGGTTGAGCTCGCTTTGTATGAAGTCGAGGTCGATGTCAATGCCTGCTGGCATGCCGTCGACGACGCCACCAATGGCCTCTCCATGGCTTTCGCCAAAGGTGGTTAGCCTGAATATGTTACCGAATGTATTCATGGGGTGGGGGTTAATGGCAGTGTCCGCAGCCGCAGCCATCCTCATGGTGATGGCCTTCGCAGCCGTCCTCGCAGCCTTCGCCATGCTCGTGACAATGACTACAGTTGCAGCCAGTGTCGCCTGTCAGGTGCTTGATGGTCTGCTTGATTTCCTCTTCAGTGGCCTCGCGATTAATCAGAACCTTACCCGTGAAATTTAGCGTTTTACCAGCCAACGGATGGTTGGTATCAACAGTTACACCGTCCTCTTCAATCTTGACAACTCTGGCCATGAAGTGGTGCTGCTCTTCATCCTGGAGAGTGATAACGGCTCCTTCGTAGATATTGTCATGGTCGAAATGACCGTTGATGGAGAATATCTCACGGTTTAGTTTATGTACGCCCTCTGGCACATAGTCGCCGAAAGCTTCTGAGGGTTGCAGGGTGAAATCGAACTCCGAACCTTCCTCGACAGCCATCAAGTTCTCCTCGAAAGCATCGATTGAAAGACCGAAGCCCGTGACAAACATATAGGGACGATCGTCGCCCGTCTGCTCTTCCAATTCTTTCTTTCCGTCGACCACTGAATAGAGCTGATAGGTGGCCGAAATAAACTTGTTTTTCTTGTCCATATTATATAATAGTGTATGTGGCTGCAAAGGTACAAATAAAAATCGAGAAATCTTTGATTTGTGTCAAAAATAAGGCTGTTTGCGCACACAATTGGCGAAAATTGTTTGGAGGGTACTAAAAAACGCCTTACCTTTGCACCGTCAAAAGACATTTGAGCTTGTCCCGATAGACGGGAAAGCAGCGTAAGCCCAAAGTGCTACGCTTCAGGATAACATTATTAAAGTAGGGCGGACCAACACACCGCCTGAGTAAAGAAAAGAAAGGGTAAAAAGATGAAAAAGATGATTTTGACAATGGTAGCAATGCTGAGTATGACAATGGCATTTGCAGAAGGCGAGAACGCAACAAAGGTAGAGAATGTAGCTGCCTACGATATGAGCGTAAACATGAAGAAGCTCGCAGTAGCTTTGCAGCTCACCGATGACCAGATTGAGGCAGTGGCCGACATCAACCACACGTTTGCAGCTGAGATGATGTTCGCTGCACAGTACAGCAACGACCAGCGTGACGTGATGGTGAAAAAAGCCATCGAGAAGAACGTGGCCTGGATGAACTACGTGCTCACTGACAAGCAGCGCCACATTTACCTGAGGCTGCTCAACGCCACCATCAACAACCGTGGTCTGAACAAGTAAGAAAAATGGTTTTTGTTTCATCAGAAGAGGCATTCCGCAAGGGATGCCTCTAATTTTATGCCGAAAATTTGCAAGTCTCGAATATTTTTGCTTACTTTGCAGACTGAAAGTCAATTTAAACATTACGAATATGAAGCATTTGAAGTTTTTTCTATTGTCAGTAGCAGCTGTGCTGTTCGTTAGCTGCGGTACTACAAGTACGGTGCCCATTACTGGACGCCAGCAGACATTGATGGTCAGTGATGGCGAGGTGCTCAGCCTCTCCACCCAGCAGTATCAGGAGTTTATGAAGACCGCCAAGCTCTCTACCAATGCGACGAATACTGCAATGGTGAAGCGGGTAGGGCAGAATTTGGCCAATGCTGTGGTCAACTATCTGAATGCCAATGGCTTGTCGAATGAAGTTCAGAACTACAAGTGGACGTTCAACCTGGTGCAGGACAATCAGGTGAATGCCTGGTGTATGCCTGGTGGACTGATCTGCGTTTACGAGGGTTTGCTGCCCGTTACGCAGGACGAGGCATCGCTGGCTATTGTGCTGGGCCATGAAATTGCCCATGCCGTCGCCAAGCACTCTGCCGAACAGATGAGCACTCAGATCAAACAGCAGTATGGCCTCCAGATAGGTACGATGGTGGCAGGTGCCCTGGGCATGGGCTCCAACACGCAGTCGATTGTGCAGGCGATAGCTGCACAGGGTTTCAATTTCAAGAACCTGAGCTATTCGCGCAACCATGAGAACGAGGCCGACCACATGGGGCTGATCTTCGCTGCGATGGCCGGCTATGACCCACAGGTGGCTACCACCTTCTGGCAGCGCATGGCCGCACAGTCGAAAAATCAGACGGCTGAGTTCCTGAGCGATCATCCCTCGGATGCCACCCGTATCCAGAATATCCAGGGTTGGATGCCTGAGGCGCTGAAGTACTACAAGCCGAAACCCGCTGCCACTACGACGACTACTACCACCAAGAAGGCAGCTACGACTACCAAGAAGACTACTTCGACGGCTAAGAAGACAACTAAGAAATAAACCAATAGTATCGAGCCGCCCTCCCCAAGAAGATGCGGCTCGACAACTCTTTCATTTTATGAAGAAACTACTGATTATCAGTCTGATGCTGGGTTCCCTCTCAGTGAGCGCCCAGACTAAGGATGGCGGTCTCTCGAAGGAGATTCTGCGTGACATCCAGAAAGAACAGCAGGCTCAGCCTGCCAGTCGTGCTCTAGCTAATGCCATCGCTGCCAACAGCATCGATGCGCTGGCCACCAACCACCAGAACGCTGGTGCCCTCGATACCTGGTTCAGCGTGGAGACCAAGAAGCAGAGTATCACAGACCAGAAGTCCTCTGGTCGCTGTTGGATGTTCAGTGGCCTCAATGTGCTGCGCTCCAACTTTGCCAAGAAGAGCGACTCGCTCAGCGTGGAGTTTTCGCAGGCGTACCTTTTTTTCTACGATCAGCTGGAGAAGGCCAACCTGATGCTGCAGGGCGTGGTGGACACGGGCAAGAAGCCCATCGACGACCCCCGCGTGCAGTTCTTCTTCAAGTCGCCCATAGGCGATGGAGGCACCTTCTGCGGTGTGGCCGATCTGGCTGAGAAGTACGGTTTGGTTCCTTCAGATGTGATGCCAGAAACCTATACCAGCGACAATACGTCGAAGGCTCGTCAGCTCGTCTCGTCGAAGCTCCGTGAATATGGTCTGCAGCTGCGCGACATGGTGGCCAAGAACAAGAACCAGGCCTCCATCAACAAGGCCAAGGTGCGCATGCTCGCCCAGATCTACCGTATGCTGGCAATGACTATCGGCGAGCCACCGCAGCAGTTTAGCTACGCTTTTAAGAACAAGGAAGGCAAGGCTATCAGCCCTGCCAAGAACTACACCCCTCAGTCGTTTTATCAGGAAGTGGTGGGTACTCCCATCAATGGCACCTTTATCATGGCGATGAACGATCCGCGCAGACCCTACTACAAGACCTATGAGGTGGAATACGACCGCCATACCTACGACGGTCATAACTGGCGCTATGTGAACCTGCCCATGGAGGACATCGAGCAGATGGCCATCGCCTCGCTCAAGGACGGACGCAAGCTCTACAGCTCCTACGACGTGGGTAAGTTCCTCGACCGCAAGCGTGGCTATGCCGATACGGAGAACTTCGACTATGAATCGCTCTTCGGCACTACCTTCAGCATGGACAAGGCCCAGCGCATCTCCACCTTCGACAGTGGCTCTACCCATGCGATGACACTTACGGCCGTCGATCTCGACGACCAGGGCAAGGCCCGCAAGTGGAAGGTCGAGAATTCTTGGGGCGCCTCTTGGGGACAGCAAGGATGCCTGATTATGACCGACCGCTGGTTCCGTGAGTTCATGTTCCGCCTGGTGGTCAACAAGAAATATGTACCCGAGAATATCCTGAAGGCCGCTGAGACAGAGCCCGTCATGGTGATGCCCGAAGACCCCCTGTTCCTACCTGACGAATAATTATGACGAAGGAAGAATTCAAGGCGTATCAGGAAAAGTATGCTGCCAAGATAGATGGCATACGGCAGGAGGCCCATGATCTGCACCAGAGTGTGAATCAGACCTATGGCGACGAGTTGCCCTATGGCTTCCATCTCGACATGGTGGCAGAGGGTGTCGGCAATTTCGGCCATCTGGTGTGCACCTGCGAGAATGATGTTATTCCGCTGTTTTTCGGCAGCTATTATCACGACAGCATCGAGGATGCGCGCCTGACATATAACGACGTGATGCAAAGGGCCCGCAGGTGGATGACGGAGGAGCAGGCCCTGATGGCGACGGAGATAGTCTATGCCCTGACCAACGACAAGGGGCGCACACGCACCGAAAGGGCAGGGGAGAAGTATTATAAGGGTATCCGTGAAACGCCCTATGCACCGTTTGTGAAACTTTGCGACCGTCTGGCCAATGTCACCTATTCCTGTTTGTGTTCGGAAGACCTAAGCGCCAATTCCCGGATGCGCGAGGTCTACAAACAGGAGATGCCCCATTTCCTGCATGCCATCCAGTCGGGCGAGAAGGACGCTTATGGCCATTGCCAGCCTCCTGCCGACACACGCTTTCTCGTTCCCTTAGAGGTGGTCGTTGGGTTGGCGGAGATTCTGATCGATGAATACGAACGTGAAGAGACCCTCAAGCAGTGGGGATAACAGAAAAAATAAATCCGAGTCATCGAAATGACCCGGATTTATTTTTATTTAAATCTGAGAATTACTCACCTTTAATAGTGCATTATATGTACCTTTCAAAGGTTATTCACCTTTGATAGCTGCTACACCAGGAAGCACCTTTCCCTCGATAGCCTCGAGCAGGGCACCACCACCAGTAGAGATGTAGCTCACCTTGTCGGCCAGACCGAACTTGTTGACACAAGCCACAGAGTCACCACCGCCAATCAGAGAGAATGCACCCTCAGCAGTTGCCTCGGCAATAGCCTCACCGATAGCGCGGCTACCAGCTGTGAAGTTGTCGCACTCGAATACGCCGGCAGGACCGTTCCACAGAATGGTCTTGGCACCCTTGATGGCCTTGCGGAAGTCTTCCTGAGAAGCAGGACCAGCGTCCACACCCTCGAAGCCGGCGGGAACCTTGTTGGCTGGGCAGGTGATAATCTCAGCACCCTCCTTCACCGTCATCGTACCGAAGTCGAGACCGTTGGTAGCTGTGCAGTCGCTGCCCAGAACCAGCTCCACGCCGTTCTTCTTTGCCAGTTCTTCAACGCCCAGGGCCACATCCAGCTTGTCGAGCTCAACGATAGAATTACCGATCTCGCCGTCGTGAGCCTTGGCGAAGGTATAGGTCATACCACCGCAGAGGATGAGCTTGTCGACCTTACCGAGCAGGTTCTCGATGATACCGATTTTTGAAGAAACCTTAGAACCACCCATAATGGCCACGAACGGGCGCTTGATGTTAGACAGTACGGCGTCGACAGCCTGTACCTCCTTTTCCATCAACAGACCCAGCATCTTGTTGTCAGCATCGAAGTAGTCGGCGATGACAGCGGTAGAAGCGTGCTTGCGGTGAGCGGTACCGAAGGCATCCATCACGTAGCAGTCAGCGTAAGAAGCCAGCGTCTTGGCAAACTCCTTCTGGCTGGCCTTCATGGCCTTCTTAGCCTCGTCGTAAGCAGGATCAGCCTTGTCGATACCAACGGGCTTACCTTCCTCCTCAGGATAGAAACGCAGGTTCTCGAGCAGCAGAGCCTCACCCATCTTCAGAGCCTTAGCAGCATCAGCAGCCTTAGCGCAGTCGGGAGCGAAAGCAACGGGAACACCCAGAGCCTTCTCAACAGCCTCACGGATCTGACCCAGAGACTTCTTAGCGTCTACCTTACCTTTGGGCTTACCCATGTGGCTCATGATGATAGTTGCACCACCATCGGCCAAGATCTTACTAGC
>ERZ809472.341-NODE-341-length-11747-cov-11.000513_pt1 | contig 11747 bp, 9 predicted proteins | sample MGYA00521274_ERZ809472 | MGnify/ENA primary metagenome ERZ809472 (study PRJEB31581, sample SAMEA3312791) | metagenome | study: EMG produced TPA metagenomics assembly of the PRJEB8939 data set (Metagenomic analyses of Rumen microbiomes reveals... | reverse complement strand
GAGTGAAAGGGGAGTGAAAGGGGAGTGAAGGGGGAGTGAAGGGGGAGTGAAAGGGGAGTGAAAGGGACGATACTAATGTGACAAGGGGGAGAGAAAGGGACGTTACTAATGGTAAGGATAAAAGATGTTAAAAGAATGGTTGGTCATGCAGTCTTTTGTAGTTTTTTCTATCATAGAAGATAGATGGATAATCACCCTACGACGTGAAACGACTGCCGATCCTGCTCTGCTTCCTGTTCTCGCTCTGTCGCCTGGCAGCGCAGGACGGTTCCGTTCATGCGGTGATTGTGAGCGGAGGCATGAACAAGTTGATGAATCAGGAACGCTACTGGAACGACTGCTCCTTCCTCTACAAAGCGCTGCTCAACGACTATCACATTCCCCGTCAGAACATCACCCTGCTCATAAGCGACGGCGGCGCCCCAGGCGACGATCAGCTTCGCTCCGACGGCGGCGGTCTCACTTCGTCGTCGGCCGACCTCGATGGCGACGGCATGCGCGACGTGTACCTCGCCGCCACAATGCAGAACCTGGTGAGCGTGTTGAGCGCCCTCAGCAACAAACTTACTGCCGACGACCACCTTTTTCTCTTCCTGATAGACCATGGCGGCAGCGACGACAAGCAGACCAGTTCGTACCTGTGGCTGTGGAACAGCGAGAAACTCTACGACAAGGTGCTGGCCAGTCTAATAGGTCTTTTCAATGTGGCGACGGTGAACATCGTGGCAGGACAGTGCTATTCCGGCGGCTTCATCGACGACCTGGCCGCCACGGGCCGTATCGTCAGCACCGCCTGTCGTGGTAATGAGCTGTCGTGGAACTGCACTGACAGACTCTACGATGAGTTCGTCTATCACTGGACCTGCGCCATTGCCGGTCACGACGAGGCAGGCGCTCCCGTCAATGCCGATACCAATGACGATGGTCGTGTGACCATGTTCGAGGCCTTCGCCTACGCCCGCAGCCACGACCGTCGTGACGAGACGCCGCAATTCAGTGCAACTCCATACGAGTTAGGCCAGCGATGGACATTCGACGGGATACTTCTACCTGAAAACGACGGAATAGATCCTGTAACGTATGATGCAGCAGCATTGCCCTCCACGGGCATTTTTGACCTCGCCGGGCGGCCTGTACGTGGGCAGATGCAAAGCGGGGTATATATAAAGAATGGTAGAAAAATAATGAAATAACCTTATAAAATGATAGCAGTATGAAAAGATTGACTCTGTTTTGCCTCGGCCTGTTGATGGTATTCACGGCAGGGGCCGCACCGTCCATACCGACCGATGATGCCAACGTGCTCAGGATTGACTCGCTGAGCGTAAAGGGTAACATGATGGACATGATGACGCAACACCTCCTGGTCTATGGTCGTAACACCAGCGACCAAGACTTCAATGGACTGCTGTTCTTAGTGGAGGACGTGGGCAACGGTCAGTATAAGAATAAAGGGACGTTGAGCTTAAGTGTAAATGCCGGTGGAAGTTTTTCGGAAGTCATCGGCTTTGAACTGCACGAGGGCGAACACAACCTCCGTCTGGCAGCCGATGAGTATGGGAATAGTCTGCTTAGCGAGCCTTTCCATATCACCATCGGCCCATTGCGACAACTGAGGCTGACGGTGGAATTCTTTCCTGAAATGATGCGCACGGTCGACGGTGTGAACATTCTCCAAGGCTACAGCCTGCGGGGAAAGATCAAACTGACGAACGAAGATAACGTGCCCTATTACGGCATCTCGCCTGTGATGAGTCATGGTGTAGGTGTGATGTATCGCTTTACGGGTGAGAGCGTAGACTTTCTGACCTCTCACTCATTACACTTCCTCATCAATAATCTTGAGCCTGGTGAGAGTGTCTATTGTGATTTCAACTTCGTTTATGACTTCAAGGAAGGCGAGACCTACGTCTTGGAGGTGACCTATACCCAGCCCTATGACTTAGTGAAGATAGGTGAGCTGCGCTTCTCTTTCCATGCAGGCACAAACACTTACTGGACAGCCAACGGAGAAGTCAAGCCCCTGACGGTCTACGAGAAAAAGCCGGGTACGACGGGTGCCGGTCTGGAGCTGCAGGTTCCATCGGAGGCCGTGGCTGTCGACCTTCGCGGATTATACTACATGGACAAGACGTATTCCATCAATGTGTCGCAGGCCAATCCTAACTGCCTCTACTACCTTGACTTCATCGACAACGTGCCGCAGGGAATGAATGTGAACTGCAACTTGGTGCGCGACGGAGAAGCAAGTGTCATCCGCCTCACCGACAACTACGACTTCTACTGCCCCAAGGCGTTTGTGGCCCAGTACATTTCCTACAGGCTCAAGCCAAATACCGAATATGGTGCATACGCGGAAACGCTGGTGCTGCCTTTCCGTCCGCAGGGGGCCTACATCGAAGGCCTGAATACCAGGGTGGAAGGTCTGCATGGCGAACTGCTCAAGGTGTTTGAGTTTTCTGGATATGATGCTGTCAGTGACACGCTGAACATTCACGAAATCAATGTCTCCCAGATGGAAGCCTATAAGCCCTATATCGTAGCCGTGAGCGCATCGTCGCCTGTTTCGTTCTATGCCGAGCATGCCACGGTGCCTGTCACCGAGACGGCTCTCACTTGTACCAACAATCTCTACTTCATAGGCGGAACGGTTTTCCAGAACCCCATCGGCTATCTGCCTTATCGTTATACCCCGGAGTTGGGTGTTTTTTGCAAACGGACTGTTGACGACCAGCTGCCACCATTCCGTGCATGGTTCAACTTGGTAACGCATGATCCAGATGAACCGGCAGACTATCTGGTCATCAACACTGGCTTCGACATCGGCAGTCACGATGTGGGGATAAAAGATGCCACTGACAGGAATCCTGCTATCTCCAATGCCGTCTATTCCCTTTCTGGCATGCGCCAGCGGTCTGGGCGGCTGGAAAAGGGACTCTACATCGTCGGCGGAAAGAAAAGAAGTGTTCGTTAAGGTTCCCGTTTTCGTTAAGGAAAAATGAGACAGGAGGAGCAAATCATACGCAGATGCCAGCAGGGCGACCGTCAGGCCATGGGGCAGCTCTACACGATGATGCACGACGAACTGTTGTCTGTCTGTCGTCACTATGTGGCTGATGACAGTACTGCAGAGGATTTGCTCCACGATGCCTTCCTGCTCATCTTCAGCAAGATAGGCGATCTGCACGCTCCGAAGAAAGCCCGTGCCTGGATGCGTAAGGTGGTGAAGAACGTGGCCCTGCTCTATGCCGAGAAGCAAGGTCGTATGCCTACCGTGCCCCTCGACCAGGTGGGTGACCTCATCGGTCCGGACTTTGACGTTCCGTATGCTGCGCTCAATGCGCAGCTGATGGACATCATCGACACGCTTCCTGAGGGCTACCGCCGTGTGTTACGCCTGTCCGTGCTCGAAGGTCTGAGCCATCAGGAGATAGCAGACCTGCTCAACATCGAACCCCACTCGTCGTCCTCCCAGCTCCACCGTGCCAAGCGGATGCTGCATCGTTCGTTAGCAATACTGCTGCTGTCGTTGCTGGTCCTGCTCCTGCCTCTCGGCATCTGGCACTGGAAGGCAAGGACGGACGAGACGAAGGGCAGTCAGACGGCTGACCGCGCAAAGCCTTCAGACCCTAAAGGGGGGAGAATAGACGGCACCCCTGTCCCTCCCCTTGATGGAGGGGACGCAGAGACCCCACCCCCGACCCCTCCCCTTGAAGGGAGGGGAGCTGGTGCACCGATGCTCGCTCAAAAGGATACGAACACCCTTAACGAACAAAGGCCTGCGGACGATTACGGAACAGCGGAGCACCCTGATACCTTAGACGTGCCACAGCCTACAGACGAGTCCGGCACAGCCACTGTCCTTCCTTCAAGAGAAGATGATAGACCCCTCCCCTTAAAGGGAGGAGAGGATCGCAACAGGGTTTCAGACATCCGCCTCTCTCTGGCCTGCAGCACCCTTCCAAGCGGCTCTTCTGGCTCACTGCCCTACGGCAATGCGGACTTCAAAGGCGATTTGGACTCCAACGGCGATGTGGACTCCACGAGTCATCACCGTCTGCCACTCACCATTGCCCTCAATGCCAGCTATCGACTCACCCCGCGCCTGTGGCTCAATGGCGGAATTGGCTACACACTACTGTCATCGGATCATCAGGTGGGCAACACCTATCTTTATTATAGTGGTGAGCAGCGCATCCACTACCTTGGCATCACCCTCGGTGCCGGCTACGACCTGCTGAGGCGCGGGCCGCTGTCGCTCTACGGTCAGGCTTCGGCCACCCTCGACCTGCCCCTGCGTGGCAAGCTGACTACCACCTACTTCGCAGCAGGACAGGCGCTGCAGACGGAAGAGAGCCGTCTGCAACCTAAGAGCCAGTGGTCATTGGGCGTCGGAATGGGTCTGCAGTACAATTTCACGCCTACCGTAGGACTGTTTGCAGAACCGACCCTGCGTTACCACTTTAATAATGGCGACGGTCTGGAAACCTGGCGTACCAGTCATCCTGCCGCCTTCTCCCTGCCGGTAGGCATCCGCATCAACTTCTGACGTGAATTTCCTTCCCCTTTTTCTTTGCTATTAGATAAAAACTTCTTACCTTTGCACCGATGTTTGAAAAGGAAATAGCAACGTACGAGGCTGTCCGACAGGCATATCAGGAGAAAATAGCCGACAGGATGGAACGGAGGCAGTGGATGGAATACAACGAGATTCTGTTCTCTGCTCATTCCTGTGCCATTGAGGGAAACTCGTTTACGGTCGACGATACCCGTATCCTGCGCGAGCAGGGCATGGCAATGGTGCCTGTTGGCCGTTCACTGATGGAGTGTGCCGAGATAGCCGACCATTTCCGTGCCTTTGACTATATGACCAGCCATCTGGATCATTCTTTTGACGAAGCATTATTAAAAGAGGTGAACCGTCTGGTGACAGAGCACACGCTGAGTTATCGCGTACCTGGAGCCGTGGCCGGGGAGTACACCACCGATGACATGGCTGTCGGCGACACGGTGTTTGGCGACCATGAGAAGCTGATAGCCCGCGTGCCGCAGCTGATGGCATCGACACAGCGTGCCTTGGACGATGGCTTTCACCCCATGACAGTGGCTGCCAAATGGCATGGCTACTACGAATACCTTCATCCCTTCCGCGATGGTAACGGCCATACGGGCCGTCTGCTCTCAAACTTCATCCTCCTGCGTGTCGGCCATCCGATGCTCATCATCAGGCTGGAAGATCGTGCCGCCTATATCTCGGCCCTGAAACAAATCCGGACAGAGGGCACCGACGATTATCTCATTGCCTTCTTCTTCAAGACCGCCATCGACCGTATGAAGCGTGAAATGGCAGAGAAGCGAAAACTCTCGCTGCCCATGATGTTTTTCTGAATGACAAATGATTAGCGGCGTGGTCGCCCGCAGTCAAGTCAGGGCTTGACTTCTATTTCAAGCCGCTCGTCGACTTCCTTACGCCAAGCCTTCAGCCAGTTGAACCATTCTTGCGCACTGTGGTAGCCAAACTCCTCGTTGTCAGAGCAGTAGGCCACCTTGTACTTCATGGTCTTACCCTTGGGGGCGACGACGAAGGCATAGTTGTCTCTGTTGACGGGTTCCTCGCTAATGATGTTTACACGTGGTAGGAGCACTGCCAGACCGACGGTCTCCCGTTTCCATTTCAGCGTGTCGGTGGCCGGATAGTCGGTGCCCCAGCAGGCACGCAGTCCCTGCTTATCGCTAAACTCTACAGAGCCTTTCACGTTGATGATGCCAGTGGAGAAACGATGCTGGGAGACATCGCGATTGAAGATGACCTCGACGTCGGTGTCGCGGTGGCCGGCATACTGGGTATAGCGAAGGGTCATGTTCAGTCTTGGCTGTGAACGCTCAACCTTGGACTGGGTACTGTCCACTGGCAGCTGCCATCCGCGGTCGACGACTTCGACGATGGTGCGCAGTGGGCCGTAGCTGATGACCCGTTGCGTGCGGCTGCGCACGGGGTCAATCAGGGTGGGCCGATGTCCGTCCCATCCGCGGAATGCACCTAAGCCGAAGGTGTTGCCTACCCAGAGCACGTCGTCGCCATAGCCCTGTTGTTTCTGTTCGTCGCTCGTATAGAATTGAGTGGCTTGCAGTTCCAGTCTTTTCTTGAATTTCCCATAGAGGTCGAGCGTCTGCCGATTGTCAAAATAGATGCGTATGCCGTTGAGCTCGCTTTCGAAATCCACGCCGTGGTGGTGCTGCAGGTTGTAGGAGTAGGCACAGTCGCCACGGGCGGTAATCGACTCAATGAAGTTGTTCTGCTTGTTTTTCTCTTTCACATTTTTGTTGCCCATGACCATTTCGGCATAGACGCGAGCCGGATACTGCTTCGGCTCACCATCGGCATAGAGGGTGACGGTATAGGACTTCTGCTCGCGTGGTCCGAGGTCGGCTAAGAAGCAGAGTTCGTCGAACGTCTCGTCCTGGTCGAGGTCGTCGAGCTGACAGGGAATCTCCTGACTGCCGATGGTGACGAGGGCTGAGGCCACGGTTCCGTAGTTGGCCAATGACACCACAACGGGCTGGTCGGAACGTGCTGTCGACGACGGATTTTTCACATTCACGTTGAAGGCGGTCTGAGCTGTGCAAAACGATGCACAACAGAGGGTTAGGAATAGTAGTTTTCGTCTCATAAGGCTTTAGTTTTGGCGCAAAAATACGTAAAACGAAAGAAAATGCTATTTTTGTTTAAATATTTTAGGTTAAAATTTGGTTAATTCAAGGATTTTTAGTAATTTTGCACCGCAATTTAACAGAAGTAAATCGAAATTAAGCAGTAAAAGCCCGTGCAAAAGTTATATTTCATCCTATTTTTAGTCATGTTCGCCTGCATCGGATGTCAGTGGCATTTGCGCAATTCAGCCGATGAAACCGACAATGACAGAATCGTCATTGAGCGTTACGACCGTTTAGAGCGCCACTTCCTGACATCGGGTGATGTTGCTGCCTTGCAGCAGATGAACACCGAGTATCCTGTGCAGACACGCACACTTATTGAGAACATGCTGCGTCTGGGGCATGTGGACGACCCCGACATCAACACACGTTTCCTCACTTTCTTCCAGGACAGCACCTTGCAGACGCTTATCAGCGACGTGGAAAAACAGTATTCCGATGTGAGTGACCTGGAGCAGCAGCTCACCAGTACCTTCCACCGTCTTCAGGAGCTGATACCCACGTTGCAGAATCCCCGAGTGTATGCCCAGATAGGCTCGTTGGACCAGAGTATCGTGGTAGGGGAGGGGATGCTCGGCATCTCGCTCGACAAGTATTTAGGCAGCGACCACCCCGTCTACCTGCGCTATGGATATACCGAGGAGCAGCGTCGCATGATGACACGCGAGTATATTGTTCCCGACTGTCTGGGGTTCTATCTGCTCAGCCTCTATCCCTTTATCGATGAGGCGCGGACGCAGGAGCACATGGCCAAGATTCAATATGTGGTGAACAAGGTCTTAGGGCACAAACTCTTCACCAATGAGCGGGTGAAGAACGTGGAACGCTACATGTCCAACCATCCGAATACGGCGGTCAGCGAGCTGCTCTCCTCGCAGGATGCCGACTTATGACACTTTCACAGCGCTGACGTCATGCCTACACCACTTTATATTATAGAAGAGGAGCGGTTGCGCCGCAACCTGCGTCTCATAGCCGATGTTGCACGCCGTGCCGACGTGGAGATTATCTTGGCCTTCAAAGCCTTTGCGCTGTGGAAGACGTTTCCCATCCTGCGCGAGTATATCCACGCCACCACGGCCAGTTCGCTCTCTGAGGCCCGTTTGGCCAAGGAGCAGTTCGGTTCGCTGGCGCATACTTATTCGCCTGCCTATACCGACGATGAGATTGATGCTATTGTGGCGTGCTCCAGCCATCTGACGTTCAACTCGCTGTCGCAATATGAACGGCTGCACCAGCGTGTGGCGGGCCGTGCCAGCATTGGCCTTCGCGTGAACCCTGAATACAGCGAGGTGGAGACGTTGCTTTACAACCCCTGTGCTCCTGGCACACGTTTCGGCGTGACCAGTGACAAGCTACCCGAACGGCTACCGTCCGACATTGAGGGCTTCCATTGTCACTGCCATTGCGAGAGCGGTTCCGACGTTCTTCAGCGCACCCTGGTACATATCGAGGAGCACTTCGCGAAGTGGTTCCCCCAGCTGAAATGGCTGAATCTCGGCGGTGGTCACCTGATGACACGTAAGGACTACGACGTGGAACTGCTCGTCAGGCTCATGCAGGGTTTGCATGAGCGCTATCCCTGGCTGAAAATCATCCTTGAACCGGGTAGTGCCTTTGCCTGGCAGACGGGGCCGTTGGTGAGTCATGTGGTCGACATCGTGGAGGACAAGGGCATACGCACTGCCATCCTCGACGTGAGCTTCACCTGCCACATGCCCGATTGCCTCGAAATGCCCTATTTCCCGGAAGTAAGAGGGGCGAAGCATGTCAGTTCAGAGTTCACAGTTCAGAGTTCACAGTTTAATAGTGCACAGTTTAATAGTGCACAGCCCAACTCTGAACTGTGCACTCTGAACTCTGAACTATCTTACCGTCTCGGTGGCTGTAGCTGTCTGAGCGGCGACTTTATGGGCGACTGGCTCTTCGACCACGAGCTACAGGTGGGCGAGGAGGTGGTGTTTGAGGACATGATTCATTACACGACGGTCAAGACCTGCATGTTCAACGGCATCGGCCATCCCGACATTGCCATGCTCCACAGCGACGGCACGCTAAAGATCCTGCGCCACTTCACCTACGAAGATTACCGTGACCGCATGGATTGAACTATACCGTAGGTGATGTGGTTGTGGAATCCTCTTCCTTCGGTTGCTCCTCCTCGGCTTTTTTCCCCTCTTCCTGAGCCTTTGCCTCCAGTTCACGTGTGCGCTCTTCCGCCATACGCTCGGCTTCTGCGCGCATCTGGGCCTCGAGCAACTCTTCGGAACGGCTCTGCCAGGGACGCTTGCCGAAAATTTTCTCCACGTCGTCGGCAAAGATGACCTCGCGATCTACGAGCAGTTGAGCCAGTTGCGCATGGCCGTCGGCATGCTCGGAAAGAATCTTCTTGGCACGGTCGTACTGCTCCTGAATCATACGCAGCACCTCGTCGTCCATAATCTTTGCCGTTGTCTCTGAGTAAGGCTTCTGGAAAGCATACTCCTGATTGCTGTAGTAGCACAGGTTGGGCAGTTTCTCCGACATGCCTGCATAGGCAACCATGCCGTAGGCCTGTTTCGTGGTGCGCTCCAAGTCGTTCATCGCTCCTGTCGAAATCTGGCCGATGAAAAGCTCTTCGGCAGCGCGTCCACCAAGCAGTGAGCACATCTCGTCGAGCATCGCCTGTTTCGTCTGCAAGACGCGCTCTTCGGGCAGGTACCAGGCAGCACCGAGAGCCTGACCGCGAGGCACGATGGAGACCTTTACCAAAGGATTGGCAAACTCGGTGAACCACGAAATGGTGGCATGTCCGGCCTCGTGAATGGCTATCGACCGTTTCTCTGCCTCGGTCATCACCTTTGTCTTTTTCTCCAGTCCGCCGATGATGCGGTCTACGGCATCGAGGAAGTCCTGTTTGCTCACGGTCTTGCTGTCATGGCGGGCAGCGATAAGCGCGGCCTCGTTGCATACGTTGGCAATGTCGGCACCAGAGAAGCCAGGTGTCTGGCGGGCCAGGAAGTCCACGTCGACGCTCTCGTCAACCTTGATGGGTTTCAGGTGAACCATGAACACCTCCTTGCGCTCGGTGAGGTCGGGCAGGTCGACATGTATCTGACGGTCGAAGCGTCCGGCACGCAGCAGGGCCGAGTCGAGCATGTCCACGCGGTTTGTTGCAGCAAGGATGATGACACCGCTGTTCGTGCCGAAGCCGTCCATCTCCGTGAGCAGGGCGTTCAGCGTGTTCTCACGCTCGTCGTTGCCGCCCATGGCAGGATTCTTCGAGCGAGCGCGGCCCACAGCATCAATCTCATCGATAAAGATAATACAAGGAGACTTTGACTTTGCCTGATTGAAGAGGTCGCGAACGCGGCTTGCTCCCACGCCGACGAACATCTCTACAAAGTCGGAACCCGACATGGAGAAGAAAGGCACACCGGCCTCTCCTGCCACAGCCTTGGCCAGCAGCGTCTTACCCGTTCCTGGAGGTCCTACGAGCAGGGCTCCCTTGGGAATCTTTCCGCCCAAGTCGGTATATTTCTGCGGGTTCTTCAGGAACTCCACAATCTCCTGTATCTCCTGCTTGGCGCCGGCCTGACCTGCCACGTCCTTGAACGTGATGCCCAGCTCACCGCCCTTTTCATACATCTTCGCCTTGCTTTTGCCCACGTTGAAAATACCACCCATGCCGCTGCCCATGCCGCCGCCCATGCCACGCATGAAGAGCATCCAGATGCCTACGAAGAAGAGGATGGGCAGAAGGCTGGAGATGATGAAGCTGAAAAAACCTCCCTGCGGCTCGCGCTCATACTTCAGCGTTCCAGAGAACTGTCCCCTTGCACGGGCACTGTCCACCTGCTGCTCCAGCTTGTCCACCGAGCCATACTCTACGGTCATGTATGGGTTGGTGTTCACGGGCACTTTGATTTCTGGGAAGAGCACCGTCGCACTGTCTTTCTTGACGTACATCTTCAGTGTGTTGGTACTCTTGTTGGCCACCACCTGCGACACGTAGCCATGCTCCAGGTAGTGTCTGAACTCCGTGTAGCTGGTCTCCCGTTGCTGTTGCTGTTGTGGCTGAAGAATGCTGCCCTGCTCTCCAGAGAAATAGACAATGGCGAGGGCGGCTATTACCAGGATGTATATCCAGTTCATGTTGAACTTGGGCATCCGTGGCTGTTTGTTTGATGTATTTTGTTCCATAACGCTCTTAACTCTCAATTCTTGTCATTTGTGCGTCTGCCCAGAGGTGCTCCAGATCGTAGTATTCACGAACGTCGGGCACGAAAATGTGTACCAGCACGTCGCCATAGTCCATAGCCACCCACAGGGCGTTCTCCAGTCCCACCACATGGGCAGGCTTCTCACCCAGCTGCTCGCGGCATGTATCAGTGATACTCTCTGTGATGGCTTCCACCTGTGTCGGCGAATTGCCCTGGCAGATAATAAAGTAGCGGCAGATGGTGCCCTCGATGCCAGCAAGGTCGACAACGACGATGTCGCTGCCCTTTTTCTCTTCTATTCCATTAATAATTGTCTGAACAAGTTTCTCCATTCTGTTCTTATTTCCAAAATATATGTCCTTATGTTTTTCTGTCAAAAAGGATGTCTTTCTGTCCTTTTGGCATTAAAAATCCCTGCAAAGGTACTGCTTTTAATCGTATTTGTGGGCATCTTAGCACTTTTTTTGAGTTTTTTTAGAAAAAAGTCGAGAAAAGTTTTGGCAGTTAGAAAAAAAGCAGTACCTTTGCACCCGCAAATCAGACGGAGGTCTGGTGCTAAGCTGAAAAATGATTGGGGTATGGTGTAATGGTAACACTGCAGATTCTGGTCCTGCCTTTCCTGGTTCGAGTCCGGGTACCCCAACGAAGAGAATCGCCAAGTTGTTGATTTTAAAACAACTTGGCGATTATTCTTTTTCTCATGTGACGTGTTTTTGGCGTGATAGCATCAGAATTGTTTAAGCCTCTTTGCCCCCATGTATCAAAGTTGGGTTAAAAATTGGCAGTTTGTTTGGTGAAGTCAGAAAAAATGATTACCTTTGCACCCGATGA
>ERZ809472.340-NODE-340-length-11747-cov-11.574495_pt1 | contig 11747 bp, 11 predicted proteins | sample MGYA00521274_ERZ809472 | MGnify/ENA primary metagenome ERZ809472 (study PRJEB31581, sample SAMEA3312791) | metagenome | study: EMG produced TPA metagenomics assembly of the PRJEB8939 data set (Metagenomic analyses of Rumen microbiomes reveals... | reverse complement strand
TGCTGTCGTACAACAGTAAGATGACTATTCATGACGAGGGTGCTGAGTAGTTACATACAGAAATCCTCTTTCAGTGAATAGCAGTTAACACTTTGAACACAGATTAAATCAAGATACTGATTTCCACTAATTATTCCACAACAATGGTACATAAACGTAGAGATACGACTTACAATGGTTCGACTTGTTCGATAGTAAGGCCCGTCACTTGTGAAATAAATGCAGCGTCGGAACCGAGCTCCTTCATACGGCGGGCAGTATCAATATCCTTTTGCTTCAGCTTGGCCTCGGCTTCTTCTACTTTGGCCTCTGCTTCTTCCACTTTAGCCTCAGCTTCCTCTATTTTGGCCTCTGCTTCTTCTACTTTAGCCTCGGCTTCCTCTACTTTGGCCTTTAACGCCCTTTCTCTTTGTTCCATATCGTATTCCAACGTCTTCTGTGTAGACACTCTGTCCCAGAACTTATCGTAGGCACGCATTTCCTCATCGTTGAAGGCAGCACGCTCCACGATTTCGAGGGCTTCGCTCACGTCGGCATTCTCTAACAACTCGGCGGGAACTTCTTGCGTGTTCTCATTGATTTCGGTAAGGAAACGAAGCCAAAGGACCTGCATTTTTTTCTCTGAAAATGAATGTGGTTTAAACTTCGGTAACTCCAAAAAAATAAGATGCAGACCTTCAATCACTTTGTCTGTGTATTTGTCATGGACGAGATGGTAGTAGTGGTAATAGTCATCCACGTCTTTCATGAACTCGGCATTGACAAAGTTCAGCGCATAGACAGGCTGCAGGTTTGCATACACCATGCCTTTCTTCGTCTGTGCCACGTATGCCTTTGATGCGTTGAGTAGGACGCGCTTCTTAAACGATTCCGTCCACGACATCTGCATCTCAACGATAAACTCACGACGCTTGTTGTCCTTGCAGCATACATCCACGATACTGTATTTCTCGGCCTCTGTGCGTTCTGGGATCTGGTCGGCTGGCCAGTATTCAATGCATTCCACACGTTCATCGTCATTCAGCGGCAGCATGGCATTGAGCAGACTGATGACGAGGTTCTTGTGCTCGCCAAATATCTTCTTGAAAGTTAAGTCGGCTCTTGGGTCTAAGTATTTTCCCATAATCGATTGACTCTTAAATTCTGGCGGCAAAGTTACACAACTATTTTCATATATTGCGTGTTTACCCCGTTAAACAAACAAAAACTTGCTACAAAATGTCTGATTATTCCGAAAAGGTCTGCCGTCGAAACTCTGAGCAGACAATAGCTGTGGCAATGGCCACATTGAGGCTCTCGGCACCTGGGCGCATCTTGGGAATGAGCAGACGGTGGGTTAGCAGACGGCGGATGGGTTGCGAAATTCCATTCCCCTCATTTCCCATGACGATGATTCCCTCCTGAGCAAGTTGCCGCGTATAGATATTGTCACCGTCGAGCACAGTACCATAGACAGGCACACGGGCATTACTTAAAAACGTTTCAAGATTGGTGTAAGTCACATGAACACGGGCAATGCTACCCATCGTGGCCTGCACTACTTTGGGACTCCAACAGTCGGCGGTATCGGCAGAACAATAGATGCGGTCTATACCGTACCAGTCGGCCACACGGATAATCGTTCCTAAATTGCCAGGGTCTTGGACTCCGTCGAGAGCAAGGGACAAGCCCCCGGAGACCCCTTCCCTACCCCCTTTCAGAAAGAGATGAGTGGAAATATTATCTGAAGAATAACATTCAGCGGGCAGTTCAAAGAGGGCGAGCACCTGCTGGGGATGCTGGAGGAAACTGAGGCGGCGAAGCTCGTCGTCAGAAACACTTACAATCTTATCAGCCAAAGATTCCATCCCCCTCTCCTCGAGCGGGAGGTTTTCTGTTGCAAAAACAACTCTGGGCCGAAAGTGGCAGGCGAGAAGATCGCCCACCACTTTCGGCCCTTCAGCTACAAACAGGCCCTCGTCTATACGGTGCTTCTTCTGTTCGAGAGAACGCACCAACTTGATCTGATTCTTAGAAATCATACGTCCCTTTCACTCCCCCCTCAGTTAGAAGGTATATCCAAGGGTGAGCAGCACCTGATGACGCTTGAAGTCAAAGGCTGTGGGAGTGGCAATACAGGTCTCATAATAAGGCTCCGTAACCCCGTTGTCGTAGGTGATGAAACCATCCTGGAACCCCACATTCGACTGGAAGGGATGGAACGTTCCCTTGGTTTTGGAGAACTGGTAGGCCAGGTCAATGCTGAAACCTTCGTACTTGTAGCCCAGTCCACAGGTGATGCGGTGTGTGTCGTCCCAGTTCACGAAATCAGGTGTGGAGGAGAAGTACACGCCCGGCGAGTCGAGCTGCGTGTCACGGAAGGCATCCTTGTTGTAGGCTGTCGTCTGATAGTTGTAGCCCAGACGGACGGCCAGTGCGGGGTCTGGCTTCAGCTCTGCACCCACTTTCAGCAGGTGTACGCCTTTGAGCTTGTTTTCCGTGTCACGAGTCATGACGCGGTCCTGCGAAGTATTCTGATTGCCGTAGTAGTCGAAGGTACCGGTGTAGCCTCGTGTGCTGGCGGCACCATAGTCGCTGAACTCATAGCTGGCACCCAGTGCGAGATAGTCGCTAATGGTGTGGCCAAGGCTGAAACCGAACTTCCACGGGGTAACATACTTGTACTCGAACACATCCTCGCACGCCATATCGTCGTAGCCCCAGAAGTCGTATTTCTGGTCAAGCAGCGGCTCATACTCGCCCTTGTAGGTATTGTTGAATATGCGGGTGTAGTTTTTGCTTGTCAGCGAGTACCACGTCGGAGTGCTCACGGAGAGACCGATACGGAAAGGACTTTCCTCCAAAGGCCGCAAGATGAGACCGAACTTGAAGTCAAAACCACTGCCCTCTATGCGATGGTCATCCTCTAACTGAATGGTACCGATTTCATTACCCGCAGTGTTTATCATCATTTCATCGTAGAGGCTGTAGCTCTTGTAGTTCACGCTATGCACCCCCACGGTAATTCCCCAGAACACGCGCTGGTTGAAATTTCCACTGAGGTTGAAGTCGAAATCAGCTATCCACCCGCGATTGGCCTCATCGAAGAAATAGTCGTTGGCATCTGAGAAGAGGAAATCGCCATCAGGATTGTTCACGTCATCGACGTTGTAGGCATTGGTGTAAAGATAGTCCCACTGCGTGAAGGGGTAGCCATAGTTTTTCATCTCCTGCGGATTACGATAGCCCATCCACGTTCCCGTGCTCGTGTTGTAGCCTAAATCGTAGCCACCATTGGAGTCGCTGTGCTTGGTACTCTTGGCAAATGCCAGCTTTGAGATCGATGCGCCACGCCCGTCGTGCTTTTCGAAACGGTTGTTGACGTTGATGAGGCGGTCGAAGTTACGGCTCTTATGAAAGTTGAACGAGAAATTCAGGAACGACTCGTCGCCCAGAATGTCTGCCCACACAAAACCTCCCTGGTCGAAGCTCATGTTCGTCTTGCCAAGATTGTCAAACTTATTCATACCTTGCTGAGAAACGGCGCCCGCCGAAAGGCTGATGTTGGAATGGCGGAAAAGTCCTAAGCCGGCAGGGTTAGTGCCGATGGTCGAGATGTCGGCACCCAGTGCCTCCAGTGCGCCGCCCATGCCCACGTAACGTGCAGTACCATTGAGGTCACCGCCGAGCATGTTTGCGTTTTCGTATGTGTCTTGGGCAGCTGCCGGCAACAGGGCCACAGACAACACTGCCATTGAAATATATCTCTTCATAATGTTTTAACTGTGAACTATGAACTGTGAACTGTGAACTAACATACTATCTTCTGCTGCTACCGCTGCGAACTCCGCCGCCGCCACCGCCGCCGCTACGACCACCGCCGCTGAATCCGCCACCGCCACCGCCACTATAAGAACGGCTGCCAGAGGAAGAACTTCCGCTATAGGAGGAAGAAGAACTGCTACTGCTGTAGGATGAACCGCTACTATACGTGCGTCCGCCCGATGAGCGCGGTGAGCTGTAAGAGCCGCCAGTGTAAGGGTTGGAGGAACGTACACCTGGGCTGGTGCTTGTACTCCGCGTGCCAACGGTGCCACGCGATGTGCCGGTAGTAGCACGGCCAGCAACGGAAGTCCGTGAAGAAGTGCCGTCGCCAAAGCGCGATGTACGCCGTGTACCTGAAACACTGCCTCTGTTGTACCCATAGCCCGAGCCATGGGGAACGGAGTGGTAATCGCCACGCACGCCCGTATGGACTACATAGCCACCACCGTGACGCCAGCCGCTACCGCCATAGTAGCCGCCCCAGCCACTGTAATAGCCGCCCCAGCCACCATAGTAGCCACCCCAGCCCCAGTGGTAGTAGGGACCACGGATCCAGTAGTTACCATAATACCAGGGGTCGTACCAGCCGTAGTGCCATGATGAGTAGTACCAGGGATCATAATACCAGGGATCCCAGTACCATGAGTCGTACCAGGGATAGTATGAACTGTAGTACCAGGGCGAGTGCCACGTCGAGCGGGCATCCTTATTGCCCTGATTGTAGCCCTCCCAATAGGCCTCTGTAGGTGTGTAGCCGTCCCAGCGGGCCATCTCACATGTGGCTTTGAAGTCGCCGACAGAGTCGGGGTATACACCTTCGACGGGGGCAAACGAGATGACATCGCCCGTATCAGGAGGGAGCACCTCGTAGCTGCTGCCACCACGACGGTTGTACTCGTCAACATTGCGACTGCTGCCCGAATAGTATGTCTCAGAAACGGGAACATAGCTGGAAGTAGGCTCTGCCTTCTTTGTAGCCTTCTTTGAGGCCTTCTGCTTGCCCGTGACGAAATACATGTCGTCCTGGGCCGTCATCGTAAGCGGGAGCATCACGACGAGCAGGGTAAGTAACATGCACCTGTTTTTCATATCCTTTTCTGTGTTTTTGGTTATACTTTTGATACCTTAATGGTTCCGAATGCAAAATTAATCCTAAAAATCACTGCAAAGGTAAGGAAAAACCCTAAAACGGGGTAGGATTTTCCCTATTTTTAGTAATTTTGCACCGTTATTTAACATAAGGACAGTATTTTATGAAATACTTTGAAGTGAACTTTCGCATAGAAGCTCCAGAGGAGACGATGCAAACTGCCCGCGACATCCTCTCGGCAATGGCCGGCGAGGCTGGCTTCGAGACTTTTGAGGAAACCGAAGAGGGCATTACGGGTTATGTGCAGCAACAGCTACTCGACCGCGATGGACTGGAGACCATCGTGAACGACTTTCCCCTACCCCACTCCACCGTGAGCTATATAGTACGGGAGGCCGAATACCGCGACTGGAACGAGCAATGGGAGCAACAGGGCTTCGAACCCATCATGGTAGACCGGTTCATCATCCACGACGGGAAACACCTCCCAAGCACTGTGAACTCTGAACTGTGCACTATAGAAATCCACGCCCGTCAGGCCTTCGGGACTGGCACCCACGAGACCACGCGGATGATGGTGGCCACACTGGCAGAGATGCAGTTAGAAGGAAAACGGGTGCTCGACTGCGGCACAGGCACAGGCATCTTGGCAATTGTTGCCCTGAAGAGTGAAGCCCAAGAAGCCGTGGGATACGACATTGATGAATGGAGCACGGAAAACGCCCGCCACAACGCACTAATCAACGGTGTAGACGAGCGTTTCCGTATACTCTTAGGCGACGCAACGGTGCTGGACAGCGTGGAGGGAACGTTCGACGTGGTAGTGGCAAACATCAATCGCAACATTCTCCTCGCCGACATGCCCGCCATGACAGCGAAGTTGAAGCCTGGCGGACTGTTTGCCATCAGCGGTTTCCTCACCCAGGATGTAGACGTGCTGATCGACCGTGCACAAGAGCTGGGACTCAGCATGACAGCACAACAACAGGAAGCAGACTGGGTCTGCCTGTTGTTCACATCAGAAAGCAAATAGGCGCTTATCAGTCAGTCTCGTAGACAGTCTTGTCCTCAATGCCGGCCAGCGCCAAAGCCTCACGGCGTTCCACGCATGTGCCGCAACGTCCGCAATGACGTTCCCCCCCCTTATAGCACGACCAGGTATGGGCATAGTCGATGCCCAGCTGCTTACCTCGCGAGGCAATATCGGCCTTGGTGATGTTGGTATAAGGAGACAACAAGCGCACACCAGCGTAGGTGCCGGCCTGTGCAGCACGGTCGAAGGCTTCGACAAACTCCGGTCGACAGTCGGGATAGATGGCATGGTCTCCACCGTGGTTGGCCATCATCACGGCTTTCAATCCACGGTTCTCGGCCATTCCTACGGCCACACTGAGCATGATGCCATTGCGGAAAGGCACCACCGTGCTCCGCATGTTACTGTCATCATAGCTACCCTCGGGAATGGCATCGCCGCCTTGTAGCAGCGAACTATCAAAATACTGGGCCATAAACTGCAAGGGTATGACCAGATGTTCTATGCCGAGCAGCTGGCAATGCTCACGGGCAAAAGCTATCTCGCGGGCGTTGTGGTTGGCACCGTAGTCGAACGACAGGGCCAAGGCGATGCGTTCCTGATAGTCGTAGAGCAGCGTCGTGCTGTCCATGCCGCCGCTGAGTATAAGTATCGTATCTTTCATAATCTATGGTTTTCGGTATTTTCCCTCCTCCTTGTCATCGAGCATCGAGAGATAGCTCTGGTAGCGGCTGGCGGCAATGAGGTGGTCATCGAGAGCCTGGAGCACAGCGCATCCCGGCTCATGCGTATGGGTGCAGTTGCTGAAACGGCATCCCTGTGAGTAACGGTATATCTCCTTGAAATAGCTCGTCAGCTCCTCACGCTCCATGTCAAACGTGCCGAAGCCCTTCACTCCTGGCGTGTCGATGAGCGCTCCCTGTCCTCCGCCGAACGATTGGCCGAGGGGAATCATCTCACTGAAGGTCGTGGTGTGCATGCCTTTCTCCCAGGCGTCGCTAATCTCTGCTGTCCGAAGACCGGCACCTGGTACAAGGCGGTTGATGAGCGTAGACTTACCTACCCCACTGTTACCACTGAGCAATGTTATCTTACCTTTCAGGAGCAGCCGAAGCTCTTCGACGCCGTCGCCCGTTGTTGCAGAAATCTGGCGACACTCGTAACCGACGGTCTCGTAAAGCGTGACCATCATCTGCTGCAGACGCAACTCATCGGAGGTGAGCAAATCGGTCTTGTTAAACACCAGAATCACAGGCACACGATAGGCTTCTGCCGAAGCAAGAAAACGATCGATAAAGGTCGTGCTGGTCTCAGGATGGCTCACGGTCACGATGAGCAGCGCCTGATCTACGTTGGCCGCAAGGATGTGGCTCTGCTTCGATAGATTCTGTGACTTGCGGATGATGTAATTCCGCCGGTCGTCAATCTCAGTGATAAACGGTGCGCTTCCAGGAGTACCGTCTGGCGGCGTGATAAACACACGGTCGCCCACGGCCACAGGATTTGTGCTCCGTATGCCCTGCAGGCGGAAACGACCCTTGATCTTACAGTCAAGGAGCTGGCCATCGTCGGTAAAGACGGTGTACCAGCTCCCCGTGTTCTTAACGACAAGACCCTTCATTACACGGTCATGATTTCCTTGTTCTTGGCTTCAATCAGCTCGTCCAGTTTCTTGATGAACTTGTCGTGTATCTTCTGCAACTCCTGCTCGGCATCTTTCTCATTGTCCTCCGAGAGTCCGTCCTTGATGGCCTTCTTGAGCTTTTCCTTGATGTCGGAACGCACGTTGCGCACCTCCACCTTGGCTTTCTCTGCAATCTTGTTGCACTGCTTCACCAGATCGCGGCGGCGCTCCTCGGTGGGCTGCGGGATGGTGAGGCGAATCACTTCGCCGTTGTTTTCCGGCGTGATGCCCACGTCGCTGTCCATAATGCCCTTCTCAATGTCCCTGATCTGCTTGCGGTCCCAGGGCTTGATGGCAATGGTACGCGCATCCGGACAGTTCACCGTAGCCACTTGGTTCAAAGGCACTTTCGAGCCATAGCTCGATACTCTCACACCGTCGAGGATGGCCACGTTGGCACGACCGGCACGTATGCGGTTCAACTCGTCCTCAAGGAACATGGCGGCCATCTCCATTCTCTCTTCTGCTTTATGCAGGGTCTCTTTTACGTCTATCATAATCGAAGGTTTTAAAATTCTGCTGACAAATTTAGACATATTTTTTCAAACCGCCAACAATTTAGCTATTTTTTTGAAAAAATAATGCCACATTGGAAGATTTACCTCTTTTTGTTTGGTTCATAATGAAGTTTTTTCGTAATTTTGCACGCAATAAACAATCGCAGTGTGCCGCATACTTACATCTGAAACGGCCCAACGCATTTTTACATAAAACACGAAAGATATGAAACCTTTCACCCATTACTGGAAATCGTTAACAGCAATCTTCGCGCTCACCCTTTCCCTCCTGTTGCCAGCCGCAGCGACAGCTCAGGAACTGCTGGCCAAAATCAATTTCAACACCCAGCAGGTGTCGACGGTAGACAAGTCGGTATTTGAGAACCTGCAACAGACGCTGGAGCAGTTTGTCAACGAAAAGCAGTGGACACCCCTTCAATTTCAGGAGAACGAGCGAATACAGTGTACGTTCAACATCACGGTGTCGAAGTATGACCAGAGTGCCAACCGTTTCACCTGCTCGGCCATTATCCAGGCCAACCGCCCTGTGTATAACTCCGCCTACACCACTACTATTTATAATAACCGCGACAAGAATTTCGATTTCGACTTCGTGCAGTTCGACCAGTTGAACTTCAACGAAGAGGTCATCGACAACCAACTGGTGGCGCTTGTTGCCTACTACGCCTTCCTCATCATTGGCCTTGACTTAGACAGTTTCTCACCCCTCGGCGGCACCGACGTGCTCCAGCGCTGCATGCAGTTAGCCAACAATGCCCAGGACCTCGACTTCGTGGGATGGAAGTCGTTTGAGGACTCGCGCAACCGTTTTGCCATCATCAACGACTATCTGGACGAAGCCATGAAGCCCTTCCGCCAACTGCAGTACGACTACTACCGGACGGGCCTCGACGAGATGGCCCAGAACGTGGAACGTGGACGCACCAACGTGACCACCGCCCTTGAGAACGGACTGAAAAAGGCCCATGAAGAGAAGCCCCTGAGCCTGCTGCCGCAGATATGGACTGATTACAAGAAAGATGAGCTGGCCAGCATCTACAAGGGCAAGGGCACGCAGAAAGAAAAAGAGAAGGTCTATGACCTCCTCTTCAATATCAACGCCTCACAGAACAATACCTGGGAACAAATCAAGAAGTAAGACTTTCCTCCCTTTTCTTATCCCAGGGCTAACTCCAAAATAAGTTTACTTGTCATACCGTTCGCCCCAGCATTGTTTCATGCGCTGGACGAGCTTCTCCTCCGACGGCGTGTGCTGTGGGTGCCAGAGACGCTGGTTTTGCAGTTCGTCGGGCAAGTATTGTTGCGTGGCAAAGTTTCCAGGAAAATCGTGAGGGTATTTATAGCCGTCGCTATAGCCCAACTGTTTCATCAACTTCGTGGGCGCATTGCGCAGATGAAGCGGCACAGGCAGGTTGCCGGTCTGTCGCACCTGCTGCAGAGCCTCGTCGATGGCCAAGTAGGCAGAATTGCTCTTTGGGCTTGCAGCTAAATAGACGGCGGCCTCGGCAAGGGCGATACGGGCTTCAGGCCAGCCGATCTTCATCACGGTATCGAAGGCCGCATTGGCCAGCAGCAGGGCATTGGGATTGGCCAGGCCGATGTCCTCTGAGGCGGAAATGACCATACGGCGGGCAATGAACTGGGGATCTTCCCCACCTTCAATCATGCGTGCCATCCAGTAGAGGGCGGCATCAGGGTCACTGCCACGAATGCTCTTGATAAAGGCCGAGATAATGTCATAGTGCATCTCTCCGTCCTTATCGTAGGCCAGCGGATTCTGCTGAAGGCAGGCCACCACCGCGTCGTCGGTGATGACAACGGGGTCGGCAGCGCTGTCGACGACCAGTTCCAGGATATTGAGCAGTTTGCGGGCATCGCCACCGCTGTATCGCAACATGGCATCGGTCTCGCGCAGCTCAATCTGTCTTTCCTTCAGAATGAGGTCTGTAGTAAGTGCACGGTGCACCAACTGCAGCAGGTCGTCTTTCTCCAAAGACTTCAACACATACAGCTGGCAGCGTGAGAGCAACGGCCGGATAACCTCAAAGGAAGGATTCTCCGTAGTGGCTCCGATGAGCGTCACCACGCCCTGCTCAACGGCTCCTAAGAGCGAGTCCTGCTGCGACTTCGAGAAGCGGTGTATCTCGTCGATGAAGAGAATCGGCGACCGCTCATCAAAGAACCTTCCTTTCTGTGCCTTTTCAATGACATCGCGCACATCCTTCACACCGCTGGTCACGGCGCTGAGCGTGTAGAAAGGTGTTTCGAGCCGGTTGGCGATGATGTGTGCCAGCGTGGTCTTGCCCACCCCCGGTGGTCCCCAGAGGATGAACGATGAGATACGGCCAGAGTCAATCATCTGTCGCAACACGGCACCAGGACCCACCAAGTGCTGTTGGCCAATATAGTCGTCGAGCGTTCTCGGACGCAGTCTTTCTGCCAGAGGTTTTGCCATATAACAATAAATGATTAGTCTATAATAAATTGTATAAATGCGGTCATCAAGCCTCTTTCTTCGCTTGATGACCGCACTTGCTTATGGATTCGTCTTCGTGTTGGCACACATCTGATGCCTACTTCATGCACTGCAGCACTTTTTTGTAGTAGCCGTTGGTGGCTTTCACGCTGTAGCGTGGTCCGCCGTTCCACGACCTGATGGCTCTTTCCACATTGTTGGCCTTGTTGTGCTGTGACTGAATCAGGAGGAACATCTCTTTTGACTTGGCCTCGCTATAGCGGTCGGCCATGGTGTAGCGTTTCTTCTTGCCACGCTCCTTAAGGATGTTGTTACATTCCCTTACGCAGATAGGTGTTATCTGCATCACGCCTACTGAGTTCCCACTCACGGCGTTTGGGTCTCCTCCGCTCTCCACCTCTATGATGGCCTCCATCACTGGCGTCCAGTCATAGGGTTCTGAACTTGCTTTTCCATTTTTGGTTGCCCCTGCACTTTGGGACATCAGGGTAAGAATCGACAAGCTCAGACATAATCTCTTCACTAATCTTTTCATATACTCTATGTTAATCGGGCTTCGCTAAAGCCCTCGTTTCATTGCTTCACTGCGTCGTTTCTCATCGCGAGAAATTGGGGTAACGCTCAGAAATCACGTGCAAAGGTATACCGAAATAATGAATTACCGTTCACAATTCATTCGTTTTGTGCGCGCACAGCATTACTTTTTTGACATACGTCAAACAAGTCAACATGGAAAAAACCTTTCTGCCGCCACCGTCACGGTGACATCAGAAGTTACACGAAGTTACTTATCTTATCGGCTATCTGCTGCATCTCATCCTGCGACAACTGCAGCTTTTTACGACGAAAGTCCACATCGGCTTCGCTGTTCATGGGTATCAAGTGAATATGGGCATGGGGCACTTCCAGACCGAGAACCACCTGAGCCACCTTCTTGCAGGGGAAAGCCTTCTTGATGGCCACGGCCACCTGCTTGGCAAACTGTTGGAAACGGCCTATCTCGTCATCGTCCATGTCGAAGATATAGTCCACTTCACGCCGAGGTATCACCAGCGTATGGCCTTTTGCAACAGGATTGATGTCAAGGAAAGCATAACTAGCAGATCGGAAGAGCGTCGTGTAGGGAAAGAGTGTAGATCTCG
>ERZ809472.339-NODE-339-length-11791-cov-5.888633_pt1 | contig 11791 bp, 12 predicted proteins | sample MGYA00521274_ERZ809472 | MGnify/ENA primary metagenome ERZ809472 (study PRJEB31581, sample SAMEA3312791) | metagenome | study: EMG produced TPA metagenomics assembly of the PRJEB8939 data set (Metagenomic analyses of Rumen microbiomes reveals... | reverse complement strand
CACTGATGCCACTGTGTTGCCACTATGTATGTGCTTGATAATCAGCAGTAAGTGATATAGTGGCATCGGTGACATGAGAAATAATTTTGAAAAGATCAAGGATTTTCGAAAAAAATGCTTATCTTTGCCGCTATATTATAATAAAGTGTAGCGCAATGAAGAAAGTATTGCTGATACTCGCTGTAGTCATACTGGTAGTGATGGGTGTGCTGGCGATGACGAAGCCGGACAGGACGGCTCATTATGATGCATTGAAAGAGGTCGTGCTGAAGGCTGTGGAGGCAAAGATGGATCAGGTAGGTAAGGCCGTTCCTTATGAGAGCCTGAGGACGAAGGGAACTTATATGGCATTGAGTGCGGCTGACGAATACTTGAAGAAGAATCTGCTGGTATATGAAAAAACGTTTTATAATAAGGGCGTTTTGGTCTATGAGGGTTATCATGTGCTTGTATCTGTAGGTGTGATGGGGCATGTGTTTCTGACCTTTGATGAGAAAGATATTGATAAGCTGATGGATCGGATAGATATCCTGAAAATCGGGAGAGATGTCATTTAATTAAACAAGTTATATAGATGAAGCTAATATGGGGCTGTTGTCTATGAAGAAAAAGGAGATATATTCTGCTGCGCAGTTGACGGATTATATTCATCAGGTGGGATTCCTGCCGCTGCTGTATAGTGGTATCCGTGGATTCTCTGCGGAGGAGGTGGTCGATGACGACTGCCGCTACGTGGTGTTGCCTGACGGAGGATGGGACTGGCCTTTGTGGAAGTGGAAGGGACCCATCGTGTCGGACGGGCACTGTGTCTATGGTAAGTTCTTCGACAAGAAGGCCGGATTCATTAGCTTTGATTGGTGGCCGGATTTCTGTAACTATCGCCGTAGCAAGTATCCTTTGCCAGAGGAGGGTTCTATCGAGGACTCCATCCTGATGACTCTTCGCGAGCATGGGAGTCTGATTACCAGGGAACTGCGTGCTGCCTGTGGGTTTGACGGGCCTAAGATGCGTAGCAGGTTTGACGGTTATATCACCCGACTACAGATGAGGTGCCTGATTGTCACGGAAGACTTTGTCTATCCCAGGGATAAGCATAATCGGGAGTATGGCTGGGGATGGTCGTTGCTCACCACGCCGGAGCAGTTGTATGGGCAGGAGGCTTGTCGCTGCCAGCGTTCTCCGGAAGAATCCTTGCAAAGGCTGCAATCGCACTTCAGGAGGGTTCTGCCTGAAGCCACTGACAGACAGTTGGAGAGGCTTATCGGTTGATTCCAAAATAGTACTGGCCCCGCTTACGGGTGATGCTCCCATAATTGATGGCATGGACGGGGCAGTAATGGTAGCAAGCCAGACAACAAGTACATCTGTCGTTGTGCTGCCATTTAGGGGGCGTCCCGATGATATTGTCGACAGGGCACACCTGCTGGCATTTCCCGCACTGGATACATACATCAGGATCGACGGTGAATTTCCTGTCGGTGATCATCCGCTTGTTGAAATAGTTGCCTAAGACGTAGGAGTAGAGGCGGGGTGTGGCTCCCTTGTCCAACTCCTGGATACCCCTCTTGCAGTCCTTGATGATGCGGGCGATATGAGCAGTCTGCCTCTGTGCATTCTCTATCTTCTCGCTGGCACGCTCCTCGGAGTCGGTGTACATGAATGGCAGACAGACATACGACTCGGGCATGACGACTGAGAACTGTGTCTCTGCCTGCAGGCCTTTGGGCGAAAGGTCCTTGTTAAGGATGGTCATCGCTTCTCCCATGTTGTCGCCACAGGTGGTCAGCGCCCAGCAGAAGGTGGATTCGTGGATGTGAAATGTGGCCTGACGGATGAAATCTCTTACAAGGCGGGGTGGCTGCCATCCGTGGGTGGGGAAACAGAAGCCGATGCGTTCTCCTTCGGACAGTGTGAATTCATAACGCCCTGCCTTGAGAAGGTCGGGGATATAAAGCAACTCCTCGCCCAGCTCCTTTGCGAGTTGCCGGGTCACCCATCGGGTGTTGCCTGTGCCTGAGAAATAGAATATCATGGCGCAAAATTACGAAAAAGCGGGCGAAATGCCAAACGGAACGAAAAATATTTGTAACTTTGCACCCGATTATGAGATATTTCATCACTTTCAGTTATGACGGAACCCGCTATCACGGTTGGCAGATACAGCCTAACGGGGATTCGGTACAGGAAAGGCTCCAACAGGCGCTCTCTACCTTGTTGCGTGAGGACATCTGTGTGACTGGGGCAGGTCGGACTGATGCTGGTGTCCATGCGAGAATGATGGTAGCTCACTTCGATACGGAGGCCTGCTTTGAGGCGTCGGAGGGTATCGACGGCAGTCAGTTGGCCTACAAGCTGAACAGGCTGTTGCCGTTTGATATTGCCGTGCAGAAGGTGGAGCAGGTCGATAATGAGATGCATGCCCGTTTCTCTGCCAAGAGTCGTACGTACCACTATTATATCCATACGGTAAAGGATCCCTTCTGCAGGGCATATTCTTGTGAGCTCCACTATCCGCTGGATTTCAAGATGATGAATAAGGCGGCGGCTATGCTTCTTGAATATGAAGACTTTGGCGCTTTCTGCAAGGCACATGCGGATGTGAAGACCACGCTCTGCCATGTAACGTCAGCCCAGTGGCATCAGACATCAGATACAATCTGGTATTTCGAGATCTCTGCCAACAGATTCCTAAGGAACATGGTGCGTGCTGTAGTCGGGACGCTCATAGACGTGGGGCGTGGACGGCTGTCGTTGGAGGGTTTCAGAAAGGTTATTGAAGGAAAGCAACGTACGGAGGCTGGTGAGTCGATGCCTGCCAATGCGCTCTTCCTTGAGAAAATAGAGTATTGACTATGTGGTTGATATTGGCATTTTTGTCGGCAGCGCTGTTGGGCTGCTATGATTCCTTTAAGAAGCAGGCGTTGAAGGCGAATGCGGTAATTCCCGTATTATTCCTTAATACATTGTTCTCATCGTTGATCTTCCTTCCTTTTATCCTCTGCAGTCCATCAGGTATACTCGACAACACTATCTTCCATGTAGCCAGCGGCGGCTGGGAGATGCATAAGTATATCGTGCTGAAAGCTCTCATCGTACTTTCCAGCTGGATTCTTGGTTATTTTGGAATGAAACATCTGCCACTGACCATTGTAGGACCAATCAATGCAACGCGTCCTGTGATGGTGCTTGTGGGTGCCCTCTTGGTGTTTGGCGAGCGTCTGAATATTTGGCAGTGGATAGGTGTGGCACTGGCTGTTACTTCCTTTATGATGTTAAGCCGTAGTGGCAAGAAGGAGGGTATCGACTTCAAACACGACCATTGGATCTATATGATTGTGGGAGCTGCTGCTTTGGGTGCTCTTAGTGGACTTTACGACAAATATTTGATGGCCCCTGTAGAGAGCGGAGGTGTGGGGCTGGATCGTATGATGGTGCAGTCATGGTATAACATCTACCAGTGTGGGATGATGGGTATCGTGCTCTGGCTGTTGTGGTGGCCGAAGCATGAGCATACGACTCCTTTCCACTGGTCGTGGTCGATCCTGGGTGTCAGTCTTTTCCTCTCGGCAGCAGATTTTATGTATTTCTATTCTTTGAGCCTGCCAGAAGCGATGATATCCATCGTGTCGATGATCCGCAGGGGCAGTGTTGTGGTAAGTTTTATGTTTGGAGCGATGTTCTTCCATGAGAAGAATCTCAAGGCAAAGGCTGTTGATCTGGCATTGGTGCTGTTGGGAATGGTGTTCCTGTATATTGGAAGTCGGTGAAGATTAGTGAAATCTGTGACTTTTAGTCACGGTATACTCTGGAGAGCAAGGTGTTGATCCAACGTATGGAACAACGGAACCAACGAAGAGTGCTGACAGGCTTTCCTCCAAAACTTAAAATAAATTCACGGAAAGAGTTCTTGCGGAAGGGGAGTCCTACATCCAGGAAATTGATATGTTCATAGCCTTTGCTATGGGCATATTTGATACAATGCCAGATAGTCATTGTATCAGGATGGAGCGGCAGATAGGTCTTCCGACGGAAAGCTGCGTACCAGAGATAGGCATTGTTCTGACTAAAGACACAGGCAGCACAGCCGATAACGTGGCTGCGGAACTTCGTTACGAACAGGCGGCAAGAGTCGGTTTTATTAGCCTCCTTAAAGAATTGGTCGTCAGGGATATAGCGTTTTGGCTTTAACCAATGGTGCTTCCGGAGAAGTCTGACGAAGGCCTCAAAGTCTTCTTCACTCTTGACCTCTTCTGTTATCACTCCTCTGGTATAGGCATTGTCGATACGTCGTTGCATCTTTTCTGAAATGCGCTCCTCAGGGATACGACTGTGGAGGGAGTTGTGGATATTCATCCAGTGGACCGGGAAATAACCTTGCTGTCGGAAATGTCGGTATCCGAACATTTTTTGTGACAGGTTACTGACTTCGATGTAAAGTGTTTTCTTGTTAAGTTTCTTGGTGATGGCTTGGATCATCTCTCCAAACAGCTCCTCTTTACGATAGTCACTTTCAGCATATTCTCCTTCGCCTAAGATACGACAATGCATAAAGAAGAATGGAGGAAGGAAAGAGGTCCTATAACGAATGATGGCCAGTAGCTGACTGACTACGTGTCCTGTGTCATCTGTACAAACGGCCATATAGGGCTTCATCCGCGGTGTCTGCACACTTATGGCAAACAACTGGCGGCTATGGAAGAAGTTCTCTTCACGGATAGTTGGCAACTTCTCCTCTTTGGTGTAGATGGTCGTTTCTATTCCTTTCACGCCACAAAGATACGATTTTTTTTGGTTCTCCCCAAAAAAATGTGTAACTTTGCAGCATAAATTACTGAAGTTATGACAAATTTTAAAGATTTGGCGCAGATGCGCCGCAGTCACCGCAAGTTTACTGACCAGGAAATAGACGGTGAAGACTTGAAGTTAATCCTCCGTGCAGCCCTTATGTCGCCTACCTCGAAGAGTCAGCGCAACTGGCAGTTTGTGGTGGTCGATGATAAGATGGACATCGAAAAACTTTCTGATGCGAAGAACATGGGCAGTCAGTTCCTGAAAGGTGCGCCTGTGGCCATCGTCGTCCTGGGTGATCCCTTGCAGAACGACTGTTGGGTAGAGGATGGTTCCATCGCGGCTATCTCCATGCAGTATCAGGCAGAAGAGCTGGGACTGGGGTCCTGTTGGATCCAGATGCGTGGGCGTGGTCTTGATGATGGTACGACGGCTGATACGGTGATTCGTGGCATCCTTGACATCCCAGAGAACCTGTATTGTCTGTGTATCCTTGCAGTCGGCCACTGGGCTGACGAGCGGAAACCTCAGGCAGAAGACCGACTGAAGTGGGAGAATGTTCATCTGAACAAGTTCAATAGTCAATAGTGATGATCAATTACGACTTAAACAAGATCAAGGCCATCATCTTTGATATTGATGGTGTGCTCAGCAGTGAGACCATCACCCTCTCGGCAGAGGGAGAGCCCTTGCGTACGGTCAACATCAAGGATGGGTATGCCATCCAGTTGGCGATGAAGCTGGGTCTGCGTATCGTGATTTTGACAGGTGCCAAGACCAGTAGTCTGCGAGTGCGTTACGAGGGTCTCGGTGTAGAGGATATCTATATTGGCTGTGCCGTGAAGATTGAGACTTACGATGCCTTCCTCAAGAAGTATGGTCTGACTGACGAGGAGGTCATGTATATGGGCGATGATATCCCAGACTTGGAGATCATGCGTCGTGTGGGCTGTCCCGTCTGCCCGAAGGATGCATGTCCGGAAATTAAAGCTGTCTGTCTCTATGTGAGTGATAAGATTGGAGGGCACGGCTGTGGGCGTGATGTCATCGAACAGACCCTCCGTGCGCAGGGTAAGTGGGTCATGAATGCAAAGGCTTTCGGATGGTAGATAAGTATCATGTTATTTTGGCGAGTAATTCCCCGAGGAGACGGGAACTGCTCAGCGGGCTTGATCTCGACTATGAGGTGAGGGTGCTGCCCGATATCAAGGAGAACTATCCGCAGGATTTGCCGACGGAGGAAATCTCGTTGTATATAGCAGCGGAGAAGGCTGCTGCCTACAAAGATATGATGAAGGATGACGACCTGATCATCACTGCCGATACTATAGTGGTCCTGGGTCATGAAGTGTTGGGCAAGCCTTCGGATCTTGATGATGCAAGAAGAATGCTACGCAAGTTAAGTGGTCAGACCCATCAAGTCATTACGGGGGTCTGTCTGATGACCAGTCAAAAGAAACGTTGTTTTAGTGTGACAACAGATGTGACATTCAAGGAGCTGACCGATGAGGAAATCAACTACTATGTGGAAGAATACCAACCTCTTGATAAGGCTGGGGCATACGGTATCCAGGAATGGATAGGCTATATCGGTGTGACAGGTCTGCAAGGCAGCTATTTTAATGTCATGGGTCTGCCTGTCCAGCGAATCTATAACGAGTTGCAGCTGTTTTAATTTTCAATTTTCAATTAGCCTATCCTCTTCGTCTGAACTCTGAGCAGGTGATGGCTGTGGCAATGGCTACGTTCAGGCTTTCAGCTGTGTCACCTTGGTGGAAACAGGGAATGAGCAGACGATGGTTGACCCGTTGTCTGACGGCTTCTGAGATTCCGTTCCCTTCGTTACCCATGACGATGATGCCCTTTTGGGTCAGTGGCTGCTGGTAGATATCATTGCCATCCAACAGGGTGCCATAGACAGGGTAGGATGTAGGCAGGGCATCTATCATCAGTGGGAGATTAATATATTCAATATGTACGTGCGCGAGACTGCCCATCGTGGCTTGGACCACTTTGGGGTTGTAGACGTCTGCCGTATCCTCACTGCAGAAGATGGTGTCGATGCCAAACCAGTCGGCAATGCGGATGATGGTTCCCAGGTTTCCGGGATCCTGCACACCGTCGAGTGCCAAGACCAGTTTCTCTTTATCAAAAGTTTCATGGGTTGTCTCTTCTGGTATGGGGAAGAGTGCCAGTATCTGTTGGGGGTGTTGGAGGAAACTGATACGTGACAGCTCTTCGTCTGTGATTTCAGTAGCCTCGCTTATCTCTTGATGGCTTCTAAGGTAGGGTTGGGTGGCAAAAACAGCCTTTGGATGATACTTCCTGAGCAGGTCGCCCACCACCTTTGGCCCTTCTGCCACAAACAGTCCTTCGCGCTTACGGAATTTCTTCAATTCCAGCTGACGTATGAATTTTATTTGGTTTTTGCTAATCATTTTGTCTTTTTGTTTGCAAAGATAAAGAATTATTTCTATCTTTGCAAGCAAATTCGTAAGATATTGATGTATAAACGGCCATTTTGTATTCCGGCAATTGTGTTTCTGCTCGCACTCATATTGAGTTCGTGCTCCACTACGCGCGACATTCCAGAAGGGTCTGTCATGTTGAATCGTGTATCCGTGGTCGCTGATGGAAAGTACCGTGACATCAATACCTCTCAGTTGAAAAACTATGTCCGCCAGAAAACGAATTCCAAGTGGTTGTCTGTTGCTAAGATACCCTTGGGCGTCTACTCCCTGGCAGGCCGTGACACGACACAATGGATCAATCGGATGCTGCATGCGATGGGTGAGGCGCCTGTCATCTTCGATACCCTTCAGGCCCGATTGTCGTGTGATAACCTTCAACATGCCATTCAGAACCTTGGCTATCTCGATGCCCAGGTGGAGTTATATACTGATGTCAGGAAAAAGAAACTGAACGCCATCTATTTGCTACATCCTGGCAAACCTTACTATATTAGGACATTACGGTATGACATCCAGGATAGTGTCATCGCCCGCTTGTTACAGCATGACAAACGTGGACTGCATGAGGGAATGCAGTTTAATGTCAATGCCCTCAATAACGAACGTTCACGTCTGACATCGCTATTGCAGGATAATGGTTACTATCGATTTCACAAAGAGTTCATCACGTTCATTGCCGACTCCCTGCAACAAGACCGTCAGATTGACCTGACGCTGGTTCTGAGGCCTTACCGCACAGCCAATGTCAGTGACACACTGCACACTCCTTATGTGATTCGTGACATCTATTTTATCAGTGGTAATCCTGACGATTCCCTGATTCATCTGCGTCAGTCCGTACTTCGTGAGAATACCTTCCTCGAGTCAGGTGCTCCTTACTCTGCCGATGATTTGCAGAATACCTACAACCACTTCGGACGTTTGGGGGCTGTGCGCTATACCAACATCAGTTTTCAGGCTGTTCCCGATACTGCCTTGCTCGATGCCTATGTCAATGTGCAGACGAATAAGCCTTCTACCATCAGCTTCCAGCCTGAGGGAACTAATACTGCAGGAGACTTGGGCGCTGCAGCCTCGCTGACCTATGAGAACCGTAATCTCTTCCGGGGTTCTGAGTCGTTCAGCCTTCGGTTACGCGGAGCCTATGAGGCCATCCGTGGACTGGAAGGATACAGCAACCAGGATTTCGTGGAATATAGCACAGAAGCCCGTCTGAGTTTCCCCCGATTTATCATGCCATTCTTGAGTCGGGATATGCGACGCAGAACAATTGCCACCAGTGAAGTGTCGCTGCTCTATGATCTGCAAAACCGTCCTGAGTTCCATCGCCGCGTTTTGTCTGCTGGCTGGCGTTATCGTTGGAAACCGCAATACCATCACGACCAGTATCAATTCGACCTCATCGATCTGAACTATGTCTTTATGCCCTGGATCAGTGAGACTTTCCGTCATGAGTATTTGGATAACACATCCAACTATAACGCTATATTGCGCTATAACTATGAAGATCTCTTTATCATGAAGATAGGTTTTGGCTGGGTCTATAACAATGGCTTGATTGCTGTGAAGACCAACCTGGAGACAGCCGGTAATCTGTTGAATGTGGGGAGTCGTCTGTTTCATGCCGAACAGGATGACCGTGGACAATACCGGGTGTTCAATATCGCCTATGCCCAGTATGTCAAGGCCGATGTAGACTTTACCAAGAACCTGCTGCCGGGCTATCAGGACCAGCTGGTATTCCATTGTGGCCTTGGCCTTGCATATCCCTATGGCAACAGCAGGGTGCTCCCCTTTGAGAAACGTTATTTCTCTGGTGGCGCCAATAGTGTGCGTGGTTGGAGTGTGAGAAGTCTCGGTCCCGGGCGCTATAAGGATCGCGATGGCAACATCAACTTCATCACTCAGACGGGTGATATGAAACTTGATGTGAACCTGGAATACCGCACTCATCTCTTCTGGAAGTTTGGTGGGGCCCTCTTCCTGGATGCAGGAAACATCTGGACGTTGCGTGCCTACGATGAACAGCCAGGTGGACAGTTTAAGTTCAGCCATCTGTTGAGTGATATGGCTGTCAGTTATGGTTTAGGACTCCGACTAAACTTCGACTACTTCATTCTGCGTTTCGATTTGGGAATGAAAGCGGTCAACCCTGCCTACGAGGTCGAGGAGGAGGAACACTATGCCATCATCCATCCCCGTTTGAGTCGTGACCTCGCTTTTCATTTCGCTGTTGGGCTTCCGTTCTAAGGAAGATAAAAGTTAAAAAAAGACAAGAAAGGGAAAATGTTCATGGTTCGTGGGCTATTGTTCAATGTTTTTGTGTACTTTTGCACAAAATAAGGACCCTAAAATGTTGAAATTTGTATCGTTTGGAAGCGGAAGCAGCGGTAATTGCTATTATCTTTGTACTGCTACAGACGGGTTGCTGATAGATATAGGCGTTGGGCTTAGAACGCTCAAGAAACACTTCAGGGATTATGGTATCAGCCTCAATACGGTGAGCCGCATCCTGATTACGCACGACCACGCAGACCATATCAAGTCCGTGGGTGCGTTCAGCCACGATTATCATGTACCTGTCTATGCTACGCAGAAAGTACACGACGGCATCGACCAGAACTATTGTATACAACGTAAGGTGGCCGATGAGATGAAACGGTTGGTGGAACCCGGAGTGTCCGTGAAGCTAGGTGATTTTACAGTGACGCCTTTCCCTGTCCCTCATGATGCCAATGAGAATGTGGGCTATCAGATTGACGTGGAAGGCGTCTGTTTTGTCGTTCTCACCGATATCGGAAGCGTGACAGAGGAGATCAAGGAGAGGATTCGCTACGCCCACTATCTCATCATTGAGGCTAACCATGATGTTGAGATGTTGAATAACGGACCATACCCTGCTTATCTCAAGGCGCGCATCCTCAGTGCCAATGGCCATCTTTCCAATGCCGAGTGTGGTCATGCGTTGGCTGAGAACATGTCGGAGCATCTGCGTCATGTGTGGCTGTGTCACCTCAGTGAGGAGAACAATCACCCTGAGTTGGCCCGTAAGACGGTGGAAACCATCCTTCGTTCCTATGGTATCATCCCTGGAAAGGATCTCCAGTTGGAAGTTTTAAAGCGTAAAATGCCCAGTGGTGTATACGAATTAGAGACGGATTGTGAGGATTTATCACTTTTTTAGGTAAAAAACTTACGATTTATTTGTTTGTTTCAATGAAATGTATTAATTTTGCACCCGAATTAAAAAACAAAAGCAAGAGAGATGAAATATCTGAACCTACTTAGCGCCATTATTATTATTCGACTGCAGGGAGCAGCCGGAAGTGATTTGGGTGTATATATAAAATAGGTATAAGATACAAAATGATATAGAGCCTTTCTCACTTCCGAGTGTGAAAGGCTTTTTTGATTTCAGGCATAAGAATAAAATAACATAAATGAATTTAAACAAAAGCCAAAAATGAACGACAGACTTTACATTTTCGACACGACGCTCCGCGATGGAGAACAGGTGCCCGGCTGCCAGTTGAATACCGTAGAGAAAATACAGGTAGCTAAGGCGCTGGAACAGCTGGGCGTGGATGTGATTGAAGCAGGATTCCCCGTGAGTAGTCCTGGTGATTTTAATTCGGTGATTGAAATCTCAAAGGCAGTGACATGGCCTGTTATCTGTGCGCTGACACGTGCTGTAGAGCGCGACATCGATGTGGCTTTCGAGGCCTTGAAGTATGCTAAGCACAAGCGTATCCATACGGGTATCGGCACCAGCGATGAGCATATCCTGTATAAGTTCAACTCCGACCGCGAGCATATCCTCGAACAGGCAGTGGCTGCCACGAAGTATGCCAAGCGCTATGTCGACGATGTGGAGTTCTATTGTGAGGATGCAGGCCGTACTGACAATGAATATCTGGCTCAGGTGGTGGAGGCTGTCATCAAGGCTGGTGCCACAGTGGTAAATATACCCGATACTACGGGCTATTGCCTGCCTCAGGAATATTTCGAGAAGATCAAGTATCTGAAAGAGCATGTCGACGGCATTGACAAAGCTATCATCTCAACACATTGTCATAATGACCTTGGATTGGCAACAGCCAACACCTTCAGTGGTGTGATGGCGGGTGCCCGTCAGGTGGAAGTGACCATCAACGGCATCGGTGAACGGGCTGGTAACACCTCTTTGGAAGAGATTGCGATGATTCTCAAATGCCATAAGAACCTTGAAATCGATACAAACATCAATACTACGAAGATTTATCCTATCTCGCGTATGGTGTCCTCGCTGATGAATATGCCTGTACAACCCAACAAGGCCATTGTCGGGCGCAATGCCTTTGCCCATTCCAGCGGTATCCATCAGGATGGTGTGCTGAAGAATGTGCATACCTATGAGATTATGGATCCAAAGGATGTTGGTATTGATGACAACTCTATTGTATTGACCGCACGTAGTGGTCGTGCAGCTTTGAAACATCGTCTGCATATCAATGGTGTTGATGTGAGCGATGAGGATAAGGTCGACAAGATAT
>ERZ809472.338-NODE-338-length-11830-cov-11.797197_pt1 | contig 11830 bp, 14 predicted proteins | sample MGYA00521274_ERZ809472 | MGnify/ENA primary metagenome ERZ809472 (study PRJEB31581, sample SAMEA3312791) | metagenome | study: EMG produced TPA metagenomics assembly of the PRJEB8939 data set (Metagenomic analyses of Rumen microbiomes reveals... | reverse complement strand
GGACTATCTCCTATCGGCTGCTTGGTATTTTCGTCTGCAAACATAGTAACTATTTCAATCTTTTTTAGTAATTTCGTGCTGTGCGGATAGAGGTCGATAATTTTCTTTCCCATATCCAGCTTCGTTTTTACATATAAATATATTGCTTTTTTTTCAGCTTATCTATCTCATGCAATAGCTGCTCTATCTTCTCCACAATGCGCTTTTGCTCGGCGAGTGGAGGAAGAGGAAATGGTGCTGTTAGAATATCTTCTCTTGATATGCCAGGTATAATTTTACCGTTGTCAGTGACATTTTCGGTGTCTGTCTGTGACATTTTACCGTTGTCAGTGACCTCCAACAAGTATATCATGTTTAGGGATGTCTTTGCTTTCAACTAATGCTATATCTTCATTCACATGCCCCTCATTCCCAAACACGCGACAATATGTTCTTGAAGCGTGCTGAGTCTTTGTTGCGGGTTCAAACTGATTACTCCAAATGGTATTGAAGAAAGGTTCTTCATTGGGATGATTAGCATTAACTCTGTCAAAGCCAACTCTAAACCCTCCAACACCAGCAAATAATTCAATAATATTTGGCATTTTGTTATTCTATTGATTATTAGTGTCCATTCGTGTTCGGCGGCAAAGATACTGATTATTTCCGATATGGCCAAATAAAACATTCACTTTCTGCTTGGACGGATTTGCTGTCCGGCTATAGTGAATATCAGCATTTATAATACTATGCAGTCATTGTTGCGGATTGAAAATCCTTATACTCATAGCAGTCGGATTGCAAATGCGACTGAGCAGAAACACATTATTTAATAGAATTGCTTGGTTTGTTGCGAGAAACAGTTGGTTTCTAATTGTGGCGAATTCGCCATAATTAAAATTGGGATTAAATTTAGAATACCGCAGCAATCTTTTTAATCTGCTTCAGCATGTCGAGCAGTGATGAGTCCTTTCGGGCTGTCTGCATGTTATACTTTGTCTGTAGGTACATCAACGAGTCGGCAGGCACGTCGAGTGCCGCTTCAAACATCAGCGCTGTCTTTGCTGTCAACGGACGGCGACCGTTCAGTATCTCATTCACTACTGAGTAAGTCAGTCCCATGCTGTCGGCCAACTGGCGCTGGCTGATACCACGCTCCTCTATCTCATCCTTCAGCACTTCACCCGGATGGGTGGCAAATGCTCCATAACCTAAATTTCCCATACACTTTATATCGACAATTCAATGATATTGCAAATGGTGATGCCTTCTGTCTCGCTCGATGTGAACTCTATGCGGTACTGATTATTCACACGTACCGACTCCAGCCCCTTCTTGTCGCCCACCAGCTTTTCGTAGTGCAGGGAGCGATAGCGGAACAAGTCCGTCACCTTGTCAACGGAGTCAAGGATGTTCACTACCCGCACGTATCGTCTTACGATGTCTGGCTGGTAGTGGTGCTGTTTGTCGCTCGTCACACCATCGTAGAACATGTTTGTCTGCATAATCATAATAAAAGAACGGCTCAAAGGGGAGAATTGAGCCGTTCAAACTTTTTGGTCTGTGACGTTTCGTGATCAGAATGGGAGGTCGTCGGCAGTTCCTTCCTCTACTCCTGGCTGTGCGGGCGGGAATGGAGTTGCGGCGGGAGCGCCGGCTGGCGGGATGGGGGCTGCCTGAGTGGCTGCGGGAGCCATGCCTGGAGCAGGCGGGAAGGGAGTCGCGGCGGGAGCACTACCAGGAATGGTAGTGGCTTGTGGAACGCTCTGGGCCGGCTGTCCACGGAACACGTTGAAGGCGTTGATGCGGTTGTACCAACGACCCTGATACTCTTGGGCATCGATGTCGAACTGCACGGTGATTTCCTCGCCGGCCTGTATGTTGAACATTTTAATGCGGTCCTCGCCAAAGACGCGGAACATCATTCGGCGCGGATACTGGCCTGGTACTTCCAACACATATTCCTGGCTCATCCAGGAGTTGCCCGTGCGGGGTGAAACTCCACTGCTTGCGGGGAGAATAGCAATTACTTTTCCTGTTAAATCCATACGGTTAAAATGATTATAATAATTTGTTGTTATGCGAAATCGTCGGCGAAATTACTAAAATAGTTTGAAAAGACGAAAAAAAAACAAGAATAATTTTGCTAATAACACACTTTTTTGTATTTTTGTGCTCCGAAATGAAAACATAAAACAAATTATATATGAGATTTACAGTTTCCAGTACAGCCTTGGGCAACCGTCTGTCTGCCTTGGCACGAGTCATTAACAGTAAGAACTCTCTTCCCATCCTTGGCGATTTCCTCTTCGAGGTGTTCGATGGGCAGTTGCATCTGACTGCCTCGGACAGTGAGGTGATGATGAAAACCACGCTTGAGCTTAATGAGTGTGACAGCGACGGCCGTTTCTGCGTGGGCAACCATGACCTGCTTGAGGCCGTCAAGGGTATCAGCGAGCAGCCCATCACGTTTGACGTGGACCAGAACGCCAACATCGCCCGCATCAGCTATCTCAACGGTATGTTCTCCCTGCCCGTGCAGAATGCCGATGAGTTTCCGCAGCCGCAGATGGTCAGCGATGGAGCTACGGTCATCAACATCCCTGCCAACATGCTCAACGACAATATCACGCGAACGCTCTTTGCTACGGCGCAGGACGAGTTGCGGCCAGTGATGAACGGAATATATTTTGACTTGACTCCCGATCATCTTGCCGTAGTGGCCAGCGACGGTCATAAGCTCGTGCGCAACAAGCTGTTTAACATACACAGCGAGCAGCCCTCGTCCTTCATCCTGCCGAAGAAGCCGGCAACGCTGCTGAAGGGTGTGCTGGGCAAGCAGGGTGGCGACGTGGTGATACGCTACGATGACCGCAATGCCGAGGTGGTCTACGAAGAGGGTATGCTTATCTGCCGTCTGATAGAGGGCCGCTACCCCAACTATAACTCGGTCATCCCTCAAGGCAATCCCAACCAGCTCACCGTAGACCGTCAGCAGCTGCTGGCAGCACTGCGCCGTGTGCAGCCTTTCAGTAATGATTCGAGCAACCTCATCCGCTTCCACGTGGAGAACGGCACGCTACAGCTCGACGCTGAGGACTATGACTTCTCCAAGACGGCAACGGAGCACATGTCGTGCGACTACAACGGTATGCCCATGAGCATCGGCTTCAAGGGCTCGTCGTTTATAGAGATACTGAGTAATTTCGATTGCGAGCAGGTGCTCATCCAGCTGGCCGACCCCAGCCGTGCAGGGCTGGTGGTGCCTTCGGAGCAGCCTGAGGGTCAGGACGTGCTCATGTTGATGATGCCGATGTTGCTGAATGACTAAGGACTATGAAACTTAACCTGAAGAAACCGCTGGTGGTCTTTGACTTGGAGACGACGGGGCTTGATTTGGTCAAAGACCGAGTCATCCAGTTGTCGTATATCAAGGTGATGCCCGACGGCAGCGAGGAGAGAGGCAACTACCTCATCAATCCTGAACAGCATATCTCACCGGAAATTACCAAGCTGACTGGAATCAGCGATGAGGACGTCGCGTCGCAGCCCACCTTCAAGCAGCTGGCCAAGACATTGGCAGAGAAGTTCACGGGATGTGACTTCGCTGGCTTTAACAGCAACCATTTCGACATTCCCTTGCTGGCCGAGGAATTTCTGAGAGCTGGCATCGATTTCGACTTCTCACGCTGTCGGCTCATTGATGTGCTGACCATCTACCACAAGCTGGAACGTCGCAACCTTGCTGCGGCATACAAGTTCTACTTGGGTCGGAGAATGGAGCAGGACTTTGTAGCCCATCGTGCCGACGAGGACACGGAGGCCACCTATCGGGTGTTGCAAGCCCAGTTGGACCACTATACTGAGGAGCATCAGCGTGAACTGGGCGAAGAGCCTGAGGGACGGGTGCTGCCAAACGATATGGACTTCCTGAGTAATTTCTCACGTGTAAATAATAATGTAGACTTTGCCGGACGTATCGTCTGGGGAGAGTCGAAGGATAGCAAGGGGCATGTCGTCGTTGACAGCGAGGGCAAGCCCGTGATGACCGAATATTTCAATTTCGGAAAACACAAGGGAGAGACCGTTGCCGACGTGCTGCGCTTCGATCCCGGCTATTTCTCATGGATTATGAACGGAGAGTTTACCTATAACACCAAACAGGTGCTCACCCGCATCAAATTGCGCGAATCTCAGCGGTAATAATAATCGTTTGCACACTTTTTGCACTTGAAAATAAAAAAAATCGGTTTATTATTTGCCATTTCGTAAAAAAGCGTTATATTTGCACCCAAAACCATTTGTTGTAACCATTAAATTGACACATGCAAGACAACGAGAGGCTTGAATCAAGAATCAATAAAAGCGATTATAAGGTGCTCATCGTGGATGATGTGGTGAGTAATGTGCTTCTGTTGAAGATACTCTTGGGCAACGAGAAGTATCAGATATGCACGGCCAATTGTGGCAATATGTGTATCGAACAGGCGAAGGCGGAGAAGCCCGACCTGATACTGCTTGACGTGATGATGCCAGACATCAACGGCTTTGATACGGCCACCATCCTGAAGAAAGACCCTACGACGGCCGATATCCCCATCATCTTCCTCACAGCCCTGAATAATCCCAGTGACTTGGTGCACGGTTTCCAGGTGGGAGCCAGTGACTTCCTGACAAAACCCTTCAACAAGGAGGAGTTGACCATCCGCGTGTTCCACCAGATAAAGCTCGTGGCAGCACGTCGTATCATCGAGAAACAGAACGCCGAGCTGCGGGCTACCATCTCGAACCGCGACAAGATGTATTCTGTCATCGCTCACGACCTGCGCTCGCCAATGGCATCGATACGAATGGTGCTTAACCTCGTAGTGAACTCCATTCCGGCCGATGTTGTCGGGCCTGAACTCTTTGAACTGCTCGACAAGGCAAACAAGGAGAGTGAGGAAGTACACGACCTGCTGGACAACCTGCTGAAATGGACCAAGAGCCAGACGGGCCGACTCAACGTAGTGACCCAGGATCTGGACCTGAACGACATTATACCGGGCGTGGTGGATATCTTCGAAATGATTGCTATGACGAAGAATATCAAGCTGAACTATCAGGCTCCTGGTACGCCGCTCGTAGTACGTGCCGACAACGACATGCTGAAAACCATCGTGCGCAACTTCATGTCCAATGCCGTGAAGTTCTCGCCTGAGGGCAGCAGCGTAGAGATAACCATGCATAAGGAGAACGAGAATTTTGCCAAGATCAGCATCCACGATCACGGTGTGGGCATCGCTCCTGAGCGCATCGAAGGCATCTTCCATAAGGGAGACACTACCTATGGAACGGGTGGTGAGGAAGGATCAGGACTGGGTCTGCAGCTCTGTGCCGACTTCGCCACAAAGAACGGAGGCGACGTTATGGCCGAGTCGGTGCTCGGCGAAGGTTCCACCTTCAGCTTACTTTTGCCTCTGAAGAAAGAATAGAAAGAAATTGTTTTTTTCGAAAGAAATATTGAGAGAAACTGGAATAATAGGAATAATCAGGCTGCGTGTAGCACATTATTCTTATTATTCCAATTTCTTTCTGTTTATTTTGGCTTTTCATTTCTTGGTTACCGGCTGTGATGAGCGTCCGGCTCAGCAACCATCACCTGTCTGGGGAACGGAGACTATCGACGAGGGATTCGACCTGCCGACTATCCAGAAGGCGGGCGAGCTGATAGCCCTCACGCTCTCTGGACCTGACACCTACTATGACTATCAGGGACGACACTTAGGAGTCCATTATCTGCTATGCGAAAAGTTTGCAAACAGTTTAGGCGTTCGTCTGCGTATGGAGGTGTGCCGCGATACGGCAGAGATGCTTACAAGGCTTGCCGAGGGTGATGCCGATCTCATCGCCCTGCGCATGGATGGTGACTCTCTGACCACCGGTTGGATGGTGGCCGAGGAAAAACCGCTACTGGAGAATGCCCTCAGACAATGGTACTCTCCGCAGCTTTATGCCGAGACACAGGCCAAGGAGAAACAACTGCTGTCGCTAAAGAAAGTGAAGCGTAGGGTCTATGCTCCCATGTTGTCGAAAGGGGCTATCTCTCATTATGATTCCTTCTTCAAACTCTACGGACGCCGCATTGGCTGGGACTGGCGGTTGTTGGCGGCGCAGTGTTACCAGGAATCTACTTTCGACCCTGAGGCTCGCTCATGGGCTGGGGCCCAAGGGCTCATGCAAATCATGCCGGCCACAGCCGACCACCTGGGACTGCCACGCGACCAGCTCAACAATCCGGAACGCAGCATAGAGGCCGCTACACGATACTTGAAAGAACTGGAGGAAAGCTTTGCCGACATCCCAGACCGTACGGAGCGGCAAAACATGGTGTTGGCAAGCTATAATGGGGGTGCCAACCATATTCGTGATGCCATGCGGCTTTGCCAGCGTGACGGGCGCAACCCGCATCACTGGGTCGACGTGCAGCAGTATGTGCTGCGACTGCGCGAGCCTCGCTACTATCAGGACACGCTTGTGCGTTATGGCTATATGCGCGGACAGGAGACGGCCGAATATGTCGACCGGATACGTGAGCGATACAAGAAGTACCGCTTGTCAGTAAGATAAACTTATTGATCGTTGTTTTCCACGTAACCCTGATACTGCGGCTCCAAGGCCGACATTACGGAGTCGTAGGCTTGGTGGAGTGTGGCCTGAACATTGTCAGGTCCTTGTCCGACAGGGTAAATCGGGGCGTGGATGGTGAGGGTCAGGCGATGCCAGTTGACGAAGTGCAAATCGCGCTGACGGGGCATGATGTCAAACGAGCCGTTGATGGTCATCGGTACGACGGGCAGCTGAAGCTCATCGGCAAGGGCAAAGGCTCCCTTGCGGAAAAAACCCATGTGACCAGTGAACGAACGGGCTCCTTCAGGAAACATTGTCACGCTGACTCCGTCCTGTAGCGTCACGCGGGCTAAGTCGTATGTGGCCTTGATTTTCTTTGGGCCGCGCTTGTCAACAAAGATGTGGCCAGCCTTCTTGCAGGCATAGCCCACAAAGGGTATATGGCCAAGCTGATATTTCATCATCCACTTGAAGTTACGGTTCAGATAGCCATAGACAAGGAAAATGTCGAAGGCTCCCTGATGGTTGGCCACAAAGACGTATGACTGCTTTTGCTCCAGGTTCTTGCGGCCCTCAATCTTCACGGGAATGAGAAATATCCACAACATGACCCTACCCCAAAGATGGGCAGGATAGTAGCCCCAGAAATGGCCATTTCCGATGGTACAGCCGATGATGGTTGTCAGTGATGTCAACAAAGTGGCAACGAGGCAAAGCGGCAGTGCAATTAACAGTTGGTATAGACGATACAGGTATTTCATGGTTTACTTATCATTTTTCACTTTTTACTCCTAAGGGTAATTACAACGATTTCTCCTGGTGCTCCCAGACGGAAGGGCACCACTCCTCCAAGACCTTTGCTCACGTAGATGGCGCGCTGACCTATGCGATAGAGTCCCCATGCCTCCTTATAGATGAGGCTCGCCGGAGACCAACCGAGGAAGGCCATCTGCATGGCGTGGGTATGTCCGCTGAGTGTCAGCTGGGTGTGGCTGTGGGGGAGGATGGTACGACGCCAGGAGCGCGGGTCGTGTTCGAGCATGATGACAAATTCCTCGCGGCTTACACCCCAGAGGGCCAGCTGAATATTTCCCAGTTGAGGGTCTCGGTCTTTGCCTGAGCCGTCATGTTCCATGCCAGCAATGATGATGTGGTCATTGCCTCGACGTATGGTGTGGTGATTATTGGCAAGCAGTGTCCAGCCCAGTTCCTCGTCCAAGGAGCAGCGACGGCCGAAGTCGGCATAACGCTCAAATTCATCGGCACCGCTATACACCGAGTAATCGTGATTGCCCAGCACCGAGAAGATGCCGTCGCGGGCTTTGATGCTGCTGAGTACCTCGTGGTGAGGCTTTATCTCCTGTGTATTGACGTTTTGCAAATCGCCAGTGAACACTACCATATCTGCCTTCTGAGCATTGATACTGTCGATGGCTCGTTCCAGAATCTTCTTCCTGTCACCTGTGAGTGTGCCCACATGGGCGTCACTCCAATGAACGATGCGATAACCGTCGAAAGCCTTGGGGAGGTCGTGAAAAGTGAGCTCCACATGGCGGACTTCAAAATCGTAGAAACCTACGAAGGTGCCGTGACAGACGACAAATATGGTGATCACGACAGCGGCGATGCCGGCTATGAGTCCTGCAAGACGTCCTTTCTTCCACCAGCGGCTAAGGAGCAGACCAATTGCATCGCACAGTACGAACAGGCCCTTCGGAACGACGATGAGCATATAGCAAAACAGAAAGATGTTGAGCCACGTCATGTCGGCTGGCACAAAATCGGGCTCTCGTTGCAACCAACACGCACAACCGATAAGTGCCACAGAGGGTAGCCACCACAGCAGTTGTAGCCACCACTTCTGGTGGCGGAGGAAACGCAAATGGAGGTAAGCGTCGGCCACCACAATGACCACAACTAATAATATGAATGCTCTCGCTATCATGTGTCTATCTGAACTCCAGTGCTTGTCCGCGGTATTCCCTATTCACGAGCTGACCGTCGTAGACCGTGTGCCCATTACAGATGGTCCGAACCACTCGCCACTGGAATGTGTGTCCTTCCATCGGGCTCCATCCGCATTTGCTCTCAATCACCTCTGGAGTCACTGTCCAAGGACTGTTAGGATGTACGATTACCAAGTCGGCTTTGTAGCCAGGTCGCAGGAAACCGCGACGACGTATCTCGAACAGGCGTGCAGGATTGTGGCACATCAGCTCTACCATGCGCTCTATAGTGAGTACACCTTCATCAGTCAGCTGTAGCATTGCTGGCAGGGCAAATTGTACCATAGGCATACCACTGGCAGCTTTCACACAACCACCTTTTTTCTGGGAAAGCAAGTGCGGAGCGTGGTCGGTGGCTATTGTCGTTATGCGTCCGTCAGCGAGAGCCTGACGTAGCATGAACTGGTCTACGGGACTTTTTATGGAAGGGTTCACCTTGATACGGGTACCCAGTCGGGCATAGTCGTCGGAGGAAAAGAAAAGATGTCCCACCGTGACTTCACAAGTAACTTGAGCCAACTCTGAACTGTGAACTCTCAACTGTGAACTCTGACCTCTGAACTGTGAACTATCAAAGAGTTCCAACTCCTCTGCCGTGCTGATATGCGCCACATGCAGTCGGGCATTATGTTTCTTTGCCAGTTTCACGGCTTTCTGCGTAGACCGCAGGCATGCCTCCTCACTACGAATCAGCGGGTGTAGGGCTACGGGAGGGTCGTCGCCGTAGCCGACACAGACGGCCTTGAGATTACTGTTGATGATGGAAGTATCTTCGCAGTGGGCCATAATGGGCAAGGAACTGTCGCGGAAGATGCGTTCCAGACTCTCCTCGCCGTCGACGAGCATGTTGCCTGTGGAACTGCCCATGAACAGTTTGATTCCTGGCACACGATGCGGATCCAGTTGCGAAAAGAGGTGGTCATTGTCGTTGGTGGCACCCAAAAAGAACGAGTAGTTCACATGACTGCTCTGTGCGGCGCGTCGATGCTTGTCCTCAAGTGCTTCAAGTGTTGTTGTCTGGGGAACAGTGTTGGGCATTTCCATATAACTCGTCACACCACCAGCGGCAGCGGCGCGACTCTCACTCTCGATGTCGGCCTTCTCTGTCAGGCCGGGCTCGCGGAAATGAACATGGCTGTCTATGATGCCGGGTAAGATGTAACAGCCTTTGGCATCAATGTGGTGGAGTGGGGTAGTGGAGTCGTTGTGTATTCCCTCGTGCTCGAATACTGTTTCTGGAAATTGTCCTTCTGGATAGACTCCTACAATCTCTTCATCCTTTATCAGGATGCTGCCAAGGAATGTCTTTCCTTCATTGACGATAGAACCGCCCTCGATAATCGTATTCATTGTCCTTTACCGTTCAGGATGTCTTGAATGGTTGCATCGTCAATATCCTGTGCCGACGTGCTGGCGTTATTGTCGTCTTGCAAGGTAGGATTGTTCGTGGAGGTTACGTTCTGGTAGAAATCGCGCACGTTGGGCTGCTGCTTGAATGTGTCGGGAGCCTTACTCCAAATGTGCTCAATCTGGGGTACGGACGAACTCATTTGTATGAAGATGAAGGGACCTAAGACGTTGTCGAAATTGTCCACCACAAAATTGGTTACCAGACTGTCCTCGCGCTGGGCTATAGTTGCGGCCTCTGCCGTCAGTTGGCTGTTGATAGTCTCTTCATCTATGCCGTCGAGCAGCATCTGACTGTAGCGGTGATCCAGTTCTCCCATCTGACTGTCCAGCTGCTTGTGCTGATCAAGGAATAAGTAAAGCACTTCATTGAGAGGAGAACCACTTACTTTCTGCTGGGTGTCTTCTATACGCACTTTGATGTCGCCGCGCTCTACAACGATGGGCAACACACTCTTGTCGTCCATGAAGAGTCCGGCCATCTGTGTGGTGTCCAGAATGCCGGTAAAGCGAAACTTGCCATGAACAACATCGCAGGAATCCAGATTCTTTATATCACGGCCTTGCATGACCTTTAAGTAGAGCTTGCTACCGTCAAGGATGGCCAGCGATGAGGAACCCTGTATCGTGTATGACTCAGTACATGAGGCAAGGGCTGAAACAATAAAAAGTGCGTAGATAATGTTTTTCATATTGCAAAAGTACGACGTTATATTGAACCACGGAAATAAATTTGCGCAATTTAAAACTATTGTGCAGTCTTTTAGCGTTTTTTGGGGAATATTCCGCTTTGCCAAAATGTTGAAAAGAACGTTAAAAGCGGGGACTTTCTTTGGCTAATGATAATTTATTCCTAACTTTGCATCGCAATTACAAGGCATTTGCATGTTATCTACGTGAACACAATTATTTATATAAATAGAAAATAACCGGCGCTTTATTAAATATTTTTGCGCACAATTTATTATTACACATTATTTATATTATGGATTACAGAGATTTATCAACAGCTTATTCACGTGAGCAGCAGCTGGAGGCTGCAGCCGCTTTTCCTGTACTCATGCGTAAGGTTTACCTTTGGATGACTTTCGCCTTGATCATCACTGCCTTGACCGCATATTATGTGGCCACGAGTGAAACCTTACTTATGGCCATATTAACCAACAATGCTCTCTTCTGGGGACTCATTATTGTCGAGTTTGCCCTCGTTTTTGGTATCTCGGCTGCCATCAATAAGATTTCACTCACGATGGCAACGCTACTTTTCGTGCTTTATTCTGCAGTAAACGGAGCCACGCTCTCATTCATTCTCATGCTCTACACGGCCTCGTCTGTAGTCAGCGTTTTCCTCATTACTGCGGGAACCTTTGCTGCTATGGCTGCCTATGGCTATTTCACCAAGACCGACCTTATGTCGTGGGGAAAGTATCTGGTGATGGCTCTCATTGGCCTCATCATTGCTACCATTGTCAACATATTTACTCAGAGCTCCGGTTTTCAGATGTTACTCAATTATGCTGGAGTCCTCATTTTCGTTGGTCTTACGGCCTATGACTCACAGAAAATAAAATTGATGCTGCTCCAGGCTACCGATACAGGGGAAGGTGCGCAGAAAATAGCACTTCTTGGAGCACTCTCACTTTACCTTGATTTTATCAATCTATTTATCTATCTCCTGCGCATTTTTGGTACTCGGAGAGATTAACTCTATTAATAATATTAAATTCAATTAGGCTTTTGTTAAATAGGCTAAATTTATTTTGCCATTTAGAACAATGTCCTTACCTTTGCACCCGCTTTCGCTCAAAACGGAGCGGCAGCACTTGAGC
>ERZ809472.337-NODE-337-length-11841-cov-14.610894_pt1 | contig 11841 bp, 6 predicted proteins | sample MGYA00521274_ERZ809472 | MGnify/ENA primary metagenome ERZ809472 (study PRJEB31581, sample SAMEA3312791) | metagenome | study: EMG produced TPA metagenomics assembly of the PRJEB8939 data set (Metagenomic analyses of Rumen microbiomes reveals... | reverse complement strand
CAAAGTGCAGCGAATGAATCGGAAGAGGTCGACTTGATGGTCACGTCGGCAAATGTGTCGCTCGTGAGGGAGAAGCTCTTTGTGGAATAAATGGCATGCGCCCCCGTGCTGGTGAGACTGGCAGAACCCTCCACCTTTATGGCCAGCCCCTTGATTCTGTTGGAGATACAGTTTCCGTTGGTGCTGGCGACGGCGTTCTTCAGTGTGAGCGTATTGCTTCCCGAGTCGTAGCTGAACTGTCCGTCGCCGAGGATGTTGCCTTTGTTGGAGAGTGTTACTCTTTCGCCACAGACGACCAGGTTGTAGCCCGGATAAATCTGCACCTCTCCGTCGTATATGTTTTTGCCGTCGTCGGTGAAGCCCTTCAGCGTCGGTGAGAACTCTCCGCCCGTTCTGACGTAGCTGGCATTCAGGGTGCAGTCGGTGAAGCCTGTTATGCCTAAGGCGGCACTGACCGTGCTGTTGTAGATACTGAGCTTTGCCGTTCCACCGCCGTTGATGCTACGGTGCTCTTTCGATGTGACGTTGAGGGTCATGTTGTTTATCGCCAGGGGCTTTCCATCGGCCGTTTCCAGGCCGATTCCATCCCCTCGCGTGTTGTTGATGGTAAGCACTGGGTCTTGCGTCCCGCTGCCGTAGATGTGTACGCCGTTGCCGTTGGCGAAGATTCCCGGCGAGCCACTGCCGTTGGCGACGTTGATGGTGTTGTTTCCTTTGACTTCGATGTTAAGATCGTCGGCGTAGAATGGGCCGTAGTACCTGATGCCGGCGTAGCTGCCCGAGGACATGGTGACGTTGTCCAAGGTCAGCGTATGGGTGCTGCTCTTGTAGGTGATGGTGCCTGAGGAGACCCCGGCGCGGGGGCTGGTGCTGCTAATCACTTGATCGTCGCGCACGTTCCAGATGTACTGTGCCACGGCGATGCGCGGTCTGAAGGTGTGAGACTTCGCTATCTTGCCGGAGCTGTCCTCCATGCGCATGTCGGTTTCGTCGTAGGTGTAGCCGTTGTAGTTGTAGATCACACCTTGGGTGCCGATTGTTGTGAAGCCCTTGACACAGGGAAAACCGTCGGTGGTGCCATTTGCTACGACATTACACCTGTTGAGCTGCAGAGGTCCCTTTCCGTCGCCAAGCAGGGGAAATGCGGCGGTGACTCTCATCCATATATCCTCTATAGTCAGGGCGCTGTCGTCTTTCATCCAAATGCCGCAAAAATCCGGGTTGTTGGCTGTGATGGTCATGGAGGAGAAATTGTCGCTCCTGATAGTGGTACTTTTGGTGCAGTAAACGGCGTTATAGTCTGAGCTGACTTCGCTGTTGCCATTAACGAGGATGGTCAGCCCGTCGATACCCGTGTTTACGATACCGCCGCTGGTTTCGCACGTGATGGTTGCACTTTTCAGCGTGAGCATCTTCTTGTCTTTGTCGTAGCTCACGGAGCCTGAAATGCCCGTGCCGGTGATTTTCGAGGCGTTGCTTGATGTCACTTTCACGCCGGCGACGCTTAGGCCATAGTCCTCGGCCCACGCCTCATTGGCAGTCAGTGCTCCCACGATGAGAAGGGCGAGAAGGGAGAATAACTTTTTCGTATGCATAATGATTTTAGTATTAATAGTTGTAAGAATGGCACAAAGTTAGGGAAAAAGCGTTATAGCGCAAAAGAATTAAACAGTTTTAACCAAAAATGTTTATGAGTCATTTGTTGATTGTTTTTCTCCCCGAAATTTGGCAATCTCGGAAAATGTTGCTACCTTTGCACAATGAAACAGAACAATCATGAGTTATGACAACATTAAAGTTGAACGCAGAACTAGACAACACTACTCAATAATTTAACATTAAAGAAGAATGGAAATGAAAAAGAAAATCATCTTGGTGCTCGCCGCCATACTTGTCGGCGGCACCGGCCCCATCCAGGCACAGCAGGAAATGAGGAATGTTGACAATGGCAAGGCAATACGCCACATTGCCTTCGACCTCGAACAAGTGACCGTCACCTACAAAGACGGCTCACAGGAGGAGAACGTGCAGGAAGCCCTCTACGTGTCCACCTCAGAGATAACAGGCATCAGTGAGACTGCGGCCACGACATCAGTCAACTCTGCCGTTGAGGTCTACGACCTGCAGGGACGGCGCATCTCCCAGCCCAAGCGGGGAATATGCCTTGTGAAGAACGGTAATAAGATTGTATTCAGAATCAATAAATGAAAGGAGAAACACGCACTATGAAGAAACTATTACTCTCATTAATCATGCTGATGGTCACGCTGTTCGCCGGTGCCAAGGTGGTGAAGTTTACCATGATTGACGGTACCACCAAGGTCTACACCTCGACCCAGCTCGGAGCCATCGACGTAGACGACAACGGCAATGTCACCGTCACCGACTATCAGGGAGCGGAGATAGAGACTATTGCCGCCAACGACATTGCTGAACTCTCCATCGGCGACGATGCCGAGATCATGGAGATAAAGGAGCGCAACTTGGATTTCAGCCTCTCAATCATCGGCTTGGACGGCCCTCCACTCTACTCCCGTCCGATACGCCAGGTGAACATCGTCTATCCCTCGACCGACCCCTTCGGAAACCCTGTTACTATGAGCGGCACCATCCTCATTCCTGACAACATCTCGGAGGGTAGGGACGACTACGAGGGAATACTGCTCTTCAACCACTACACCGTGATGCACCGCGACGAGGCTCCCTCGCGCGGCTACGACACATTGGAGGGCTATTTCCTGGCCAACCCACTCAACCCCAACTACATCATTGTGGAGAGCGACTACTACGGCTTCGGCGTCACCGAGCGCTTCCCGCAGTCCTACATCCAGGGCACCGTCAACGCCCGTGCTAACTTGGACTGTCTGCTCGCCGCACGTCAGCTGCTCACCGATATGGGCATCGACTACGGCCCGTTGACGTTCAATTTAGGTTACAGCAGTGGCGGCTTCGAGGCACTGTCCTCGCAGAAGCTGCGCGACATGGAGTATGCCGACCAGATCAGCTTCGACAAGACCTTCGCCGGCGGTTCGCCCTCCGATGTCAAGGAGTGCTACCGCCAGTATGTCCAGAATGACACTACGGCCTACAATGCCGTGTTGCCACTCCTCATGATTGCCACTAACGGGACGCAAGGTCTGGGTCTCACCTACGAGGACGTGTTCCAGCCCTGGCTGGCCGCACGCATCGATGAGCTCTTCATGTCGAAGAACTACTCCGCCTGGCCCATCTGCGACAGCATTGGCCGCGAGAAAAAAGTCCAAGAGATGCTTACCGAGCCCTACTGCAAGCTCGCTAGCACTGAGAGCCGCAAGGTTCAGTCTGAATTTCAGAAGATTAGTGTCACTAGCGGCTGGAACCCCGATCCATCGCAGCACATCTACCTCTTCCACTCACGCGATGACGACTATGTGCCCGTGCAGTCCGGACGCCCCGTCATCAGCTATCTGAGTTACCGAGGCTTTACGCCCAGCATCATCCCCGGACGCACCAACCTGCAGACCAACTTCTTAGTGAAGAAGATGGGGCATCTTTCGGCCACGATAGTCTATTACGTGCAGTCGTTAGCCGCCATTGTCGCATGGCCGAAGATGTATGATGACGGACAGCTGAAGCCCATCTACAGCTACATCCTCACACAGGATGTTAAAGACCCCGTCACCATCTTGCGCTACTTGGACGAGCTAGGCATTGACTGCCGTGCCATCATCAATCAACTTTTGTCGCAGATGGTGAACATCGTGAACGGCGGTGAGGGCAGCGGCGAGGGAACCGTCAACATCATTACCCTCCTGGCTGTCATCAACGACATCTGCACCAGCCTGGGCATCGACCTGACGGAGATGACCGAGATGTTCTCCGACTCAGGCATCGACCTCTTGAGCTTCTTCATCAATCTTGTGGCTTACCTCAACGAGCAGCCCGACACCGATGCCGACACAGGTACTGCCCGTGTGATGCGCGCCATGCAAAACCTGCCGCAGACACCAGCCTACAGCAACGAGCTGCTGCTGCGCAACTGGCTCAGAGAGAACGGGGTGGAGTTCTGAGGGTATCCAAGCGACAGCATTCTCACAACGAAAAAAAATCCCTGTACCATTTGGCGGTACGGGGATTTCTTCGTACCTTTGCACCCCGAAATGAAGCGATTAGACTGGTATATTGTTAAGAAGTTCATCGGCACGTACATCTACAGCATTGTGCTGATTATCTCGATTAGCATCGTGTTCGACTACAACGAGCACATGGCGAAGTTCGCCGCCACGCACGCCCCGTGGCGCGCCATCGTCTTTGACTACTACGTGAACTTCGTGCCCTATTTCTCCAATCTCTTCTCGCCGCTCTTCGTATTCATTGCCGTCATCTTCTTCACCTCGAAACTGGCCAGCAACAGCGAAATCATCGCCATGCTCGCCAGCGGCACAAGCTTCAACCGCCTGTTGCGGCCTTACATGATCTCGGCTGCACTCATTGCGGCGGTGAACTACTACCTCGGCGCCTACATCATTCCTCATGGTAATGTTACGCGCCAGAACTTCGAGGTGAAATACAAGAACAACAAGAAGAACACCTCGGCGCAGAACGTGCAGCTGCAGGTGGGGCCGGGCATCATCGCCTATATCCAGCAGTACGACGACATGTCGAAGCGCGGCTACGGCTTCTCGCTCGACCAGTTTGAGGACAAGAAGCTCGTGAGCCACATGACGGCCAACGTCATCCAGTATGATACCATCAGCGATTCGCGCAACCACTGGAAGGCCCTCAACTACAAAATCCGTACGCTGAAGGGTCTGCGCGAGCAGATAGAGACGGGAGCAGAACTCGACACCATGATTATGATGGAGCCTATGGACCTCGTTTTCTCCAAGGGTCAGCAGGAGACGTTCACCTCACCCGAGCTGCTGCGCTACATCTCGAAGCAGCAGGAGCGCGGTTCCACAAACGTGGTGCAGTATGAGGTGGAGTATCACAAGCGCATATCCAACTCCTTCGCCTCGTTTATCCTCACACTCATCGGAGCCTCGCTCTCTTCACGAAAGCGCAAGGGCGGCATGGGTCTCTATTTAGGCATTGGTCTGGCACTCTCCTTCTCCTACATCCTTTTGCAGACCATCACCGCCACTTTCGCTATCAATGCTGGAATGCCCGCCTTGCTGGCTGCCTGGATTCCCAACGTCATCTACGCCTTCATCGCCTTCTTCTGCTATAGGCAGGCTCCGAATTGACAGATTACCCTATTCCTTTCTAGCACCAGCGGCCATGATGTCGATGATGGCAGCAATGTCGGCCACGTCGACGTTTCCGTCGCCGTTCACGTCGGCGACATGAACGAGGGCGGGGTCTGCTCCACTGCCGGCGGCCATGACGTCGATGACGACACCAATATCGGCCACGTCAACGTTTCCGTCGCCGTTCACGTCGCCCTTGATTGCAGTGCCGAACACCACCCAGTCGGAGGTCAGCTGGTCGCCTACATAGACGCCCCATCCGTAAGTGTCGTTTTTCTTGATTTCAGCACCTGTAGGCTTAAGAATCTTGATGCCGTCCTCCAGCTGTATAGCGTTCAGTCGCTGCACAGAGATCTTTCCCTTAGCCTCTACATGGGCATTGTCTCGGATGATGAGCATCTCGCCCGATTTACCAGCCATATTGTTGGCAATGCCAGAGGTAAGACCCTCGGCCTTCACTTCCACGCTTCCCCCGATATCAAGTGTGTTGTGGGAACCTATTTTTATGCCATACCACTCGCTACTCTTGGCATTGAGTTTTCCTTCACCGGTAATCTTCGTAGTGACAGGCTTGTCGTATGTGCTGTTTCCAAGCTCTAATGCGATATATCCCGAGGTATTGATGGTGTTGTCGCCCTGTAACAAGATGTTCAACCCGTCAACTCCTTCATTTCTCAGCGCGACGAAGTTCTTGTCGTCTCCGTCGTAGTCTATGGTGGCATCGGTCAGCTTCAGCTCCTTGTCCGTTGGATTGTAAGTTACGCTCAAGAGGTCGGTGAAATACTTTGAGCCGACTCCATATCTATTGCAATTGTTGATGGATGTGTCGGCCACGGTGATGCCGTAGGTCTCTGTTATATCATCAAAGGCTACCACAATGTTGCCCTTGACAACCACGCCGCCATTATAGTACACGCTTCCGCTGTCGAAATAGCACCCCGGAACTCCATGGTGGAAGTCGAAACAGTAATCCATTCCTTCCCGTTTCACGTCAGCAACATTAATGATGGCTCCGTCTTCTATACCTTTGAATCTGTAGAAAGAAGAGTTACCCTTCATGGTGATAATGCTACTATTGTAGACAGATCCATAACCCCAAATGCCTTTCTTCTGGCCATAGAGGTTTACAGTTCCATTAACATTGAAAACAAATCCACCTGAGCCGTCCATCGAAAGACCCGACTCTTTGGTTGAAGTGCAATTGATGTCCCCATGTCCTTCCAACGTGATGGTGCCACTGCCGTAGGTTCGTATAGCGTAGGATTCAGTTGTAATGTAAGTATTGTACATATATATGGTGGAAACAGCGTCAGTCGAGACGCTCAGCCCGCTTGACGAGTCGCCTTTCGGAGCCTTCAAGATCACATCTCCCAGTTCCAGCACCTTGGTAGAGCTGTCATACGAAATCCAACCTCGCGTCAGGCCTTCCACGAGGACACGCTCCTCGTTGAGGTTGGTGACAGGTGTGCCAAGAATGGTAATGCCATTGTAGGTAGTGGTAATAGGTTCGATAAACACTATATTAGCTACCGTGCCGTCAACTTTTTTAAATCCACACGATACGGCCCCCTCACCTGTCGACTATAGTCAACAGGTCTATCGACTATAGTCAACAGATCTATCGACTATAGTCAACAGGTCTGTCGACTATAGTCAACAGGTCAGGGGGATACGGACTCTTGTTTACGGACTCCGACGACACCCAATCTATTCTTCCATTTCTTCCTGCATCCTTGCCCGCGATGCCATCTCGTCGATGATGGCAGCAATGTCGGCCACGTCGACATTTCCATCGCCGTTCACGTCGGCGACATGAGCGAGCGAGGGGTCTGCTCCGCTGGCGGCGGCCATGACATCGATGACGGTGGCGATGTCGGCCACGTCAACGTTTCCGTCGCCGTTCACGTCGCCCTTGATTGCCGTCGTCTCACCATCCCAGTCGATCGCAATGACTTGGGGCGACGATTGCGATAGTGCACTTGTCAGAACATGCAGATAAGCGCTGTTGGCCTTTACGGTTCCACCTGCGGAATTCACCATCTTGAACGCATCGCCCGACAGGTCAAAGTTCGTGTAGTTGCCGTCTGTCTGGTAAATGCGGGTCTCTGCTGTTACTGCTACCAGGGCGTTGTCATCGTTGGTAACGGGATCTAAGAGGGTCAGCGGTATTGTGTATTTCTGACCAGGCGTACCGCGGAGCAGGACACCTGTATTGGCAGGCACCACCTTGCCCTCTACAGGGCTCGCCTTCACAGCCTGTCCGTCCTTTGTCGTCGAAAACGAGGTACAATAATAGGCCTCCAAGCCCTCCGGCATCTTCACATTGTAGTCAATACTGAATGTTCCTATACCTGATGACGGGACGGTATAAGCAAAGGTCGGCCTTTGAGTGAAGAAGTAGTTAAACGTGGCATAAGAACCATCATAGGACGTACTCCACGAGGTACATTCATAACCTGTGCCGCCTTTAAGTTTGGAACAATTATAGAACATCGTATATGTATTGCCTCCAGAACCTATCTTTGAGTACCATTCGCTGCTGCTATAGATAACTTGGAGTTCCTGGCAATTATAGAACATGTTTTGTGTGTTATCCCCCTGTTTCATCTCAAAGCTACTTACGTCAAGTGCTTTTAGACTCACACAATGGTCGAACATTGACCTGAACGAGGTGGACTTGCTGGTGTCAAAGTTGCTCACGTCGATTGCAGATAGTGCATCGCAGAATAAGAACATTCCTCTCATTGTGGTTGCTTCTGACGTGTTAAGATATTCCAGGCCAGTGATGTCTTCCAACTTCTTGAATTCAGAAAACCAATAATGAAGACTTGTTGGACGCACCTCCGAAAAGCTCTCCTTGAATACCACATGGGTGCAGGCTTTTTTGACAACGTCGCTCCACACGGGAACATCTTCTTGTGGAGTATTAACCACGCTATTACCAGACCAAACCGATGTAATCGTCTGACCGTCGTATGTCTTACCCACACTCCGTCCTGTGTCAGCATAATCAAAGTAGAGCGTCTTGTTACCCTCACACCAGATGGCATAAGCCACCTTATTACTTGGACCACTTGGACTACTAAAGATAGCCAGTTGAGGCAGGCCAGTTACGGCATTCTGCACCCAGACTTCTTCTGCACGATTTGCTTGTAGGGCGGTGGTAATGGTGCCATCTGCAAGCTGTCCGTCAGGGATTTGTGTTCCCTGTGTGCTATTGCCTATACTAACCGTGTAGTAGCAATTGGTAATTTTACCTCCGTTATTTGAGAACGTTTCAGAATCCTTCGTGTTAACATTGACACTTTTGGGGTTGAAAAGGCAATTATTAACAATCGAGGTTGACTTGGTCCATCCAACAAATCCGCCCCACGTATAGGAGAGATTACCTATTAAGGTTCCGTCAAAATAACAGTCATCAATAGTGAGACTTCCGTTTTGAACACATGAAACGAAACCTCCTCGTTCAGCATCTCCGTTGTATGTAGAAATCAGAGCAACGCTCGACCAGCTGTTGCTAATATAAGATGTTCCATAAGACTCGGCTACAAGACCAGCAGCACGGCGATGAGAAGTATTGATAGTACCCGCAACATGGATGTTCTTAAGAGTCGTATTTTCAATATAGAGGAATGGAGCGGATAAATTCTGCGTAGACACATATTGAATTGTCAACGTATGTCCTTGTCCGTCAAATGTACCTGAATATCGTCTACTATTAGTACCTATCATCGTCTGGTCATTGCCAAGGTCAATGTCAGCGGTCATGCGGGCGTTCACACTCCGGTCTAACTCTATTATGAGCAAAGCAAAGTTTTTCCAATCTTGCAAGGAGCCGATAAGATAGTTGCCGTCAGAATCTTGATTAAGTGCTGAGTATTTCACAAGTCTGATGGGAACAAATGAATTAATGTGGCACCACGCATCCTTATCATCAAGATCAACAACTGGACCATCTTTATTTATCCAGAACCACGGAGTATAACGATGGGTTCCATTATCAGAAATGAGCGTAGAGGAACTACAAACGACGCCTTCACCTACATACCCCCAGTATCCATCAACAGAATAATAACCAGCGGCAGGCAAGAATACACAACCGGCAGCCTCCATACGCGACCAGCCTTCAAGACTAACGGTAGCGGTATAGTTGGATGCACCGTTGTAAATACCCGGTGTGAAGTCCGTACCGTCAGGATGCGTATAGCTATCGGGGAAAAGAATCAACCCTTTATAAGTACCGCCGAGAGTAGCCATTGTATAACGAGCACCATCGGAAAGCGTATTGGTGACACTACGGGCAGTGAGGAGATACTTCCACTGATTACTTGACAACACGAACCATGAATCATCGTCATTTGGTACGCTGTAATCATTAAATTTAAATACATCACGTGTCGTACTGTTTCTGTTTTGGGTATCACCTAAGTAGTCATATTGGTGTTCGGCAAACTGCCAATTACCTGCAATTTGTTGCAGGTTTCCTTTTGAGAACGCAATTTTAATTCCGGAAGCAGTAATTGTAAACGCTCCGTTTAGCATATTAGATGATTGCGCCCATGCTCCCGTCGTGAATCCTACGGTAAGGAGCAAAAATGTAAATAGACTTTTCATTCTGTTCATTTTGTTTTGGGTTTAGTTATTATTTAAAGCGATATGGATAAAATCGGTGCAAAGATACGCATAATCCCATTTAAAAGACTTTCAAATTATAAAAATCGACTATCATTTCATGGATTTGAAAGTCGATTTTTATAATTTGAAAGTCTTTTTCGCTATTTCTGTGTAATCTCAGTATACCCTAAGCTTTTTGTGTTAGATATGGATTTAGGGGGTTTCTTCCTGCATCCTTGCCCGCGATGCCATCTCGTCGATGATGGCAGCAATGTCGGCCACATCGACCACACCATCGCCGTTTACGTCGCAATTGCCACTGCTGGCACCGAGGGTGAACTCCATAGCAGCCACGTCGCTGTTCTCATAGCCTGCTTTCATGGCATAGACGCTGACCTTGTAGGTGCCGTTGATAGCCACTTCGTTTGCATGACCTTTCTTTACATCCGCATTCGTCACCTCGTAGGCATACACCACACCCTCCGTTGCACATGTGAACGTCAGCTTGCCGTTCGCAAAGGCGATGGTTGGCGTGGCGCACTTCAGCGTGCCAGGGGTCTCTGGATTGTCAATGATGCCCTCCTCCAAGGCTTTCTCATCCACGAAGAAGAACTCTTTCCACTGGTCGGCAGCCTGATAGGCCGACAGGCAGCCCTCGGGCACAGACAGTTGGCAGTTCCACTTGTTGATGTCGTCAAGGGCCTGTGAGCCGCAGACAGGCGGCACCTCTGTCTTGCTGATGATGCGCCCCACATTAGTGCAATCGGAGAAAGCCTCCTTGCCGATGCTATTCACCTGCGTGCCGAAAGCAAAGTAACTGAGGCTGAAACAACCAGAAAAAGCCCAGTCGCCGATAGTCGTTACGCCGTCACCAATCCGTACATTCTGTAAGTTGGTGCAACCATAGAACTCATTGGGAGAAATCTCAGTCTCTTTATCGGTAATGGTTACAGAGCGCAAAGTGGCATTGCGGTAGAAAGGTGAATAGCCCTTGTCTTTACTGGTATTATAAGTGATATTGCCACCAATATAAACGGAGTCGAGAGGGCATGATGAGAACAGTGGAGAACTGCCATTCGAACCAAGCTTCAGTTCTGCCTCACGGTCTGCTATCAACACAGTTTTCAAGGCCGTACAGCCACTAAAAGCATAATCTTTAATATCGGTGGTAGCTTGTGGAATGAATATAGAGGGCAATGATTCGCAGTTTTGGAAAGCGTATGTTCCAATCTCTTTGACCTTTGTACCAATATGGACATCTGACAATGCTGAACAATTTGAAAACGCAGACTGCCCAATAGTTTTTGTAGAGTCTGGAATAATGATGCCTTGGAGTTTCTCGCAAGACGCAAATGCGTAATCACCAATTGAAATGATATTCTCTCCCAGTTCTGCGGTTTCTAATGAAGTGCAGTTTTGGAAAGAATTTGAACCAATATCTCCTTTGTTTTCAACAATGACATTACTGATAGAATCGCAATTGTAAAAGGCATAATCCCCAATATTCCCATCAAAACTAAGTTGCACGTCTCTGACGAAATGATTGTTATAGCAGGTATAAGGTTTCATGGACAAGACACTCAAAGACACTCCCTTGTATGTCACTTTGTTTCCTATATGAATATTGGTGGCCGTGCTGTCAAACACACAGTCTATGGCATCGCAAGTGCGTTCAGAAGGGCTGACTGGTACATACTTAACACCGTTAACCTCGAAAATGGAACTCAGGAAAGGATACACCGTTTTGTTAGAGAGGTTTGTGTACTGTTCGTTGGCCACATAGTTAATCGTTCCCGCAGCATATGTATAGCCACTTGGTGGGGTATTAGTAAGCCAAATAGTTTTCTTTAAGCTTGTACCATAGAAAGCATAGCTTCCTATGCTCGTCACGCTGTTGGGAATCGTGACGGAGGTCAGGCCGCTGCAACCAGAGAAAGCATTGCTTCCTATGCTCGTCACGCTGTTGGGAATCGTGACGGAGGTCAGGCCGCTGCAACCA
>ERZ809472.335-NODE-335-length-11921-cov-5.600371_pt1 | contig 11921 bp, 12 predicted proteins | sample MGYA00521274_ERZ809472 | MGnify/ENA primary metagenome ERZ809472 (study PRJEB31581, sample SAMEA3312791) | metagenome | study: EMG produced TPA metagenomics assembly of the PRJEB8939 data set (Metagenomic analyses of Rumen microbiomes reveals... | reverse complement strand
AAGATGATTATATCCCTCCACCTGTTCGGCAAGGTTCTTGGAGTGCTCGGCGGTTTCACCAAAGGTAGTGCTCCTATGTGGGCTTTTGGTGCGATGTTGGTTCGCTTCTTCAAGACCACTGAAGCGGCAAGCAAACTCGCTAAAGTAAGCATAGTTAGCAGACTCACCACATTCTTTAACCGATTCAAGAAGGTCGAGAAGGGTGTAAAGGCTGTCGAGGGTGCTGAAGCGGCGGCTGAAGGGGCGGCAGGTGCTACGGCTTCGGTCGGAACACTTCTCACAAATCTCCTAAAGGTAGTCACGCCTGCAATTACTATTGGTGCTTATGCAGGAGCGTTCGCTCTCGTAGGGAAAACTCTCAGTTCGTTCGGCAAATCGCTGAAGGAAATCGGCGACCTCAAAGTAAATTGGGAAGGCGTAATCAAGAACGCAGGTGGCATGGGTCTTGCCATTACAGGTTTGATAGCGTTAGGCAAAATACTCGGTGACGCTACGGTTGCTTCGGGCGGTGAGTTGGGAATCGCTCTTGGCATAGGCGGTCTTGAGATAGTCGCTTTCGCCGAACTTGGAAAAGAAGTCGCAAGTGCGATGAAGCAGATAGCCGATTCTGTAAATGCCATATCCGACGTTAGAATCCCCGACGATGCGAAAATCGACGAAATCGGAGAGGTCGTCAACAAAATTCTAACCATCTACGACAAAATCGACACAGGCAAGTGGAGCGAGTCGTTCGGTAGAAGAATGAGAAGCAGACAGGATAAGAAGTTCCTCAAGAACGTCCAAGAGATAACAGGCTCTATCGGCACTACGCTAAGCACCATAAAGGGCATAGCAGACACCATAAAAGAGATTTCAGACCTCAAAGGGGTATACTCCAACATCAAACGTGCAAAAACCATTGTAGGGCATATTAAGAGTTTCTCGGTAGACCTTTTCGATATTTTACAATCTCTCGACGAGGGCGATTTCGGCAGAGAAGAATCGGGAGCAGGTGTCGCACGTTACGAACACACCAATGACATTAAAGACGCAACAAAGAAATTCAAGAGAATGGCTTCATTCTTTGTGCAGATGGACTCTTTGATGCAGAACATGGAGGCTATTCCCGAGCACTTCATCAGAATCAAGGAAAAGATGAAGACACTAAAGGACGCTTTCACTGACAAAGAGGGAAATCTCGACACCACTGCTATTACAGATAATATTAAGAACATTGTCCGAGTAATCGAAGCAGTAATAAATGAGGGCGGTCTCGGAAAACTTAAAGATGCGGCTAATGTTCTGAAGAATACGAACCTCGACAATATCACTGCCTAACTCGACAAGATTCCGACAATTTTGAAGAGTTTGCAGACGCTTAGGAATTTCTTCACTAAAAACGACACAAACTGGCTTAACCCGACTGGCACTAAAAACATAACACAGGGCAACCTTCTCGGCGGAGCAATAGGCGGTAAAATTGGTGCAGACCCAATATACGAAGGCGACGCCGATAACATGATTAAATCCATCGAACGCATGGTGACGATGGTTGTGACAATAGGGCAGAAACTTGCAAGCGTTCCCGACATTTCGGCTAATGCAGATACGCTCAAAAAAAGCATTTCAGCGACATATAACGCCTATGTGGTGCTTAACCGTCTCAAGAACTTCACCAATAAGAACAAGGTCAATACGGAAAACATCAAAACAACCATTTCAAATATTATTAAGGATTTGTCGAGTGGCTTAAAAGATGCACCGAACCTGTTCCTTAATTCGTCACTGTTCCAACAGGCAGTCAAGAATCTTCAGAACGGAGTCAAGTCTATTACAACGAGCAAGACAGGAAGTATCGGCACGTTCGTCTCGTATCTGAATAAGATACCGAAGGCTCTTTCGGCAGTCAACACCGCTATGAAGGGCAGGGGTACTGCATGGAAGAACCAACTTGTGAGCGGATTCAAGTCCACCGCACAAGACATCCTCACGCAGATACAGAATATATCGCTTGCCCTTGCAGGTAATACCTACTATGCGAACTTCTATCAAGCAGGAGCGAACGCAGGCACATCGTACTCGAACGGCTTCAACAACAGTATAAATCTCCAAACGCCCGATGGTGCGACAGTTACCACTACGACTAAGACGACTACGAAAACTAAGACGACTACGAAAACAAGGAAACTGAAAAAACGTCCAAAGGGTAACACAGGGGATAATAATACTCCACGACTCAAAAGCCCCAACTTCATGGCAAGCGGTGGCGAAGTATATGGCGAAAGCGGTATAGACAGAGTACCTGCTATGCTCACAAGCGGTGAGTATGTAATGCAACGCAGAGCGACTAAGGGATTCGGCTCGAGGTTTATGCAGAGAATCAATAATCTCGACCTCGGCGGTGCTATCAAGGCTCTCGGTATGAGGGGCGGTCAACTCGCTTATGCAACGCCTACAGTCAACATAGACAACAGTAAGCACGTTACATATAACAACAATCAGAGCGTAAACATGACGAATAACCACGCCAGTCAAGGTTATTCCGAAGCAAGAGCGTCAAGGTATTTGAGGAAGATGTAATGATATACGGAAGAAGATATGTACAATTCAACAATCTCGTCATTGACAGTTCTGAAATGATAGATATTCAAGAGACGGACGTTTCGTTCAAGTATATCTCTCACGAGAAGAGTTTCGGTAATGGCTCATACGCTCCGTTCAAGAGGGACTATATGTTCACGGAAGAGGGGAGCGTCACACTGACGATAACCCTGTACGTTGACAGACTCCATTGTGAGAATAGACCCTTCTACAGACAGTGGGCTATTTCCGAACTCGTCAAGCAGGGCAAACTTTGGGCGATTCAGAACAACGAGTTAATTTGGGCTTATGCGGTCGTTACGAACTATAGCGATGTAACAGGTTGGCGTAGAGATATTATCTCGTTTACGGTCGATTTTACGCTCCCCGAGGGTATTTGGCACAAGGCTGACCTACAGAAGACATTCTTGAAACCGTGGGATATATGTACATTTATGGACTGCTACGACTTCAAGGAACTGCAACCATGCTTGAATCTGCCCGAAGACGGCGACTGTTGCGAACTTTGTGGCGGTACGGATAAGGACGTTCTGAACGTAGGCTGTCAATGTTGCGAGTGTGAAACGATATGCAGAGATTACGCCCTCTGCTACCACTTGGACGAACTCCAACTCGCTTTTAACCAATGCGATTCTTGGGGCTATCAAATAGAATATAACTGTCAAAAGGCACAAGAGTTCTTCGGAAACGATTATATCGGTCAGAAGTTCTGTGCTAAAGACTCATGCTCGGGAATCATAGCAGGAAACGTATACGCAAATACAGACCTGCCGACGACAGGAGTAGACATCATACTCCACGGATATATGGTAGACCCTGCGATAACGATAAACGGCAACACGAATATCATCGAGGGCGACTTCTCAGACACCAACGGAGTAATGACGATAAAGAGCAACGGCGACGTTTACTACAGAGAAAGCGATTGTTGTGCTGACTCTCTTGTTTCCCCGAACGCATGGACAGTTCCCGATGGGAACGAATATGGTTGGCAACTTAACACAGGGGGCAACACATTCATAGTACACACTAATATGTGTTGTGGCAGACCTTGTGCTTACGTTCAGATAGACGGACTCACGATATAACTTTGAAAGGAGAAATAACTCATGGCAACTAACTGTTCTGCTTGTAATGACCTCCGTGAAAATGCCGCCGACTTTCTTGTAAACGGCGTAACAGACACGGCTTGCACAAGCCTTAAAAACGATACAGGGTTCAACCCCTCTTCAAACACTACTGATTGCGATGACCTCAATGACGCAAACGATTGCCTTATAGGGAATATGACAGACGAGATAGAGGCGTATGACATCTGTGATTGGAAGACCTTTATGAAGAAGTATATTCCGAACACATACAACGTCATCAAGTCTATCATCTGTGCCATCTGCGGTCTGTGGTCGAATATCCATAGCATTTGGAATAGCGTCAAGAAATTGGAATGTCAGATGAACTTCGCTTTTAAGGGCGTAAGCAAGACATACACAAGGGACGACTTTATTGCAGGTTTGGGCGTTACGCTCGATAGTGACGCTATCATTACTGCCGCACCGACTCTCCGTATTAGAGGAAATACTGTACACGCTCAAGGGTCTCTGACAATTAAGACGACAGGTACGGTAAGCGGAACGAATATGGCACATTATTGGGGACGCTTAGGTCTTCGTCAGATTGACGGTGGCGACAATCCTCGTATGGACATTACAGGCACAAACGCTACACCCGATACCGCAGGTGTTATCAATACTGCTGACGGTAACTACAGACTTGCAATCCTGCCGATTAAAAAGTCTGATATTCCAACGGTCGGCAGAATCAGAACAGGCGTAGGAATGTTCAACAACGCAGGCTGTGGCTTGGTAACTCTTATCTGCCGTGACGAGGGTGAGATATATCCTGGTTATTGGGGATATGACACCGCAGGTGGCGGTACTGTACCGAGTGGCTACTACTACATTGTAATCGCCGTATCGAACGTAATTACATGGGGTATTACAAGCAAAAGCGGCGAAGCAAAAATCACGTTTGACGTATTTACACAGTGCGAGATTAACCCGAACGAAATTGAGTGCTAATGTATTTTGAGATTTATAAAGACACATACCTCGTAAAAAGAGGCACAGAGATATTGAACGAACTGAGTTGGGAACACGAACTTATGACTGTTCCCACGCTCAGTTTAACTCTGCCTGTAGAATATCTTGAATATCTAAGCGGAAGAGAAGAGTTCAAAGTCCATGTGAATGATAAGGTCTTTTGGGGAATCGTCAAGGACATAAACGTAAACAAGGCTGATGAGACAATCGACATCGAGTTAGAACACGTTGTCTCAGAGTGGGAATACAGGCAGATTTCCGTCAACCATGCGATACAGGATAAGAACCTCAACGTAGTTTACAAGGGTGCTAAGACCACAAAGGCGAACGGAGAGGGGATAACCGCTTCTGACTTCACTCTGACGCAGGAGCAGTTTGATAAGGCTACACAGCAAGACCTCATCAAACTCGCTTACGCTTCTGCATGGAAACAGTCTAACGGCGACCCTGTTGCGATTACTGATGTAGATGAAACGCTCATTATCACGGAGACAAAGACGGAGAACGTAACTTCCGCCAATGACGTTTCCGAGAAGGGAACTGCCCTCGTGAACTTCGCCAAGAAGTACATAGGCAAATTCCCTTATGTGTGGGGCGGTGCAAGCCTTACGCATGGTTGTGACTGTTCGGGCTTCACCATGATGGTGTACAGGAACTTCGGAATCCAAATTCCTCACTTTACAGGCTCACAGGCTAAGGCAGGCGTGGCGGTTTCAAAGAAAAATATACAGACAGGCGACCTTATTATCTATAAACCGCAGAACGGTACAGGTCACGTTGCTATCTATATCGACGCTAACCACATTATCCACTGCTCTAAGAACTCTACGGCAAGTGGAGTACAGATAAGGACGAATCCGTGGTACAGACCTGTACAGACTATCCGCAGACTCTTCGGGACTTCATACGATAAGTCGAAGACGAGGATGTTCACAAAAGAGGGCTACGGAGCAAAGACTCTTGACGGAACAAAGCATAAGGCTATCTTCACGGCTTACTACCCTGCTAACAATAGCATGGAGGGTGGTCTGACTGACATGAATGGCAGGAAACTTCGTGCAAAGGATATGACTATTGCCGTTCCGCAAAAAGCCCTCGACGATAAAATAGTCAAGTACGGTTCTCAGATACAGATTTCAGAGTTCGAGCCACGCTACGGCGGATATAAGGGAAAGATATTCACTGTCCGAGATACAGGCGGTGCGTTGAACATTGTAAACGGCGTTTGGCACGTTGATATTCTCGTCGGGTCTAAGTCTGCGGCGGATAAATTCGGGCGTAGAACAGGCGAAATCATAGTAGGCAACGGAAAGTACCACTACGCAGGAAACACGACCTCTACGAGCACGACAAACGAAACAGTTGAGTTCAATGTCACATTCTCTACTGCCAAAGGGACTGCCGTTACCGTCAAAATGACGATAGGGCAATCATACGAGTCTCAGTCTCCAAGCGACGCAAGCGTCATAGACAATATCGGCGATATTTACAACGATGGCAACTTCGCTTATCAAGGTTGGGATATTGATTTCCAAGACGACAGTTCGAGCAGAATGATTGACTACGTTTACTCTCGTCAGAACAAACTCGAAGCACTGACTAAGACAATGGAACTTACAGACGACCTGTTTTGGAGAGTGGGCTTCACTAACGAGAAGAAGATAGAAGTCGGCAAATTCGGCAAACAGAAACCGTACATACTGTCACTCAAACCTGTAGGCAAATCGAACATACAGATTCTTGAAGAGCCTACCATTGACTACGACTTCAACAATGTAGTCAACGTGGCTACCGTGTATTCCGAGAAGTCCGATACAGGAATGAGCAGTATGACCTTGAGAGAGGTATACAACGACCCCTCATTACAGATAGACGGTTTCCCTGTAATCATTCTGAGGGCTAATGTAAACAACGAGCGTGACTACACTAAGTATTCATATCAGTACCCGAAACTCGCTCCGAACAACGAACTCGAATACGCAGTTTTGGACGAAGAGAGTATCGCACTCGAAGCAGGTTATCTGATAGAAGGCACATACGCTTTTACAGACCTTGCACCGACGAATATCGACTCGAAGAAGGTAACAGACGCACAACGCAAAAAGTCGGCTCAGACGGCGTATAAAGCCGCTATACGGCTACTCAAGCAGGCAAGAAGAACCTACACGGCTAACCTAACTGTTACGGAGATACCGAGCGACATAAATGTAGGCGACAAAGTAAGGCTACTGTACGACAACTCTATATGGAATCTTGACGCTTGCAGTAACTATTGGAAAAAGATTCTGACAATGGACGATTGGTTCTACGTTCAGAGGATAAGTTACAACATATCGCAAGACGGAAGTGAAGTAGACGAACTCGTACTTTCCAAGTACATAAAGGTAGATAGGGAGAGCAATAACCAATGATGACATTAGGCAAGCAACTGAATATCCTTGCGGAGAAGACATACGACCTCAAGAAGAATATGTCTGAGAAGGATAAGCAGAGACGAAACCAAGTAGTTGACTTGTACGGTGTTGACTTCTACAGGGAGTCTCACCACGGCGATGTCAACGAACTCGTTTCTATATGGGTGTCAATCTCTCCCGACCTTGTTTACTACGAAAGATTCCAATTCAAACTGTACATAGCAGACACAGAAGCCACAGATTTCAAGGTTCGTGTTGTAACTGATGTCAAAAATGACGATGGGACGTATGATAGAGACAAGATAATCGACATAACGCCGTACCTCATAGCACAGGAAAACGGAGAATGGATAACAGGGGCAAGCGAACATCCATATCCTACAGACGATATTGGAGACGACCCCGACCCGAGCAAGCCTGCGAAGTCTTACGATATGCTTGAGGTCATAAGCGATATGTACGCAGAGGGCAAAGAGAATGAAGCCGAAGCACTCGCAAGACCCGAGTTCAAGAGATTCCAAATAACGGCAGATAAACCGTTTACGGCGGCTATGATTCTCTATCTGAAATATTCGCACTTGAACAGGTGATTATATGGACTACGAAAAGAAGATAAACGGTTTGCAGAAGCATTTAAGGCAAAACCCCAAAGACTATCAAGCGGTCATAGGACTGCTAAAGGCTCGTAGCGACGCTATAGAGCATGAGATACACGAAGCGAAGATAGAAAGGCTAAAGAAGGTAGCGAAGTATAGGAGAGAATACAATGAAGAACAAGCACTCAAGTGATACCCTCGCAGAAGACCTCATAAGGTCGTTTCAGCAACTTATCTGTTCCGAAGGACACATTAAGACGCTGATAGAAAAAACTTCGGCAGAACTCGAAAATGGAATCATCGACACGGAGAACCCTGCCGAACTGAACAAGGCTATGGACAAACTCGACAACCTCAATACGGAACTGAGCGAGATAGCCGACCTCAGAAGAAGAATGATGGTAAACCTGTACGAAATGTACGGCAGTAAGGGCGACAAGACATATTGGTGTCAAATCAAGCACCTTGCGAGTGCGGCTTATACGGCATTTGAGGTCTATCAAGCATCCGACGACGACCCAATGTGGTATGAGATAGCCCTTGAAACGAACAAACAATTCATAAAGGCACTCACGCACTTTATCGGAGTAGAAGTTACAACCTGTGCGTCATGTTTTGGCGATATGCTCAAAGGAGAGACTAATGAAAAAGAAAAATTTTGATGTAGATATAAAACTGCATGATGATACTACGATTTCCGCAACAGAAGAAAACGGAAACGGAGCGGTGCAGACATTCCATGCGAAAAGAATCACGAGCATTGAAGATGAAAACAAAACGACTCTGATTCCGTACCATGCAATCGTCAAAGAAACCGTCACGGAGACTACAGAGGAAGTCAAGGTCGAAGATACAACGTGTGTCAGCCCGACAGATGACCCTGTAAGCCCCGAAATCGTGTTTACAGGCGTAGCAAGCGTAGTAATCAACGTAGGAGATACATTCGATGTAATGAGCGGTGTATCAGCCACTAAGGACGGCGAGAGCATAGAAGTAACTGCTAACCCGACAGAGGTAGATACAAGCAAAGCAGGCAACACCGTTATTGTATATACGGCAGAAAACGCAGTAGCAAGGAGAACGGTAACTGTCAAAGGAGAGTAACACATGGCTACGATAAAACCTAATATTTGCGAAAACAATGAGGTGTACGTTCCCGACGACAACTGCGATTGTTGCGACATCCTAACCGAGAAAGTTGCTGACATCGAGGACACGTTAGAGGAACACGACCAACGTATAACGGACAACACGAACAACTTCGTCAACTATTACGACAAGCAGACCATCGACGCTATGATAGGCGGTGGTGGCGGTGGCGGCATGAAAGCCGTAGTTGTAGACCAACTCCCTGCCGTTGGCGACCCGAACACATTCTACTATGTATTGTCGAACGACAACGCATTGGTAGGCTCGGCAATAACAGGCACTTCGCAAGTAGGGGAGCAGGGCAAATACGAGAAATGGCTTTATTCTAACGGACAGTGGCATAACATTGGTGCAGACCATATAGACTTCGAGAGTTACGTTTCCACAACAGGTGCGATAAAAGAATACGACGAGAAGACTATGAAAGTGCCACAGACAGGTGGCGAAAAACTGAACATGAAGTTCCTCGGCAAAGGCGACATGGAAGAAGTAGACCTTGCCACGATAATGGAAGACCTCGTAACAGAAGCGATGGCAAACTATTGTCCATATCAAGTAGGCGACATCATGTTTACGGCAACTGCCACGAATCCGTCTTCGAGATACCCGAATACTGAATGGACTCAGATACAGGGGAAATTCATTTACGGTCAAGATGCAACACACGCATTGAACTCGGGAGGCGGTTCTCCCGACGCAATCATTCCTGCTCACAGACACCCGACTGCGGCACGGGGTTATAGGTATCTGCTTACACACGGCTCAGTTGATGGCGGTGAAATGTCAATGCAAACAGGAACAGGAAGGCACTATCCGTTTATGTATACACGGTCAGATAGTGCATATTGGGACACAGAAGAATATACAGGCTCAGTTGGCGAAGCGGTAAGGGGCAAGAATATGCCTCCATATATCACTAAATATATATGGCAGAGGACAAGATAAGAAAGGAGAGGATTTATATGGCAGTACAATGCGGTTGGGCTTCTATCGGAGAGACAGGCAACGGCAGAAACAACAAAGCAGGAGACCAAACAGGGCGTGAAGTAAAAGTCGGCGAATGGTATCAGTTCGGTCAGAAAGCAGTCTACAGATGGAAGTCAAGAAGCAACGCTTCAAGATACGCAAGAATTATTAAGACGTTGTGCAAGAACGACAATATCGGTTATGACATGAACGATAGAACAACACTGTACAACCTGCTTGCGAAGAATGGTTGGGACTATACGAAAGTCAACCGAAAAGTCGAGTGTGACTGCTCTCAGTTAGTTGCTTGTGCAATCAACTGCACTATGGGAAAAGCGATTTGTTCAAGCGGAATGTGGACAGGCAACATCAACTCGCAACTGATGAATAGCGGTCTGTTCGATAAACTCACCGACAGCAAATACCTCACAAGCGGTACATACCTCAAAGTAGGCGACATTATAAACGCTCCCGACCATCACGTTATTTCGTGCTTGCAGAACGGTAGCGGAGCAACGAATACTAAACTGACTATCGACGGTTGGTGGGGCAACGAAACAACAAAGGCTACGCAGAAGTTCCTCGGGACAAAGGTAGACGGCTACGTTTCCAATCAGCCGAAAAAGTATAAGAAGTTCCTTCCGAGGGCGAGCGAAGCGGCTTGGCAGTTCAAGCGTATCGGCTACAAGGGCGGTTCTCTGATGGTTATATCAATGCAGAAATGGCTGAATGTCAAAGCAAACGGCTACATGGGGACTACGACTATCAAGGCGTTGCAGGAGAAACTCGGAATCAAGGAAACAGGCAAACTCGATATAGATACTGTCAAGGCTTGGCAGAGATATTTGAACAAGAAGAAGTAGGTAGGCATGACGACAGCAGAAATGGTTGTGACTATCGCAACAAGTAGTGCATTTACAGGGGCGGTAGTAGAAGTTGTGCGAGAAGCACGAAAAATCGTCGATAGACGAAAGAACAAGGGGTTAGCCAAGATAGAGAACGACATAGCAAATATCCGCTCTCAAAACGCCCAAAATAATAAAGACCTCAGAGCCATCAAAGACGAACTTTTGGCGAGGCAGGAAACCGATAAAGTGATACTCCACGATAGGATATGGGAAATGTTCCATACATTGTCGAAGGAAGATTCGGTTGCAGTTGAGGATATGGCTAACCTTGACTATCTGTTCGAGGAATACACAAAACTCCACGGCAACCACCAAGCGGAAATCATGTACAACTTTATCAAGAAAATGCCAGTTAGAACGGAGGTAGACGCAAGTGACAAAACTGACAATCTATCTGCATGACGGAACTGACGTAACCGTTGAAAACAACGGCTTCGGCGTTATGCAAGCAATACTGAGAGAAAGTGCAATCAAGATAGGCGACGAAGAGATTCCTTTCCACTCAATCGTAAAAGTAAAAGTAGAAACGACCGCAGACGACAAACCGCTCCCCGAAGACGATTTCTGTATTCCTTATGGACAGGACGGAGATTGTGCAGTAGTAGGCGAAGCAGTAGTCGGCACAGACATAGTTTGCGGAGAATAGGAGATAGGAAATGGCTTATGAAAAATACACATGGGTAGATGGGGAACTTATTACCGCCGAAAAACTCAACCACATGGAAGATGGTATTGCTGAAGGTGGCGGTTGCGATTGTGGATATGAGTGTACAGAAACGACCGAACAGTTGTTCAACGAAACAGTTACTACTGTTGAAGATGGTGGAGTTTGCATTGCACGACTTGATTACTCAGACCCGATAACTGCAAATGAACTCACAGTTATCTTTAATGGCACACAATATATTTGCCCGAAGATTGATGACGGTGACGTGGCGTATTATGGCGGATTTGACTTGAATGCAGGAATGCCCGATTTCACTAATTATCCGTTCGCCATCGTCAGTAGCCCCGAGAGGAATTTTATAGGCACTGAATCCCCGATGACTGTTACTGTCAGTGCTTCGGTTACTTCTTCAACTGTTGAAACGACAGAGTGCTTTGAAGAAGCGGTTTCAAAGATAGTTAGCCCTATGCTCTTTGAATGCAAAAAGAATGTTGCTTCGGTGTATACTGACGACCGTTTGACAACGGTTGCAGAGGAAGGGT
>ERZ809472.334-NODE-334-length-11931-cov-10.316437_pt1 | contig 11931 bp, 9 predicted proteins | sample MGYA00521274_ERZ809472 | MGnify/ENA primary metagenome ERZ809472 (study PRJEB31581, sample SAMEA3312791) | metagenome | study: EMG produced TPA metagenomics assembly of the PRJEB8939 data set (Metagenomic analyses of Rumen microbiomes reveals... | reverse complement strand
TATCATCCGGAACGTTGTGGCGACTTAGTCATCGAGACGGCTCCCGGCTGGCGTGTCCTTACGGAAAACACGGGTGAGAGCGAGCTGCTGCGTGCCTCGTATTTCCAGTTTCCCATCGTTTTCTATGGAGCAAAAGTGGAGGCTATGCGCGTGTCACAACCTGTAACCACCGATCGCATAGCCCCCACCTTGGCGCGTATCATGCGTGTGCATGCTCCCAATGCCTGTTCGGCAGAGCCGCTGTTCTGATTTTCCTTTATTCTACGACATCCTCCTGCTCTTTCGGAGCATCCTGCCTACGGAACTGGTCACGGGGCCGTGGCTGGTTGAAGCGCACCTTCTCGCTGTCGTCGCGACGTTCATGGTAGAGCTTCGGCAGCGGGTTCTTTAGCGGTTCGTCAAAGTTCTGACGGTTGCGCCATACGTCGATGGCTGTGTAGATGGCATTGCGTAGCGACTGCTCGTCGGTGATGCCCTTGCCGGCGGCGGCAAAGTTAGCACCGTGGGCGGGGGCTGTGCGCACGATGGGCAGACCCGTGGTGAAGCGCACGCCGTTCTCGTATGCCACAGCCTTGAAAGGAGTTTGTCCCTGGTCGTGATACATGGCTAGCACACCGTCGAAGCGGAAATAGCTGCTCCGACCGAAGAAGTCATCTGAAGCGTAGGGACCAAACACTTGCAAGCCCTGGCTCACCAGTTCGTTGATGGCTGGTATGATAATTTCCTGCTCTTCAGTTCCTAATACACCGTCCTCGCCACAGCGGGGATTGAGTGAGAGCACGGCTATGCGTGGACTGCTCACGCGCAGGTCGCGGCGAAGGGCCTGATGGAAGAGCTGTGCCTTATCGAGAATCTTCTGCTTGGTGATAGACTCGGCTACGTCCTTGATCGCCACGTTGTTGGTCACCAGAGCCACGCGAAGGTCATCGTTCATCAGCACTGTAAGGCCGTGGCTGCCGTCGTCCATCTTCTGTTCGATGTAGGCGGTATGGCCATTGAAACCTGGGACGCTGTTCTTAAACACTGGGGCAGTGACCAGCACGTCGTAGAGCCCTTGCCCATAGTCGTCGAGCGCACGGTTCAGGGCCTTCATGGCTGCCTGTGCCGACTCTGGTGTGGGCTGGCCGAGGTCAATCTTGATTTCCTCTTCAAAGGTGGTGAGCATGTTCAGCTGGTCATCCTTGGCCTCACTTGCGTTGGAGATGATGGTGAAGGGCGTGTCCAGGCCGAGGGCTTTACTGTGGTAAGCGGCCACTTTCGGCGAGCCGTAGACGATAGGCGTACATAGCTCCAGGATGGCTGGCTCGGCAAATGTTTTCAGTATCACTTCATAGCCCACGCCGTTGGTATCGCCGTGGGTGATTGCTACGCGAGGTTTTCTGTTCTGTTGTTCCATTTTATCTTTCTGTTAATTAGTCGGTTCTATTGGGAGGTTAAAGCTGTGCTTAGCAGTCCGCAGGCGGCAAGGATGTCCTGGCCGCGGCTGGCGCGGATGGTGGTGGTGATGCCGTGGCGAGTGAGCGTGTCGCGAAGCTGCTCCATGCGCCTTTCGTCACTTCCAGGGAGGTCAACGCCGGGTATCTGGTGGAAGCGGATGAGGTTCACGCGGCACTCCAGGCCGCTGAGCAGTTTCACGATGGCACGTGCATGTGCCGCCGTGTCGTTCAGTCCGGCAAAGCAGATGTATTCAAAGGAGCAGCGGCGCTGGTGGGTGAAGTCATACTGGCGGAGCAGCTGAAGGGTCTCCTCGATGGGCATGGCTTTCTCGGCAGGCATCAGTTGCAGCCGCTGGTCGTGCAGAGGCGAGTGCATGGATATAGCCACATGGCATTGGCTCTCGTCGAGGAAGCGCTTCAGGCGTCCCCTCACGCCTACACTGCTCACGGTGATACGCTTGGGACTCCAGGCATAGCCGTTTGCGTCGGTGAGTATTTCCGTGGCGCGGAGCACGGCATCGAGATTGTCCATCGGTTCGCCCTGACCCATGAATACGATGTTCGTCAGGCGTTCCCTTTCAGGAAGGGAATATATCTGGTTCAGGATGTCGCCTGCGGTGAGGTCGCCCTGCCATCCTTGTTTGCCCGTCTGGCAGAAAAGACAGTTCATCTTGCAACCTACTTGGCACGAGACACAGAGCGTGGCCCGCTCGCCGTCGGGAATGAACACGGTCTCTACGAAACGGTTTTCTCCGTGGGCTGCGCTACTTGCGCAGCTTACCGAACAGGCGACGGGGAAGAGGTATTTCACCGTGCCGTCGGCAGATTGTTGGCTGGCAGCGGGCGGCATTGCTCCCACGACATAGTGCTGGCTGAGCAGCTCACGGTTCTGTTTCGAGATGTTGGTCATCTGGTCGATAGAGGTGACGTGTTTCTGGTACAGCCATTGTGCCATCTGCCCGCCCGTGAAGGCCGGCATACCTAACTGGCGGGCCGCTTTCTTCAGCTCGTCAGCCGTCATTCCCATCAGCACACTTCGTTCTTCCATAGACCAAGCTGGCATTATTGCCGTGCAAAGGTAGAAAAAAATCCCGATACCACCAACGATAGACCTACTTTTTGGCGTTTCTTTACAATTTACACGCCCTTCACGGCGCTAACTCTTAAATTTACCAAATAATTGTGTACCTATTCTTAAATAGTTTTTGTGTTTCGGCATAATTGCTTAATTTTGCATCCAGAATCTTTGTTTGCCAAAACCAATTGTATCAACATTAATAATTAAAGACCCAAGGCCCTGTATCGGTCTTCCCCACATGGTTGGGGACAAGAAGGGGGCTGTTATCACTATGATTAAAGCATTCGAGAATTTTGAGATTTGGTGGGTAACCGGCGCACAGCTCTTGTATGGAGGCGATGCCGTTGTTGCAGTTGATGGACACAGTAAGGAGATGGTCGAGGGTCTGAACGCCGGCGGCATCATCCCCATCAAGGTGGTCTACAAGGGCACGGCAAATAGTTCCAAGGAGGTGGAGGCCGTCATGAAGGCTGCCAACAACGATGACAAGTGCGTGGGTATCATTACGTGGATGCATACCTTCTCGCCCGCCAAGATGTGGATCAAGGGCTTGCAGGAGCTGAAGAAGCCATTGCTGCACTTCCACACACAGTATAACGCCGAGATTCCCTGGGATACCATGGACATGGACTTTATGAACCTGAACCAGAGTGCCCACGGCGACCGTGAGTTCGGACATATCTGCGCCCGTCTGCGCAAGCCTCGCAAGGTGGTTTCCGGCTACTGGAAGGATGAGCGTCCGCAGAAGCAGATTGCTGTATGGGCACGTGTTGCTGCCGCATGGGCCGATGCTCACGACATGCGCATCCTGCGCTTTGGTGACCAGATGAACAATGTGGCCGTGACCGACGGCGACAAGGTGGATGCCGAGATGCGTCTGGGCTACCATGTCGACTACTATCCTGTCAGCAACCTCATGGACTACTATAAGAAGGTGACCGACGCAGAGGCCGACGAGCTGGTCGAGGAGTACAAGAAACTCTATACCATCAAGATCGACGAGTGTGGCGAGGAGGTCTACTGGCAGAAGGTTCACAATGCCGCTAAGGCCGAGATTGCCCTGCGCCGCGTGCTGAAGGACGAGGGTGCCAAGGGCTTCACCACCAACTTCGACGACCTGGGCGAGGCTGACATCAACGACCCCAACTTCCTGGGCTTCGACCAGATTCCTGGTCTGGCATCGCAGCGTCTCATGGCCGAGGGCTATGGCTTCGGCGCAGAAGGCGACTGGAAGTCGGCTGCTCTCTACCGCACCGTATGGTTTATGACGCAGGGCTTGCCCAACGGCTGCTCCTTCCTCGAGGACTACACCCTGAACTTCGACGGCGAGAAGTCGAGCATCCTGCAGAGTCACATGCTCGAAGTCTGTCCGCTCATCGCTGCCGACAAGCCCCGTCTGGAGGTTCACTTCCTGGGCATCGGTATCCGCAAGCAGCAGACCGCCCGTCTCGTATTCAACTCAAAGGTGGGCAATGGTATCACCGCTACCGTCGTCGACATGGGCAACCGCTTCCGCCTCATCGTCAACGATGTCAAGTGCATTGAGCCGAAGCCGCTGCCGAAGCTGCCCGTGGCCAACGCCCTCTGGATTCCCATGCCGAACTTCGAGATTGGTACTGCCGCATGGATTCTCGCTGGTGGAACCCACCACTCCTGCTTCTCCTACGACATCACGCCTGAGTTCTGGGTTGACTACGCCGAGATTGCTGAGATTGAGATGCTCCGCATCGACAAGGACACCAACTACGGTTCGTTCCGTCACCAGCTCCAGTACAACGAGGTTTACTACATGCTGAACAAGGCTCTCAAGTAGAATTCCTGTCCCCTTAATATGAATCCCCGGCGGCTTCCGTCGGGGATTTTTCATTGTTATAACCTTTAGGGTCGGCCTCTCTTTTACTTGATGCCGGCCCCCCTTAATACGATGCCGTAATCTCGGTGACCTGTTGACTATAGTCGACAGACCTGTTGACTATAGTCGATAGATCTGTTGACTATAGTCGATAGACCTGTTGACTATAGTCGACAGGTAAGGGGGGCCGGATGATGGTCAAATTGATGCCCGATCCTCTTGAAAGACGTGCCTTGTCCCTTGAAAGACGATGCCGGTTTCAGGGGTTGGAATAGTCTGGATTGCGGCGGTAGATATATGCCGTAGCCTCCTTCTTTTTCAGCAGGGGTGGGTTGTCGCCAGTAGTCAGCTCGGCAAGCCAGTTGCGGGCAGAGTGGTAGGTGAGGTGGAGGAACATCTGGAAGGTCTGGCGCGAAATGAAGCCGTACCTGTCGATTAACTCCAGTGCCAACTGGGTGATTTCCTCACGTGTATACACCTCGGAGTGGCCTGCGTCGGCCAGTTGCTGGGAGTGCTCGAAGTTCACTGGGGCCTGTGCGACCTTCTGTATGAATTCTTTGTCGGGCGTGAAGCCCAGGCCTGTCACCATGAGGTCGTTGCCATTGATGTCCTTGGGATTGGTGACCACGCGCTTGTGTGTGCCGCCCTCCTCGTCCTCCTCGGGCATAAAGCCGATGTTGAGGTAGAAAGTGCCGAGGCCGTCGAGATGCAGGTTGACGTTGTTAAGCAGATGCTCCGCTATCTCTTCGCGGAGCACTTCGAGTACGCCCTCCACAGGAATGTTGGGCAACAGGTGATGTTGCTTGAGGTGATTCACGAGTCCTTCGGTGTTAAGTGTGCCGCGAATGTCTTGGCGCACTTGGTAGGTGGTGCGCCCCTGGTCGTCTTTCAGGGGATTAGCATGTACGCTGTATTTGATAGTGTTTGACATAGTGGTAATATTATTTTACCGTACAAAGGTACACTATAATTCTTAAATTGGCAAACTTTTTCACCGCTTTTCTTGTTTGTTATGCTGAAAATGTTTATCTTTGCATCAAAATTACCGTGCGATGGCAAAATCAACCGTATAGAATCGGGTATTTCGCGTTCCATTGGAGGTAAAATGACGTTAAAAGAATTGTTTTCCTGTTAATAGTTTGGCTATGTGCGGGAAAAAGTATACTTTTGCAGTCTAAACCTTCTTGAGAACGCTTTATGCCATCATCAGGATGAGAAGTTGACTGACACAATCATAAAACCAGAAATATCATGGGCAACTTATTCAAGTTTATCGAAAACGCAATTTTCGAGCAAGAAGAGACGCAGCAAGAACCACAGAAGATAGAACCGAAACCGCAGGCGGAAGTCCGCATGCAGGAGCAACAAGCGGCTCAACCGGCAACGGCAGCACCGTCTGGGTCCTATTCGGGAAACATCAGGAGGCATTTTGCGGAGCTGATAAGTGAGTCTGTAGAGCAGGCCGACATATCTGGTCCGGATTATAGGGAACTGAAAGACGCATTTGATACGGAGGATATGAAGCAGAATATTCCCGATCCGACGACCCGATGGAAAACATGTTTTTCTATGATGCGCATGATGCACAAAGGTCTGACGAAGCAGCACATCCTTGCCTCCATTGACGTTTACACAAACGTTGTGGACCATGAGAAGAGGAGCGCGTTAGAGCAGATAGAGGAGAAACGCAATGAGCTTGTCGGTAAGAAAAGCGCGGCCGTCGCAGAGGCTGAGAAACGCATCAAGGATGCCGAAGCCGAAATAACGAGGCTTCAGGAGAAGATAAACAAGATCAACGAGCGTATGTCGGGTGACCGTACGTTTATCGAGAAAGCGAAAGCAGAGATTGCTGAAGGCGAAAAGGAAATCAATATCGATAAGGCCGACCTCGAAGTGACTGCCGACACCATCAGAAAGACATTGGCCGACGACAAGGCAACTCTTGAGGCAATACTTCCCAATGACAATTGAAGATTAAATAATTGAAATAATAACCATGGACATTAACAATTCAATGATTCCTGCAGACTTTGCCAACAACTATACCAAAGTCTCGAAGTGGTCGCGCCCAGGTGGGACGCTGGCAAAGATTCTGACCGTCGTTGCCGGATGCGGCGGCGTGTATGCGCTCTACTTGGCGCTTCCTTACATCCTGAGCATGATGACAAACGCTTTTTCGATAGCGTGCTTTGCCATCGGCCTCTATGCCCTTGTCAGCATCGTGACCAACAAGAAGTTCAGGCGCATGATCAGCACCTGCTTCTTCCTGCTCTGTCAGAAAATCACGTCGTTAGCCATCGAGACGGATCCTATCTCCATCATCAAGCGCCACACAGGGGAGTTGGAGGACCGTCTGAAGAAAATTACGGAGAGCATGGGCAAGTTCCGTGGGGCGATACGTACCGTGGAGCAGGACAAGTTGAAATCGGAGAAGGAGCTGCAGCATGAACTGGAATTGCTGGAGGGCTATAAGAAAAAGGGGCTGCAGGCCGATAGTGCCGTTCATGCAAACCAGGCTGTGCGCTTGAAGAGCCTGATAGGTGACTACGAGTCGGACCTGAAGAAGATGAACCAGTACTACAGCCTGCTGAAAGACCTTGAGCATTGGACCCAGTTGCACGTCATCGACGAGAAGAACCAATGTGATATATTAGAAAAAAAGTACAAGCGCACGCGCGACCTTTATAATGCGTTCAGCGGAATCATGTCTGTCATCAACTCAGACACCGATGACTATGAGGAGTATCTCATGGCCACTGACTTTATGATGGAGCAGATCAACCAGCAGATGGGCGCTATCGACGACACGCTGCTTAACACGGACAGCATCATCAATGACCTGAGCGTCTCCAACAGCATCAACCTCTCGAAGGCAGACGACATCCTCAGCATCTACGAAAAATATGGTATCGATGGTCTGTTCATGTCGGAAGAGCAGCGCAAGGCCCTTACGGCATCTGCCAGCGGCACCATACCGGCCAGCGACCTTATGACCGATTCCGACCGTGACCTTGAGCTTGCTGCAAAGAGGTGCGAGGAGATACTTGGGGATAAAGCGTCAAAAAAGAGATACGTTTAATAATAAAAATAGACAATAAACATATAGAAATAAAGAATTATGGCAACAAAAAGAGTGGTAAAACCATGGGTTAAGGTCAGCTACAAGGTATTGGGCGTAGCTGCAATCGTCGGCGGACTGTACTGGCTTGCCGGTGTGTCGGGCGTGCTCCCCAAGGGTGAGGAAGGCAATGGCCTGTTCGGAAAATCGGACGAAAAAGTTATCGTGTTTTCCTCAAACACGTTCCAGGGATTTATGCCCTGGGTGCTGATGAACAATGGTCTTGAACCCAATGAAGAGTGCCCGCTATACAAGGATTACGGCATCAAGCTGAAAATCCTTATCCAGGACGACTTCGATGCCTGCCGCAAGGGCCTGCTGAACGGAAGCACCAACATCGTCTATGGCACACTCGACTCGTATCCCGTCGAGATGGGCGAGGGCGGCGACATGGCCAACAACCAGACGAAGTTCTTCAACCTGAGCAACTGGAGCGTCGGCTCTGATGCCATCGTCTGTAACTCCCGTATCAACACGGTTACCGACTTGATTGGCAAGACCGTGTGTACCTCGAAGGGAACCGCTTCCCACACGTTGCTGCTCAATGCCCTTGAGGCTGCCGGCATAGGTCCGGAGAGCGTCAACGACACCGAGGAAATCATGCGCGATAAGGTGAACATCAAGTACTGTGACTCAGGTATTGACGCTGGCAGGATTTTCCGTGCCGGCCAGATTGACGCAGCCGTCGTCTATTCACCCGAGGACGAGGACATCATCCGCACCATGCGTGGCACGAAGGTTCTCGTGAGCACCAAGCAGGCATCGAACATCATCTGCGACGGTCTGATTGCCAAGAAGGCATGGTTGGAAGAGAACAGGGAAGATGTGAAGAAGTTGCTTGCCTGTCTGCTCTGGGCCAACTCTGAGATGAACAACAATCCTGAAGCCGTAAAGAAAGCTGCAAAGCTCTTCTCTGAGAACTATGACTACACCTACGACCTCGCCCTTGAGTGTGCTCCGAAAGTGAGGTTCGTCACCCTTGAGGACGAGCGGAACTTCTTCGGACTGAACACAGATTTCAATGGTATGACCGGTTCGGAGCTGTATTCGAAGATGGCAAGGACTTATTCGCGCCTCGGACTGTGCCAGTCGCCGTTGTCTTGGAACAAGGTTTCTGACTCGTCGTTTATAGAGGAACTCATATCCGAAGGCAACGTGAAGGGCGACCAGCGTGCTGAGGAACAGAAAACGTTTACCGCGCCGACCAAGGAGCTTGAGACAGCACAGGAGATGTCCACAAAAAAGCTGTCTATCGTTTATCCGACCAACTCCTCAACGCTCGACAACAACGCCAAGGCGCTGATAGACCGTGAGTTTGTATCGATAGCCAAGCAGTTCTCCGGCTCGCGCATCCGCATCGAAGGCAATACCGATGATACAGGCAGCGATGCCATCAATATCCCCTTGTCGAAATCACGCGCACAGGCCGCCGCCGACTATCTCGCCAAGGAGTATGGGTTCGACCGCAACCGCTTCATCGTCATTGGCAACGGCTCGAAGAAAGCCAAGGCCGACGGCGTGACAGGCTCGAACGAGGCTTATCGCACGACAGACTTCGAACTCATTAACGAATAATATGCTGAAAATTAAGTCACTCTTTCAGATGGGGGAGGAACCGCAGCTACCGAAAGCGGTTCTCACTGCCATATCGTTGACTGGGCTTGGCTTCATCCTGCTTGTATGGTATCTCATATCCAAGTTTGAGGTCATACCATCTGCCATATTGCCTAACCCGGTCGATGTCATCCTGTCATACGGAGGGCTCATCACGAACAACCACATGTTTGCCAACGCTTGGTTCTCCATCAAGCTCAACCTCATGTGCTATGTTTATGCGCTACTCATCTCCATTCCGGCGGGCTTCTTTATCTCGATGTTCCCCATCAACAACATCGTCATTGGCCGTTACATTAATTCCGTGCGCTACCTGCCGATACCTGCCTTGTCGGGTATCTTCATCGCGGTATTCGGACTTACGTTCACGATGAAAACGAGCTTCCTGACGTTCGGACTCATCATCTACATCATCCCAGCCATCTGCGCGAAGGTCAACGAATTGCAGAACCCGGCGAACGACGACGAATATGTCTACCTGCAGTCCATCAAGACGTTGGGAGCCACGAAATGGCAGAAGTTCAAGGAGGTCTACTTCCCCTATGTTGTGGGTAGCGTGACGGGCGACATCATCACCCTGACCGGCATATCGTGGAGCTATCTCGTCATTGCTGAACTGCTCTTCCGTGATTCACAAATCTCTGGCATCGGCTCCCTTATTTCCATCATGAGCCGGCAGTCGCACATGGCAGAAGTGTACGCCCTGCTCTTCCTTATCGTCATCATAGGCGTGTTGCAGGACATCATCTTTAAATTCATCGACAAGAAACTATTCCCCTGGAAATACTAAATTATGGGATTCGCAGAAAACATGCTGAAAGATCTGGACAAACGGCAAGAAGCCGCCAGACAAGCGAGCAACAAGACTGAAACGACTGAGGCGGAAGAGAGCCAGAACTCCCCAAAGGTCACCTCAGGTGCCAACGCCAAGCAAGACGGCATCTACGAGAAAGAAACGACCGACGTCATCCGTATGGTTGACATTTGCCAGGCTTTCGACAAGTCGGACGGCAGCAAGTTCGTGCTCTTCGACCATTTCAACCTGACGATTTCCGACTTCAAGGGCCAGGGACAGTTCATATCAATCATGGGAGCGTCGGGCAGCGGTAAGAGTCAGCTGATAAAGTATATCGCCGGTCTGACGAAGCCCCAGTCTGGAAAGATATACATGTACGGCAAGGAATATGACGACAAGACTACTGTTCCGATGGTGTTCCAGCAGCCGTCGTGCTACAAGTGGAAGACTGTTCTCCAGAACGTCGAACTTCCACTCAAGTTGCAAGGCGTGGACAAGGAAGAACGCGAGAAGAAAGCGCGGGCGATGATCAAGCTCGTAGGACTGGAAGGGCAGGAGGACAAATGGGCACGCTACCCAGACCTCTCGGGAGGCCAGCGCCAGCGTGTAGCCCTTGCCAGGAACCTTGTCTCCAACAACCAGATATTGCTGCTCGACGAATGTACGTCGGCTCTCGACATCCTCGCCAAACGCAAGATGCAGGACATTCTGCTCGACATTTACTATTCTGCCGAAGTAGACCCGACCATCATCAACGTGACGCATAGCATAGACGAGGCAGTCTACCTGTCGAACCGCATCATTATCCTGAAGCCCAATCCCTGCCAGATATACAAGGTCATCGACGTTGACTTCGGGAACATCAGGCGCACCCCCGATATCCGTGAACTGCCGAAGTTTAATGAATATGTCAAGCAAGCCGAACGGATTATGGAAGAAATCGGCGAAAACCTCAAGCTGCAATAACAAATTTTGTGAAAAGCTTGGCGATTTGCAGGAAAAAGGCTACTTTTGCAATCTAAATCCTAAAACAGAAAATCTAAATCCCAAAACTAAGAAAAATTATGACCGCAAAGCAAACCATCGAGGCTGGAAAAGCCATTCTTGGAATCGAATTCGGTTCCACACGTATCAAGGCCGTCCTTATCGACGAGCAGAACAAACCCATTGCTCAGGGAAGTCACGAGTGGGAGAACCAGCTCGTAGACGGACTGTGGACTTACTCAACGGAGGCCATCTGGTATGGTCTGCAGGACTGCTATGCCGACCTGCGCAAGGACGTGCTGAAGCAGTATGACTGCGAGCTTGAGAGCCTTGCCGCCATCGGTTTCTCGGCCATGATGCATGGCTATATGGCCTTCAACGAGAAGCAGGAGATTCTGGTGCCCTTCCGCACTTGGCGCAACACCAATACGGGCAAGGCTGCTGCCAAGCTCTCGGAGCTGTTCAACTACAATATCCCCCTGCGCTGGAGCATCTCGCACCTCTATGAGGCCATTCTCGACAATGAGGAGCACGTAAGCGACATCAAGTACCTCACCACCCTGGCAGGTTATGTTCATTGGCAGGTGACGGGACAGTTCGTGCTGGGCGTGGGCGATGCCTCGGGTATGATTCCCGTTGACCCCGTTACCAAGACCTACGATGCTGAGATGGTGAAGAAGTTCGACGAACTTATCGCTCCGAAGGGTTTCTCCTGGAAACTGCTCGACATTCTTCCCAAGAGCCTGAATGCTGGCGAGAACGCAGGTTTCCTCTCTCCCGAAGGTGCCAAGAAACTCGACGTGAGCGGACATCTGAAAGCTGGCATCCCCGTCTGTCCTCCAGAGGGCGACGCTGGAACGGGTATGGTGGCTACCAATGCCGTAAAGCAGCGCACGGGAAACGTCTCGGCAGGAACATCGTCGTTCTCGATGATTGTGCTGGAGAAGCCGCTTTCGAAGCCCTACGAGATGATTGACATGGTGACCACGCCCGACGGAAGCCTTGTGGCTATGGTACATTGTAACAACTGTACCAGCGACATCAACGCCTGGG
>ERZ809472.333-NODE-333-length-11934-cov-10.224177_pt1 | contig 11934 bp, 19 predicted proteins | sample MGYA00521274_ERZ809472 | MGnify/ENA primary metagenome ERZ809472 (study PRJEB31581, sample SAMEA3312791) | metagenome | study: EMG produced TPA metagenomics assembly of the PRJEB8939 data set (Metagenomic analyses of Rumen microbiomes reveals... | reverse complement strand
CAGCCCATCAAGTTCTAAACCATAAATATAGCATCCTCCCTTTTCTGGCTTATACATGATTCCGCCAATAGAATCAACGTTTAATAAGTAAGTAGAATTGTCAGTTTTAGCATGCAATTCAATGAATTTATACCCGCTCATATCGTCTCCTCATAAACCTTCCAATGACATCGCCAAAGTTATCCATGATGAAAGAATATAGACCAGATCCCTCTACATCAGAGCGCTTAATCCAGGCGATAGGCAAATTGTCTTTCTTCATGCTGTCGATATCATACTCATAGTTCTTAGACGCTCTTTTGTATGCGTAGTAATCCTTCCTATCAGTAGAATCCTGCCAGCGTTTATAAAGAAGGCTAAGCCATTCATCTTTGTCTTCTGGTCTTGGACAAATATAGCGTACTTCAGCCTTCCTGATCTCGCCACGCTCAACCCTATCAAGCAGCTCTTTTCTGATGTCTTCGTTTGCTGATATGAGTACAACCTTACCAGACTTACTAAGGTCTGTAGCAAGCCAAATATAGCTCTTAAGCCCTTTCTCTCCTCCAAGCCATCCGTCTTCCGAATCTCTGTCACGATAGTATTTGCTCTCTAAATCGATGAGGTTAATGTCTTCTTTTGCTGCAAACGACTTGCCAATGCCGTAATACCCTACGATAATCATCCCTAATCACCTACCTTTAAATATAGAAAAAGAAAAGGAGCCAACATTTCTGTCAGCCCCTTAACTGATGCTTATTCTTCGTCACTATACATCTTGTTGAGGTTCTTCATCAAATGCCGGGCGAGTCTGTCCGACAACGTTATGCATACTGAGTCGGGAAAAAGCTCCATTAACTCAGGAACCGAGCATCCCATGTCGTAAAGAAGATTATATAAACTAACCTCTTCTTTACTGATATGGTCGCTGAATACCTGAATTACTACTCCACCATCTTTTCCTGTCAGTATATTCATCGCCTTAGATACCATTCTAGTGTCCTTCATTTTGTTTCCTCCTTAAATATAGTTGTTTCTTTTGCATCATTTAAGGAGTCTGAAATTTTGCGATCGAAGTCTGATGAAAGAAAGTCACGCATGAAATTAAAGCGCATTTCCTTGTAATCCGTGTTGAAATCGTAATCCGGATAGGATATAAAGCAAAGAAAGTCGACTAATTCGTCTTCCGATAGAGTCTTAACGTATTCCGCTATCGTCATAAATATAGTCACCTCCTTTATGCAAGTTTCACTTTAGCCTCTTTCACATACTCTTCCATGATCTTTTTAAAAGACATCATGGTCATATACGATAATGGCTTAAGACTTTGATCCTTAACCTCCGGCGTCAGTTTAAACTGCTGAATATAGTACCTTTTAGCACCATAAATCTCTGAGCCAATCTTGTGCATGTCTTCTTCAGTATGGAATCCATCGACAACAGTTGTCCTGAACTCATAATCTATACCGGAATCCATAATTATGCTGATAGATTTCTTAACGCCTTCTACTGCGCTGCTCACTTCAGAAGGGCTCATAAGACCAGCTGTAATCTGATACTTATCGAAGCTGTTCTTTATGTCCATGGCAATATAGTCTACTAAGCCATCATCGATAAGTCTTTTTAACATCTCAGGTTTGCTTCCGTTAGTGTCGATCTTAACCTTAAGACCAAGCTCCTTAACCTGCTCAACGAACTCAGGAAGTCCAAGGTCTAGACAAGGCTCTCCACCAGATATCACAACCCCATCGATAAGGTTTCTTCGCTTTTTTAAATATAGAAGCACCTCTTTTTCTGAATAGTCTTCCTGCTGCAGTTCACCTTTCACAAGTGTCTTAAAGTTATGACAAAACGGGCATGAGAAGTTACATAATGTGGTAAATATAGCGCACGCCGGAATGCCGGGATAGTTTATTAACGTAACCGGTATCATTCCACCAAAGAACATGTCGTTCACCTCTTTCGAGAAAAAAATCAGGAGACCACTATGAATATAGCAGCCTCCCGACGGAAACTTAAGCTTCAATCAGCTTTTCTAATTTATTTCTGAATATCATGACAGGTTTAAGCGCAAATTTAATTTGTTTCCATTCAGAATCATTTTTGTCGGGGTACATCTTCTTAGCATCTTCAAAGCATTCATCAATAAACTCGATAATAGCTTTTGTATTATCCTCAATTTGATTAATACATCCGGCATTATCAAGCATACAAAACACTTTGTACGTACTTCCGCATATCCTTCCTGCGTAGATTCTTACGCGTACAACATCAATCGCCTTCCTAATTTTATCAATAAGTTTCATAGTTTTTTCCTCCTTAAAATATAGCTTGGTTAATAAGTTTCCATTAAGCAAAGAGAAAAAATTACGAAACAAAGAAGGAGACCACTATTAAATATAGTAGCCTCCCTTTGGTCTTATCAAGCTATACTGTTTAAATACTCGATCTCGTATAACATGTTCTTAGCCAAAACTCTTAATCCCGCCGAGCATTCATTATCTTTGCATCGTTCTTCGCAATCTGCTTTTAAGCTAGCAAGTTCACGGTTAACCAAATATATAGTGCTTGATACGTCACTTCTACCTTTTGTAACTAACCGTATTGCCAGCGCAACTCTTATGATGCTAAACATAATGAATTGCAGTGGAAATAATACCGTGAACACGATTAAGTTTCCAATAATGTTTTCAATAAGTTTCATTTTTGTTTCCTCCTTAAATATAGCTTTGTTAATAAGTTCCATATAAGAAGGACATCTTTTTACGAAACAAAAAGGAGCCAGATGTATTACCCAGCTCCTTGTAGAACTATGCCATTAATATTTCATACATGATAATCAGTTCATTTTCTTTAGTATAAAACTCGTCAATGGTCATCTTATTATTCTTGATTAGTTCAACAGCTTCTAATGCGAAAGTGAAGCTCATGTAATTAAAAGCAGTCGCTAAATCAGGTTCCCCATCTTTACATGATTCACGCCATCCAATTTTTGTTACAACTTTGTCCCAAATAATATCGCCAACCAAAGCATCTTTGTTAGTTAGAAAATTACTCATAATTCCTTCATCCTCCTTATATGAAATATAGCATAACACTAGTTCCATATAAGAAGGACAAATTATTACGAATCCTCAGGCTTATTCATGAACTCTTTCTCTTGTTCTTTTAACGCTTTTGTTGCTGTGATAGGTATACGCATAGTGCCGTCGTACTTCTTATCAGATACAAACCATTCATAGTCGCCCCACTGCGATATATCTAACATAGCATCATTAGCAAGCGTTGAAAAATATCTCATATCGATACCATGGATCTCTGTATCAGTACCTTTAACGGTCTCAGCCTCAAGCCATCTATAGCCGCTTGTGCCTTCAACAGCGTTCATCTTGCCATTCTGATCTCTAACAAGAATGCCACCACCATATCCATCTTTTATAGGTACAAAGGAACCGACTTTACCTACGAAAATATAGTTATGATGAGTAGCTTCTTCTTTAGCCAGTTCGTCAAACCGGTCGATATCGAACTGAGTAGCTTCACCTTTAACGATCTTCTTCTCAAGCTTGTTCATTTCCTTGACAAGTACAGGGTCCATTTCGCCAAGATTCTCATTCATATCGAGGAATATAGCACTCTTGACAGATTTCGTCTGACAAAGATCCTTAAACTCGATAGGATCATGACTGAACAGAGACTTGAACGTATACGGGTCTTTAAACTCATCAGCAACAGCAACCCATTCTCCAAGCTCTCCTTCTTCTGTTCTGAGTCTACCAATATAGGCAGCCTTATTCACGATACAGAACTTATCAAACCAGTGCTCAACTTCAAACTCGTAGCCGTACTTAAGACCTTCCTGCATAATGATGTCTGAAATATAGTCATCTGCATCAGCCACTTTGATACAGTCTGTCTTACAATGCACCACTTCATAGCCGAGGTCTTGAACAATCTTCTTAAGCCTTATCATAAAGAGGGCACCGCGTTTTGCCACGATGTTATCTACGTTACGTTCATCTTTGAATGGATTCGGGAAATGAGCTGCTGTAAGGCCATATATAGAATTGATAACGATCTTAAGAGCCCTGTCGAGTCCTTTAGTCTTATCGGGATCTTCAAGATACTTGTTGAGCTGCCCATCAAACAGAGTTCTTGCGTATTCAAGATCGCCATGTTTAAGCGCCTTCCTAAGATTCACAAGATCCTTAAGTATCTTAGTATACTTGTCCCCAAATATATTAAGAGCGATCATTGTAGAAGGATGCATAGAAGCAACATCAAACGCTTTAACATTCCCATACATCCCAGGCTTACCCCAGGCATATCCTCCTTCTGATGGATCTTCGCCAAGATAAATGGACTTGCCTGTTGTAAATATAGACTTACCTTTGTCGTCTTTGATGTACCGATCCTTATCGATGCCGTACTCATTGAACTCATAACCAGGAAATTCTATCGATAAGTCTGTATAAACGAACTGAACATTTGCATTCTTATCGCCACAAAGAACCAGTTTGGCAGAATGGTTGTTGTTCTTTTCTCCGACAGGAAGACCGGATATCTCAGCTAATATCTTTCTTGCTTCCCAGTCTTTCTGTCTGTCCTTCGAGTTCCACACAGCTTCCGTAGCCATGACATCGTTAAGGCAATATCTGTCAACCTCATCCCACATCTCCTCAGGAACAGGTAAATCCCATCTTATCCCCATCTCCTGGTGATGAATACCTAGATCGATTTCGAATTTCTTAAGTCCTTTCTTTTCGCTTGAGAAGTCAAATATATCCGCATAAGACTTAAAAGGCACATAAATCTTAGACTGCCCACTTACAATACTGTTCGATAAGTGGTTAAGCTCAGAAACAGAGAATCCCTGACCTGCATAATATAGCATTGGATCGTCATAGTTCTTATTGTTAAATCCAACATGACGATAGGATCTCATGAACTCCTTAACCCAATCAGAAGTAGGTAATCTAGCGCCCTGAGGAGCATGTTCGCCCTCATGACCAGGCGGATCATAGATTTTCCATCCCACGAAAAAATAGTTCGGGTAGGACTCAATGTCATAGATCACGATAGGTTTGTCATCATCCGACTCTGCACTTTCTACCTCATCAGAAATATAGCTTGTAAAGGCGTCAAACGATCCTTTCTTTTCAGCCTCCTCGATGTCTCTAGAACAAAAGTGCATGTTTGACACGACCTTAGTGCATCTAAGAGCCTGGTTACTTGAGCCAGACGCAAAGGACTGAACCCTGCGACGAAGATTACGAACGTCATATGTCTTTCCGGAATCATACGCCTCGTTAAGCACCTTATTGATAAAGTCAATGTTGGATGAAGTTGATCCATCGGGGTTACCTTTTTTCCTAAGCCCAAGCTCGATGACGTTTCTAAGCTTGGTTTCGTCTTCAAATACAGTTTCGTTCAACACCTTTTTCGCCTCCTTCTTCTTTGGCAGTCCAGAATATAGGCATTCAACATTCTCCTTATTACATAAAGACAGTCTTCTTCTAAGTGCTCTTTTACCGGTGTGGATCTTTATCTCTATGTCTTTAGAGTACAGTGGTTCAAGTTCATTAACATCACCTTTGTAAATATAGTAAAGGTGAAGTCCGTGTCCGCCTTGACTAACCTCTGCATATGTCTTAGGGAACTTTCTGGCAGCTTCTATACAAAGTTCGAGGCTCTTATTACCGTTTTCGTCTTTACAATCGAAATCCACATCGATAAGATCTTCCGGAGGACGACAAAAGTGAACTACATGAGTGTCGATTTCTGATAATATAGACTTAACATATGCCCACGCTTTTAACGGTACAGGTTTTCCAGCATCATTCTCCTTACAATACTGAGCTGGTATGTCAGAATATAGCCTATCGAACGAGCTTTCGTTTTCGCCAAGAGTAAGCCAGTCTTCTTCTACAGAACAGACCGCTTCCTCCTCTTCTTCTTTCTTTACAAATATAGACTCCTTAAAGCCGTAATAGACATTAACTCTGCCACCTTTACGATCCTCGAACCCTTCAAAATAGTTCTTAAGCTCGTCCTTAAACCGCATCTTACTCATCGGATAAGCGACGTTTGCTTCTTTGGCATATTCCTGGTACTTTTTCCATGCTGATGCCAACGATACGCCTTCTTCTGATGATTCGCTAAACTCTAAAAACTGCTCTTCTACAAAATTATAGAAGTCATTAGTAGCCATCATCATTGACATAGGCTTATACTTCTCGTAATGGTTTTTCCCAAGATCTTTATACACACTAAGACATCTATAGGCTATAGGACCAAGTTCAAACTGAACCTTATCGACAAGTTCGAAATATCTATCGGTAGGAATTGTTCTTCCAGACGGACTTACATCAATAAGTCTTCTAAGAATGCCAGATTTGCTGTCTGTAATTTTGACAGGGTGATTTGTGCCCATAAATAAAAATGAGTTGATCTTAAGCATGTATTTGCTTCGATTCTTTTCGTTTATTTCGATGGGCTCATGAGAAATTATAGAATTGAGTTTTGTGTTGTCTTCTATTCGGCTTAAGTCGCCATCGTGCTGTATAGCGATAAGAGGGTTGTTCTTAAATGATTCAAGAGCAAATTCAGCATTACTTCTAGCCAGGTCTTTAGCTGTAAATGTGCTCCAATAGCCGCTTAAGAGTTTGGTAAATATATTAAGTACCGTAGACTTACCAGTACCCTTATCGCCATATAACACTATAAACTTCTGAATGGTCTTAGAATCTCCTGAAATTATAGACCCTATAGCCCATTCAAGCTTTTCACGCTCAGATGGTTCGTAAAGCGTTGACATGATCTCTTCATATGCTTCACATTTACCATCAACAAAGTCATATGGAAGCTTATGAGACGCATAAGTTTCTCTTGTAGTAGGTGTGTTGTTAAATATAACCTGTTCGTCTAAAGGGTGGTAATGATCAGGAAGATTCTTAGTAAACGATACCCAGTCTTTTGCCTTTCCAGTAGAATGATACTTTAAAAATATAGGCTTAGCTTTGACATCAGGGTGCATGCTAATATACTTTTCGTATTCGTATTCAGTTTCTCCATCGATAAGTCTTCTAGCTACATCTTCATCAGTAGACCAAAGCTGATTCTTCTCATCCCATATAGCATAAAACTGGCCGCCTTTTATCATGAGGTCATCTAAACTGTACGTAATATAGTCAGGCCATACAGTCGCACTTTCTACTTTATCTCCCTTTAATTTTTCTGTAACCCTTACCTTAACGAAATCAAGCATGACATTTTCAGTCCTCCATCATATACATGATTTGGCATTCCATCTATTCTCGTTAAACCATTGAGAAATCTGATACCAAATTTCCATCTTTCTTTGATCGCCTTTTACCTCGTTAAGCGGGAACATTCCACCATCTCCGTGTTTTGTATACTTTCTGTCTAAGAATATAGACACCTGCTGCCTTACGTAATCGGTACTATAACGTTCGTCTGTACACTCTAAAAGATCGAGGTTCTTAATCATGATCCAGAACCATTCCTTGGTGTTAATATAGCTTTCTCCAACAACGTCTTTCGAGAAACGTTCAGCAAGGGCAATAAGCATTTCAAGCACTGAGCAGTCGATAGATTCGTCTACTGTAAACGAATAATAAGGGTCTCTATCAGCGTAACCGTTTTCTTCAAGGAAAATATAGCGAAGATCGATGCCGTCTTTTGCTCTATTCTCGTCGCGTTCAATTTTCCATCTGAAGGGGATGTTGTGTAGTTCATTTAGAAGCAGAGTATGGTCTTCCGCTATAGGAGCATTGACCTTTTCAATAAGCCACTGGTAGTAGTCATATACTCTCCAGCCTTTATAGGTAGCGTTATTCATGTTAAAATATAGCACCTTCCTTTCTATCGATAAAAGTGCAAAAAAGGAAGAGCTAGACGATAATTATACGAACAACTCTTCCTATTCTTTTTTACGTGTTATATGCACCGTAACATTTAGTGACCTCGTAATCGGTCTTTGTGCGTGGGTTACGAATATAGATGACCATAGCTTCGTTCTTTGTGAAGCCTGAACTCTCGATAACATATCCAAATGCATTATGTTCATCATCCATTAACTCCAGTTCACTGTCTTCGGTTTCCTGATACGCATACGTGTTATCGTCTGTATACCAAGTAACCTGGCGCTTAGAGTAATGCTTATCAGAAAAATAGTCATCTATGTCGATCTCGTATGGATCGTCGTTTAGATCATCCTCTGGCTCTTCTTCCTTAGGGGATTCCTGTTCTTCAGGCGGAATATACTTATACGGCTCGTAATATGCTTTTCCGCCATCTTCTCTTTTAGGGGTATTAATATCAAGAGAGCTTTTAGTTTTACCGGTTTTAGTAGTCTCTTCCTTATCCGGCGCTTCCTCCTTTTTATCAGGATCGTTAATGCCGTACATCTTAAGGATTCGTTCCCGGTATTCCTCGACTTCTTCTTTATACTTCTTCTCGTATTTGTTCTTGAAAAAAGTATAAGTTGTTAAAACACCTAAGCCATAAAATATAGCGATTGCAACTCCATTACTTATTGATAACTTCATGTGATAGCCTCCGATCTTACATAACCTTCTCGCCCATCTTTGAGCGTTACTTTTTTATATGAGTACCCTCTTACATCAGGGCTGAAATATAGCTCGCTCGAAACCTTCTTAAGTTTGGTTCCTTCTTCAAGCCATGTCGCAACGTTCCCGTGCTTATCATAAATATAGTCTTTCTTAAAAGCGACTCTTTGATTTATTACGCTCATATGTCGCCTTCTTTCCTGTTCATGCTTCTTTTTGCGTCAAACTTACCATCTGGATATCTGGCTTCAAGCTTATCGATGTTCATCTGCATGATTGTTCCAAGCGGATATCCTATCGCAAGAGCACATTCTGCTGCATACCACAAGACATCACCGATCTCAAGAGCCAGATGCTGTCTTGTCGCTTCTGTGTATTCGTGTCCCTGCATAGTAACTTTCTTTATAATATCTGCTACTTCACCTGCTTCTCCGCAAATACCCATAGCACTGTCCATAAGCATGCTCTTGTTTGTTTCCATGGCAGTATCAGATATGAACCGCATCATGGAAGCCTGATAAGAATTAGCATCCATAATAATCTCCTTATCGAAAGAAAAAGGAGCCACTATAAATATAGCAGCCCCTTTTAAACTTAATCGTCCCTGTCTTCACGCCTCTGCTCGTCGTGAACAAAAGCTGCATTTGGCGGATAATACACGCCAAACGACCAGTCCCTTAGTGGCTTCTGGAACTTGCATTTTCCTTTCTGGTATGGTTTCCCGTTTAATATAGTGCACTGTCCAGACTTTCCTCTAGCGTGGCATGCTCCATTTTGATTGCATCTCATTGTTCTGTCCTCCTTAAAATATAGAAACGTTGTCAACAGTATCATTTAAGGAGGACGATTTTTTGCGAAAGAGCTTAAATCCTCTCCATCCGCACTTTACGCCAGGGTCGTCGTCTTTATTGCATCTAAGACCATTGAAATCGCATGTGACGCCGTCAAAGTTCTCACAGTCATCACAAGTATAGATCTCTTCAACGTGCATTTCAACGTGCATTACGCAGCCTTACCCTTTCCAAGTTTAAGCCCTTTAAGCCTAGGAGAAGGCATGATACTAGACACATCGCCATCAACGTTAAAGTCAATAATATAGCCATTCTCAAGCTGCCCTGGAATGAACTCGAACACTGTAGGAATGACTTCAACGTTAATAGTTCCGTCACCTTTCTCATACCCTTTAACCCATCCTGCTTTGATAGATTCCGGAGTCTGATCGTGGCAAAGGAACTTGTAAGCTTCTGATAAATATACTACCGGTTCTGTCTGCCAACGCTTTTCGAGCATATCGATCATGTTGTTAATACTAAGTACATCGTAATGCTGGTTATCGACAAACATATCACCGCAGTACGTCTTACAGAAAGCCATCGCATAAACAGAATGACCTTCTCTCCAATCCGCCACATCAACTTCAACGGTTTCTTCCTCGCCATCCTCGTTTGTGATTGTCATTTCACGAGTAGTCATGTGGCGTTCATACATGATTTCTCTATCAACCTCCTCTCCATACTTTTCTCTTACTCCGGCTCTGTAATCCCTAAACTGTTCATTAACAGCAGTAAGCGCAGTAGCAGTAAAGAGCAGATCACGTGTTAAAATATAGTGACTTCCGGCGAGTAAACAAATAGAAGTAATACCAACAGCAGCGTCAAGAGCATATACCCTAGCCATTTTCTTGATAAATTTCACTCTTGCAGCTCTGAGCGCTTTCTTCGCCTCTTTAAACTCTTCGTCAGATATAGCCTCGCCAGCTTCTCTTCTTGCCTTAAGATCCTCTACGATCTCCTTCTTTTCGTCTACCTCAGTAACTTCTTCATCGAGAGTTTCATCGAGGGTTCTAGACTTAACACAAGAATCGACGATCGTAAATATAACTCCGGCAATCCCGCAGGCAAACATGATGTGTGGGGCAGCTTTCTTAAACCTAACTTTTCCTACTGATAACATGTTTTTAATCTTCATAACAGTTTTAATCCCTTTCATAAATTGATAAAAAAGAAGGAGCCACTATAAATATAGCAGCTCCAGTTGGTCCAATTACAAAACTACAGCGTTACAGCACGCTCGACAATATTCCCATAGTTATCATTGATATATTCAGCTATTGCAGATCCGCTGAGTATCGGTATGTCTGAGTATATCTTGAGCACCGTGTGCATCGGTCCATAGCATGTTATATCGTCTTTAACTGCGTATGGATTGTTGACCACTAAGTCAAATATTAAATCTTTGTACCTTTCAGACGCAATAGCATTTTCTTTAAGTATCAAAATAACTTTGAGTTCAAGTTCCATAGTAACCTCCTTAAATATAGCTTTGTTAATTGTTTCCATTTAAGGAGGCTAACTTTTTACGAGGAAGCATACTTAGAGTATGGGCCTCCTCCGGTAATGTAAACCCACCTTTCGAACGCACGTCCAAGAGCAAATGCGAATGCAAAAGCTATTCCGATTGGTTTAAGAATATAGCCTATCGTAGAGCCGACACGTTTAATCAATTTCAAACACTTCTTTTTCATTGATACCAGCCTCGCTTGTGATGTTGGTTACCATTATTACGAAGTCGTTATGACCCTGTGCGATAGAACCATCGTTATCGAAAATATAGTCATAGGCATAGTTCTCGCACTCGTCGTCAGCCACATTGCCGAATTTCTTACTTACAGAAGATCTCCTGATAAGAAGTGTATAGGCTCTTATGCCAGCATTTTCGACATATTCCTTAAACTTTTCGATGTTGTCAGGCTCTCTTATCATGACGAATAATATAGCACGATCCTCTTTCAGAAATGCCTTAAACTGATCGATAAGATATGTCATAGACGTATTCTTATAATCGTCCATGATAAACTTAAGATCAGAGAGGAACTTTCTATCAGCGTCTTCCTTCCCGCCTTTCCATCCGAGTCTTTTGGCCAGTTTCTTTATCGGAGCGATGGAAGAAACAATCCGTCCGCTATAGTACTTACAAAAATAGCCACAGAGGGTGTCTTTTCCAACTCCTCCTTTACCGTTTACGATGACAACTGTTTTATTAGTGTCCATCGTATCACCTCCTTCCATAAATATAGCTTACAGCACGGTCTCGTTCATAGATACCAAACTCCATGTCTCTTCTATATGCTGTAAGCTCTTTTTCTCTGTTGTTTTTAGCGGCAATATACTTTTCACATTTACCATGACAGCCAACGTATCTATCAGAACATCCTTTGCATGGAAAAGAAGTCATATCATCACCTATTCTTTACTGATACAGGTCTAGGAAGAATGATTACATAACCATCAAGACTGCCACGAACATAGCACGATCCTGTATCAAGCTCTGTCCAGCCTATCGAGTTATCGTTCCAGTTTGTATT